>JAEEGL011292138.1_pt1 | contig 23845 bp, 13 predicted proteins | sample 9134231 | NCBI WGS metagenome assembly JAEEGL01 (sample SAMN16246548, study PRJNA631951) | gut metagenome | biome: gut microbiome; feature: rumen; material: fiber-attached | host: Bos | place: Iran: Karaj | collected 2018-10 | reverse complement strand
CAGACCTTTTTTATATCGTATTCATACATACAAGGCGATTCAACTCACGAATTTTACATACGCGAGCGCCACCACCAATTGTTATATGCCATTGTCGCAATCATTGTTACTGTTTTTTTGTCGCCGCAAAGTTGGGAAGAAATTTTTTAATGTGCAAATTTTTTTTGAGAAAAATTTATATTTTTGCGCATCAAAAACATTAAACATTCTCAACATTATGAAAAGGATTCTTATTACAATCGTGCTGTTGCTTGCCACATCGATGACGATGGCACAACTCAGCCCAAGCGCAGAGGGCATCCGCCAAAAAATCGCCGAATACGCCCAAAGCGAAGGCATGAAGACCAACTACGAGGGAGACGCGCTCACAATACAGCGCGACACCAACAACTACGCCGTCCTGTTTGACGGCATAAGCCCCGTCTTTGTGGAGATTCGTCTCTTCGACTACAACATTTCGGAATGTATCCCCGCCTGCATCAACAAGGCCGCCAACTACATCAACTACAGCAGGAGAGTAACAAAGGCGGCAATAACGCCCGACGGACAAAACATCAGGTTCACCGCCGAAACATTTGTTAACGACGCCCATAGTGTCATCGTAATGCTGAAACGAAACATGGACAACCTCATCGACTCCTACCGCGTATGCCGCGACAAGTACGACGAATTTGTCGCCAACCAACAATTTGCCAACCTCCGAATCCCCTTTGAAGTGTACAGCGCACAAGTTGCCAATGTTGACAAAGACAACAACATACTCACCGAATTAGGCACCGACATCAAGTCTGCCGACACGCAGTACATCAACACGTCGCTGTCTATGATTATATACGAAGAAGGCAACTACGACATAGGAGTCAAATTCATCACACCCGACGGCAATATATCCAAAGCAGAGGGCGACAGCTCGCCATACTCCTTCACCACCACATTGCAGATGACGCACCAACAGACAGACTACCTCACCGGCGGATGGGGCAGCACAACCCCTGGTACCTGGGGACCCGGCAATTACCGCATCGAACTCTACTACAAAGATAAACCGTTCTACATCAAGCAGTTTGAGATTAAATAACGGCAATCGCCTACGGCGATTGGTCTGGAAACGAAAAATACCGTCAATTATTTAAGTGTCCTTACGGACAGAAATTTTACAAATCCATTCAAATCTTCCAAATTGACATTTGTTTAATTTGTATAAATTTGTAAAATTTCTCGAGAAGCGACTAAATACATTGACGGTAATTTTTATTAAAATTGACGGTAATTGACGAATAAATTGACGGTAATTTTCGTTAAAAAGCGACGCCGCAAGGCGTTGCCACGTTACACACTTACGTGAATCTTCGCCGCCATCTCCTGCACTTTTTTCCGTGCCTCCTCGACAGATTTGGCGCGGGCGAGAAGGACTGCCATGCGGCGGTGTCCGTTGACGCTCGGCTTGCCAAAAATCCTCATCGTAGTATCGGGAATCGAGAGTGCGTCCTCCAATCCAGAGAAAGTGATGTCGTGGCTCTCGCCCTCCACTACAATAGCCTTGGAAGCCGACGGGCCATGGAAGGCGATGTTTGGAATTGGCAACCCCAGGATGGCGCGGGCGTGCAGCGCAAACTCCGACAAATCCTGCGAAATCATTGTTACCATGCCAGTATCGTGCGGTCTTGGCGATACCTCGCTGAAAATAACGTCGTCGCCCACCACAAACATCTCCACGCCAAAAATGCCCCTGCCTCCAAGAGCCGTGGTTATCTTTTCGGCAATCTTCTGCGCCTTTTCGAGCACGGCGGGGTTCATCGGCTGCGGCTGCCACGATTCCTGATAGTCGCCATCCTTTTGGTAGTGTCCGATTGGCTCCAAGAAACTCGTGCCGCCAATGTGCCGCACAGTGAGGAGCGTAATCTCGTAGTCAAATTTTACAAAACCCTCCACAATCACCTTGCCCGCACCTGCGCGTCCGCCTTCCTGCGCGATGTGCCACGAGCGGGCGATGTCGTCCTCGCTCTTGATTACAGACTGTCCGTGTCCCGACGAACTCATGATGGGCTTCACCACGCACGGTATGCCAATCTCCTTGACAGCAGCGCGAAACTCCTCCTCCGTGGCGGCAAATTTGTACGGCGATGTCCTGATGCCGAGTGTTTCGGCGGCAAGGCGGCGTATGCCCTCGCGGTTCATGGTGAGGAAAGTGGCGTTGGCTGTTGGGATTACATTGTAGCCCTCCTTCTCCAATTCTATAAGTGTTTGAGTGGCAATGGCTTCCACTTCGGGGATGATGAAGTCTGGTTTTTCGGCTTCGATGATTTCGCGCAGACGCTTGCCATCGAGCATCGACACCACATAACTCTTGTAGGCAACGTGCATGGCGGGCGCATCGGCGTATTTGTCGAGCGCAACTACTTGTATGCCAAACCGTTGCAATTCTATGGCAATCTCCTTGCCCAATTCGCCCGAGCCGCACAGCACAGCCTTCTTGCCACGCGGACGGTTTAATGTTCCAATCTCAATCATAGTTTCCGACAATTTTTTGGTTAGTTTATACCGCAAAAATATACAAAAAAAGCAATCATCCGCGTTTTATATGAGGAAAAATTTTTTTTTAGCAATTTAATTTCTAAATTTGCCCCAAATAATAGAATAACAACACACTAAATTCTTTTGGAATATGAAAAAGAAAACAACTCAACAAGCAGTGCTCACTGCTGCACTTGCGCTTGCCACAGTCGCCAATGGCAATGCCCAATGTATCAGTGGCAACTGTGTGGATGGATATGGCATATACCAAAACGAAACATACAGGTATATGGGTTTTTTCAAAGACGGACTCCCAGACGGCCATGGAACATTGTATAGCAAAAAAACCGGCAACATCTACACCGGCACTTTCGAAAGCGGCAAACGAAGCAAACAAGGCTCATACATGTTTGCAGAAGATGGCGCACGCCAAATCGGTTTCTGGAAAGACAACAAGCAGCACGGCCCCATCAACGAAATCGAGCCTAACGGCAAATCACACGACGACCTATACAAAGAAGGCAATCTGCTTGAAGGTGCCTCGGCAAAAGGCACGGTATATGGCAACAGCAAAAACGGCTACAACGTTACCATCTACGACGACGGCTCGCAGTACGTAGGCTACAACGCCAGCGGCAAGCACAACGGATGGGGTACTCTCACCAAATTCGACGGCTCTGTTTACACCGGCGAGTTCAAGGACGACATGTTTAACGGATACGGCACACTCACCAGTCCAGAAGGCACTGTAACTGAGGGCATGTGGGAAAACAACCGTTTTGCCGGCGAACTCAAAAACCAGACCGGCTGCGTGAGCGGCGACTGCAAGGATTCGTACAGCGTACTCGTCAAAAACGGCGAGAAATACATCGGCGAGTTCCAGAACGGCGTGCCTCACGGCATGGGCAAGTACATACTCCCCGACGGCAGCACCTACACCGGCAGCGTTGTAGCTGGCAAAATAGACGGCTATGGCACACTCACATACGCAGACACCGTTACCGCCACCGCGCCTCACAAATACGTAGGCGACCTCACCAACGGCAAGCCCAACGGATACGGCGCGATGTTCTACAACAACGGCGACTACTACTACGGACACTTCTCCCAAAACATCTTTGACGGACAAGGCGTATATGTAGAGAAGGCGTCGGGCAAAAAGAAGTCGGGATTTTACCTCAAAGGCGAACTGGTAAAAACGATGCCCGAACAAGACTTCGACATCATCTTTGGCGACAAAGAGAAATACGGACTCCGCCTCACCTCTGATGGCCGCTACATGGGCAACCTCGTTGACGGCGAGCCGGAGGGACAAGGCTCTCTCGAGACATACGACGGCTACACAATCATCGGTGAATTTCAGATGGGCATGGCCAACGGTCTGGCAATGTGCGAAAACAGAAGCCTCGGCGAACAATACGTAGGCCAACTCCGAGACAACAAAATCACTGGTAGCGGCACCATGTACTACGCCAACGGCACAAAAGTAAGGGGCATGTTCAAAGACGGCAAACTCACAAGAGAAACCGCCGAATCCAACAGCACCGCAAAGCCTGAAGTGTCGTGGACTGCACCGAACACCTTCAATGCAGAAGTTACAGAAGGTACTTTCACCGTGAAACTCTGCGTAAGGTCGGCGGCACCTATCACCGAGGTATCTATCTGGGACAACAATGTCCGCAAAGTAAACATGCCCGCACGTGGCTACAAGAAAAGAAACAGCGACCTCTGCGACTACACACTGGAATACGACATCCAACTCGACCCCGGTCGCAACGAACTCCAAGCCGTTGTCAAGAACGCCGGCGGCTCCACAGTGTCGGAATCCCGCTACGTATCGTGGGTGGAATCCGACGCCATCAGCAACCAGAAGCGCGTAGCCCTCGTTATCGGCAACAGCGCGTACAAGAATGTCAACCGCCTTCCCAACGCCGCCAACGACGCAACGCTCATGTCGTCGGTACTGCAAGGACTCGGTTTTGAGACCATGGTATATACCGACATCGAGCGCGACCAGATGAAGGAAGCGGTTTACGACTTTGGCGACAAACTCCGCGAAACCAAGGCTGTGGGACTCTTCTTCTACGCAGGACACGGCATCCAGGTTGACGGTGTCAACTACCTCGTGCCAATCTCGGCAAAACTCGCAAGGCGCGAAGAAGTGGAGGACGTATGTTTTAGCATCGACAAGGTGCTCGGTCAACTTGCCTACGCCGAAAACGACCTCAACATCATCATCCTCGACGCTTGTCGCGACGATCCCTTTGCCGCCACATCCCGCGCCATCAAGGGCGACGGCGGTCTTGCCCAGATTAACGCCCCCAAAGGCACTTTCATAGCCTACTCCACCGCCCCCGGCAAAACAGCCGCCGACGGCACCGGCACCAACGGTCTCTACACCGAACAACTCGCCAAGGCAATGAAAACCCCTGGCAAAAAGATAGAGGACGTATTCAAGCAAGTGCGCAACGAAGTGTTCCGCATCTCGCACGAAGAAGTGGCAAACGGCAAAATGGCAGAAGAGCAGATTCCGTGGGAAAACTCCTCGGTATTCGGCGACTTCTACTTCATGAGATAATTGTGGAGCGCGGGCTTCCAGTCCGCCAATTTGCAGGCTGATGTCTGCACCCAATCCCAACAAAAAGCGCGGTCTTCACAATCGAAGTCCGCGCTTTTCTTTTTTATGCTGCTTTCTTTGCATAATTGCCATTACAAATGCTCCTTAAAATACTCCATATACGACAAACCGTTAGGCACATATTTGGCGTCGTAAGTGAGATATTTGCCGTTTTTTGGGACGGGGCGACCAGTGTTGTGGATGTGGAATGCGTCGGCATATTTGCCCTGTCGGATATAGTCGCCGTATGTGCCGTCTATCCATTGTACACCATAATACAGCGAATTATTGCCGCGCAAATCCTTTATCTTGATGCCAAGGTGAAGGCATTTGTAACCCATCAGTTGAAACGGCCCCCACGAGGAGGCGAGGTTGCGCAACGCTTCGTCGGTGGCGTCGGCGAGGTCAGAATAATATATCGATTCCAGCGAGGCGCGTCTGTGTTCCTTGATTTCCACAAGTTTGTTGTAAACCCCCTGCTCAAACCTTGGCGGCACATCTTTGCGCCCCGAACATTCGAGCATTATCACCGCCATCAAGTATTCGGGCGGCAACTGGAACCGCCGCGCCAAAATCTTGATGTCGTGTGCATAATTTTCTATCGCTGCGTCAAAGCCCATTTCCTGAGGCTTGACGGGCGTCTTGCTGCAATATTTCAGAAACAAAAAGAGAGCCGCCAACCCCACTATCACAATCATCACCATAGGAAATTTGCCAGGCTTGTTGGCTGTGTCTGCCTTGGCTTTTTTGCGGGATGTGCTTTTCTTTTTCTTCTTAAAATTGTTCATAAGGGAATATTTTACACGTTTGAAATACGCAATCTTTTTTTGCCAGTATTTCCAAAAGTTTTTAAACATCGCCATCAAATAGTTAGGTAAAATCACCTACAAATTTAGCGATTATTTTTCAACTGACAAAATAAAAGGCGGGGGCAATTTTAATTTTTGCCGCCGCCTTTTTTCATGTCTGCCTCGTTTTGCACGAATGTCAACGCACTTTATTTCAAGTTTGCCAACGCCTTGTTGATGCGCTTGAACGCCTCCTCGATGCGGTCAACACCAACGACGTAAGACATCCTGATGCACTCGTCAACGCCAAACGCGCCGCCAGCAACGCAAGCCACATGAGCCTCGTTGAGCAGGTAGTCGCAGAAGTCGAATGAGTTGGCGAGTTTCTTGCCGTTGAAACTCTTGCCGATGTACGCGCTGAAATCCGGGAAACAGTAGAACGTTGCCGGAGGTACATTGAACTTGACACCCGGAATGGCTTTGAGGCTCTTCACCATCAGGTCGCGACGTTGCTTGAGCACTTCGTTGTTTTTGGCGATGATGGTCTGGTCGCCGGTCAACGCCTCCAAAGCAGCCCTTTGGGCGATGGAGCAAGTGCCGGAAGTGGTCTGGCTTTGGAGTTTCCTTACAGCCTTGGCAACCTCCACGGGCGCACCCATGAAGCCGATACGCCAGCCCGTCATTGCGTAAGCCTTGGAAACGCCGTTGAGGACGATGGTCTGGTTTTTCACGTTGTCAAACGATGCGATGCTGCAATGCTCGCCATCGTAAGTGAGGTGTTCGTAGATTTCGTCGGAGATGATTGCAATCTCAGGATACTTAGCCAAAACGTCCGCCAACGCTTTGAGTTCGTCCTTGGTGTAGATTGAGCCGGACGGGTTGGAGGGCGCGTTGAGGATAAAACCGTGAGTCTTGGGCGTGATAGCCTTTTCGAGTTGCTCAGGCGAAATTTTGTAGTAGTTGTCGGGGTTGCCGTGGATAATCACGGGAGTGGCGTTGCAGAGGCGCGTGAGGTCGAGGTACGACACCCAGTAAGGCGTGGGGATTATCACCTCGTCGCCTTCCTGGAAGAGTACCTGCATAGTGTTGGCAAGGCACTGTTTTCCGCCTGTTGACACCACAATCTGATTCTCGGCGAAGTCGAGACCGTTCTCGTCCTTAAACTTCTTCTGAACCGCCTTAATCAAATCCTTGTAGCCCGGCACGGGGCTGTAGAAGGAATAGTTGTCGTCGATGGCCTTCTTGGCCGCCGCCTTTACGTTGTCTGGCGTGAAGAAGTCGGGCTGACCTACCGTCAGGTCCACCACATCGACGCCGGTCTCTTTAAGTTCCCGGCTCTTTTGGCTCATCGCCAGAGTCTGCGACTCCGACACTCTGCCAATTCGTGAAGATAATCTCATTTTGTGTTAGTTTTATATATTGTTTTTAATTTTTTGCTCTTCAATCCTCTTTTCTCATTCCTCTTTCCTCTTTTCTCTTTCCTCTTTCCTCATTCCTCTTTTATTGCGGATCAACATTGATATTTATTATCAAACCGCCCTTAGAGACACCTGTACGCAGTTTGCCAATCGCCGCCAAGATACAATTTTTTGCTTGGATTCCATAATGATTTCGGCTAATTTTAAGTAAAATTTCTTTGATGTACAAATTTTGAATCCTTGGCAGCACCGGATATTCTGGCCCCAAAACGCCGGCTCCAAACACTTTGCGCAGCGACGATGCCAACGTAGCGGCACACTCGTCGAGAAAATAGTTGTCCTTGTGTTTCAGTTGCAGGCGTATCAGCCTTGTATATGGCGGATATGCGTACATGCTCCGCTCGGCTATCACACGGCTGTAAAAATTTCGGTAGTCGCCCTTCACAACGTCATCAAAAACAGGATTCTTTGGTTGTGAGGTCTGTATCACCACCCTACCCCGCTGCGACGAACGTCCTGCGCGACCGCTCACCTGCATCAGGAGTTGAAACGCCCGCTCCTCCGCCCTAAAATCTGGGAACGCCAGCATCGCATCCGCGCCAAGCACACCGGCAAGATGGAGGTTATGGAAATCGAACCCCTTGGAAATCATCTGCGTACCAGCAATGATGTCAGACAGACCGTTTTCAAACTCGTAGATAATCCTTTCGTAACGCTGCCGCGAAGTGGTAACATCAGCATCGAGCCTTGTAACCCGCGCTTCCGGGAAGAAAATCTTGATTTCGTCCTCTATCTTTTCCGTGCCGAACCCTTTGGTTGTCAGCGCGTTGTCGCCGCAAGACTTGCATTGATGCGGCATTTCCATCACAAAACCGCAATGATGGCAGACGAGCCTGTTTTCGTGCTTGTGGTACGTAAGGCTGACGTCGCAATTTTCGCACGAAGGCACCCATCCGCAGGTCTGGCACTCCACGTATGGCGAAAAACCGCGCCTGTTCTTGAACAGCAACACCTGCTGCCCGCGCTCTATTGTATGATTGATTTCTCCAACCAGATACGACGAGAAGATAGACTTCATGTTGCCAGAATGTGCCGCTTCAAGGGTGTCGATAATGTTAATTTCGGGCAACACCGCGTCAGAATACCGGCAAAGAAGTTCCACGAGTGCAAATTTCCCGCTCATTGCGTTGTAATACGACTCAATGGACGGCGTAGCCGAACCGAGCAAAGTTTTTGCGCCGTGCAACCCCGCGAGAACAATGGCGGAGTCGCGAGCGTGAAAACGCGGTGCCGGATCTTGCTGCTTAAAGGAACTGTCGTGCTCCTCGTCCACAATTATCAATCCTAACTCACTGAATGGCAAGAATATCGCCGACCTAACACCAACTATCAGTTTGTAACCATTGGCATCGGACGAACAAAGACGGTGCCACATCTCGGCGCGCTCGTTGTCTGAGATTTTGCTGTGATAGATGCCCACCTCGTCGCCGAAAACTTTTTGCAACCGTCTGATAATCTGCGATGTAAGCACAATCTCTGGCAACAGGTAAAGCACTTGTTTACCCTGACTGATGGCGTCGTCAATCAGTTTGATGTATATCTCTGTTTTGCCACTGCCGGTAATGCCGTGGAGCAAAACAGTATTTTGGGTCTCAAAATGCCGTTTTATCTCCTGGTATGCATCTTGCTGAGGTTTAGAGAGTTCGTGGCAAAGTTCGATGTCGCCGTCATAAACGGCAAGGCGGCTTACTTCGCATTGAGTCTCCACGAGGACAGATTTTGCAATCAACGCCGTCAACGCAGCAGGCGACACATGCGGATTTTGCATCAGCGATTTGCGCTCTATCCCGTTGCGCTTAGTGATTACGCCGTCCACAGGCTTGGTCTGCGACATCGCAAGGAACGTCATCAAAGTCTCAAACTGCTTTGGCGACTTTTGCGCGAGAGCATCGAGAGTGCCGCGCAGTTCGTCCTCAGTGCTAATGAAGTCGGCAAGGGAGATGTTTTTTACAAGTTTGGGCTTGTACTTCTCCTCTATCACCTTGTCTGCCACAAGATAATCGAGGGCGATTAGATTTTTGACAAGGGGGATGTTGTTTTTCAGCCCGGTGTATTTGGAGGCTTTCGAGAGTTCGAGTTCGGTGGTCTTTTCGTCGAAAGCGGCAAGGAGCATCGCCTCTTTTGGTCGAAGTTCGGCGAGGTTCATCGGTTTTGTGGTGCGGTAGAGTACAGTCGCGCTTTCGAGTTTCAACGACGACGGCAACGCCACCCTACACACCTCGCCCACCGTACACATATAATAAGATGCAATCCAGTCCCAAAACTTGAACTGAATTGCATTTACTATGGGTACAGTATCGAGTACGTCCAAAATTGGCTTTACTTCACAGTCTTGCGGGCAGACATCGGTGATGCGCCTTACGATAGCCGAATAGATTTTTGACTTTCCAAACGACACCACCACCCTTGCGCCTTCCACGCATTGTGACAAAAATGTACCGGGGATTTCGTAAGTGTAAAGTAACGGTAACGATACTGGTACTATAACTTCGGCAAATCTCCGGTACATTTATTTAAAGAGAAATATGATTCTATTCTACAAATACAAGTTTGTGTGTCTGATATTACTTCTGAGTCTCAGGCCAGCCGCTTGCCTTGGTGTAATCACGCTTGTAATCGGGGCTCTTGAGGTGAGAAGGAATGTTGCGGATGCCACGGATGAGCATTGTGGTTTCGCCCTGCTCAATCATCTTGAACTCAAGACGACGGTTGTACCTTGCGCACTCGTCGCTATACTGACCGTTGAGGATGTTGAGAGCAACAGGGTTTTCCTCACCGAACGACTTAACAACAATCTGAGAAGACTTAACGCCCTTGTTCAAGAGGTACTGCTTGCCTTGGTTAGCACGACGGAGACCAAGTTTTGCATTGACTGCGGGAGCGGAGCTCTTGGAGTCGGCGTAACCCTTGACCATAACCTTAGCCTTGGGGAACTGCTTGAGGTAGTCAGCAAGTTCGTTGAGTTTGGCGTTGTTGTTGAGGGCGTCTGCCTTGCCGTACTCGAAGAGAACGTCCTCGATTTCGATGTAACGGTCGTAGAGGGTATTATCGCCTTCGTCGTCGTAACGCTTCTTGTCGATGCCATCTGGTGTCAAACCGTTGTCAGCAACCAATTCGTTGCAATCGTTCTGAGGATCGAGTTGGACAGTCTGGTACTCCTTGGTAGCGGGAGCGTTGGTAGCAATGTCAAAAATCTCAGTGAATACAACGCTTGAATTAGCAGTGATGGTGATGGTGTAGTTGTGGCCACGGTTGGTGGTGAAGGAGTAGTCGCCGCTTGCAGAAGGAGTAACTTCCTGCTCCTTGCCGGTGGAGTTGTCCCTTACCTTAACGCTTGTCCTGGGCATTTCGCCTTTGCAGACTTTCACCTTGCCATTCACTACGGTTTCGGGAGTAGCCATGAGCGAAGTGGGACCTGCAACATAGAGGTCGTAGTTGCCCATGCCATTGCCACGGTTGGAGGAGAAGTAGAGCTTCTTTCCAGCTTCGAAAACGTAGAGTTCGTCGGCGTTGGAGTTGATGGGTGCGCCGAGGTTTTCGGCTTCGCCTACGTTGTCGCCGTTGATGGGAGCTGAGAAGAGGTCGTATCCGCCGATGCCGGTGTGGCCTTTGGAGCTGAAGTAGAGCTTGCTGCCGTCAGCCGATACAAACGGACCTTCCTCGTCAGCCTCAGTGTTAACGCCGTCGCCAACATTCTTAACGTTGCCCCATGCGCCGTTGTCAGAACGAGATGCTACGAAGATGTCGAGACCGCCTTTGCTACCCGGCCTGTCGCTTGCGAAGTAGAGTTTGCTGCCGTCGGGCGAGAGGGCTGCACCTTTCTCCTCGTAAGGAGTGTTGATGTTGCCGCCGAGAAGTTCGGGTGCCGACCAAGAGTTGCCGCTCCTCCTTGATACGAGAAGGCTACCGTTGTCGTCGTCACGGTAGATGTACATTTCGTTGCCGTCGGGGGAAATCGCTACCACAGCGTCGTGCGAGTTGGTATTGAGACTTCCGTCCACAGCCTTGGGCTTCGACCAAGTGTTGGTGGAGTCCACAATAGTGGTAAGGAAAACATTCTCGTCAACCATGTTTTCAGAAACGGTGCTGTGTCCTTCAAGTTCCCTGCGGGAAGTGAAGAACAACTCCTTCTGGTTGGGCGAGAGTACAGGCGAGTGATCAACCTTATCGCCATTCACGAATGCGCCAAGGTTGAGAACCATGTTGTCCTTGGGGTTGGACTTCTGAGCCTGTGCGAATTTGCAGCTCTCAATTTCGTTCTCAACGGCACTCTGGAGAGATTTGTTTACGTTGCCCTGGAGTGCTTCCAGTACAGCGAGAGCTTCGTCGATTTGTTCGTTCTCCCTGAGAGTCCTCGCCAATGCAATCTGATTGGTCTGGGCTGCAACTTTTGCCTTCTCTTTAGCAGTGTAAAGAGATTCTGCCTTGCGGAATTCCGCGATCGCTTGCTGCCTATCGCCAAGGTTACGATAGCAATAGCCCAGTTGAGAATGATAGTTTGCATTCTCAGGGTTACTGCCAACCAATTGCTTGTAACTGTTAGACGCTGCCGTCCAATCGTTGTTGTAAGCAGCCTCTTCAGCGGCTTGGAGCAGCTGGGAGTCTTGTGCCGATGCCTTCTGTGCGAACACTGCCGACATCGTAAGTAAGACAACCGCTAACGATAAAAATCGGTTTTTCATGTTGAATTTATTATTAGGACTTTTCTTAAAAATTTTTACTATTTCAATTTCACAAAATTATATATTTTTTGCAAATCAAAAAAAATTATTGACAAATTTTTTTTCACTTTTTTGCAAATAATATTCATCACATTAGTTAACCTGCTAATTGTCAGAATAATATACATTTGGCAAATTTCGCAGATTATAGCGCGACGCCATGATTTCGCCGTATGCTCCAGCCGTTCTGAAGGCGATTAAGTCGCCACGGACGGTCTTCGGAAGCGTGATTCCAGTGTCGAAAACGTCGGTTGACTCGCATATCGGCCCAACGATGTCGTACTTGTCGGTCTGCGCATAGCGCGACGTGAGGTTCTCTATCTTGTGATGCGCGCCATAGAGCGCGGGCCTTATCAGGTCGGTGAAGCCGGCGTCCACTATGGCAAACGTGGTCTGCGTGGCAGGCTTTATATACAGCACCCTTGCAACCATCGTGCCGCACTGCGCCACCACAGCCCTGCCAAACTCAAAATGTACCCTCTGCCTTTCCTTGACGTTAAGGTTGGCGTGTATGGTGTCCATCAGAGCCGCAAAATCGGGGACGAGGTGCTTGTCGGGATCCACGTAATCCACTCCAAGACCGCCGCCAAGATTGATTTCCGGAAGGTCGAGACCCATGTAGGCGAGTTTTTCCTGCATCTCGTTGCTCCTCTGGCACAGGAGTTTGTATGGCTCCACGTCGAGGATTTGCGAGCCGATGTGGAAGTGTATGCCGATGAGCTTGATGTTGCTGAGCCTCTGCGCCGACGCCACCGTGGTTTCGAGTTTGTTGAAATCGATGCCAAACTTGCTGTCTGCCAAGCCGGTGTTGATACACTTATTAGTATGTGCGTCGATGCCAGGATTGAGGCGGAGGGCTACGCTCGCCACCTTGCCTTCCTGACCGGCAATCTTGTTGATTACTTCGAGTTCCTGCACCGACTCCACATTGAAACAGAATATGCCGTTCCTGATGCCGATGGTAATCTCCTCGTCGCTCTTGCCAACGCCCGCAAACACCACCTTCTCGGCAGGGAAGCCACATTCGAGCGCACGAAGCACCTCGTTGCCGCTCACACAGTCTGCCCCAAAGCCAAAAGAACTTATCTCCTGCAATATGCGCGGGTTTGCATTGGCCTTCACCGCGTAGTGAACGCAGTAGCCGTACCTGTCCACCGCCGCCTTGAGCCTGGTGAGCGTCTCACGGAGCAGCGCGATGTCATAATAATAAAAAGGTGTGGCAAATGCCTCAAACCTCTTGGTCAACTCTCTATCAAACATTGTCGTTTTGTTTCGTTAAGTTTAATCAGCCATGATTTCGGATGCAAATTTATGCCTTTTTTTTGGAATTACACAAATTATTTATAAAAAAAATACAAAAAAATTAAAAGTATAACTCACTACATATCAACAAATTGCGAAAAGCATTGATAATTTTGTCAAAAATCTTTTTTTAAATAAGCAAAAAAAATTAAATTTGAATTTTGATTGGAATGTCATAACACCCCCATTTGGTGCCGCCAGAATGTAAAAACGGCAACAAATTTGATGTTGACAATTCTATAAAGTGTAATACAAAATGAAGACACCGGAGAAAATATCTATTAAGGTAAAATTCAGGATAATGCTCGTCTGCTTTGCCATGTACGTAGTAGCGACGGGCTTGTCGGCATTGTACCTTATACATACATACGACAACTTGGAAGAAAGTTTCCAGAAGGAGACCAGGCTGAAAAACGACATCTCTGACCTCCGCAACGCGCAGTACGAGTTGTTCAACCTCTATTCGAGCAAGAAAGACAAGGAAAAAGAGGACGCCCTCAAAGCCAACATCGACGCTATATGCCACAGCATCGAAGGGGGCATCACATTCCTCACCAGCACCCCAATCGACGACAGCCGGCAGATCAAGCAGTCGATTACGATATTGCAGGACGAATTTTCGCTCTACAAACAGAAAAACGCCGAGATACAGACCGTAGAAGACGAAATCACCGCCCTCACACAAGACGGCGGACGCCTCGCCGCCGCCCGCAACGCCGTGAAAAACACCATCTTGCAGACAGCCGTGGTGGGCGTTTACAACAAGTTTGTAGAAGCCACCAAATCCGAGGCGCACTTCCTCGAAAAGAGCAACGTGGACGACTACACCAAATTCAACAAGCAGATAGACGGTGTAAACTCCATATTAAAAAACGTGGGCAACGCAAGCATGGTAATCAAGTACCAGATTTTCAAACTCGAAGACCAGTTTGCCGAATACAGGATGACATTCAACCTGCTGTTTAGCAAACAACTGCTCCTCGGACTCGACAACTATGAAGGTTACAAGGGCGAGGCAAACGCGCAAGTGCGCACCATGCTCACAAACATGGAGGAACTCATGCTCGAATCCACCCTCCTCCGCCAGCAGATCAGAAAAACGGCAATCAAACGCGTGCTACTGCTGCAACTGATACTCCTGGCGATAGGCGTGCCGTTCTTCCTCGTGCTGTTCTGGTCTATCAACAAGCCCATCAAAAACATGAACGACTACCTCTCGCGCCTGCTCAAAGGCGAACTCGTGCCGGCGGAAGTGAGCCCCGACAGCAACAACGAGATGGATCTCATGTGCATCCAGTTATCGGAGTTCATAAGCAACCTCAAACAGAAGCAGCAGTTTACCGAAGACATCGGCAACCACAAGCATACCGACGGATTCACGCTCCTGAGCAACAACGACGAACTCGGCAACGCCCTCATCAACATGAAGAAAAACCTCGACGAGCAGACCGAAAAGCAACTCGCCCGCCGCCGCGAAGACGAAATCCAAGACAAGATAAACATCGGACTCGCCGACTTCGGCAACATCCTCCGCCGCAACAACAACAACATCGACAACCTCTGCAACGAGACCATCCGCGCACTCATCCACTACATGGAGGCAGACTACGGCGCAATATATATATATGTGGACGAAGAGCCGAACGACATCCACCTCGAGATGAAAGCCACATACGCCGCCGACCGCAAAAAATTCTTGGTGAAAAAAATATCGCTCTACGAAGGCATCGTAGGCACATGCGCAGTAGAAAAGACGATGCAGATAATCGACGAAATCCCCAAAGACTACATCAAGATAGGCTCAGGATTCGGCAACACCAAGCCAAGCAGCCTTATCGTGGCGCCACTGCTGCTCAACGAAGACATATACGGCGTCATAGAAATATGCCGCACCGACAAATTTGAGGAATACCGCATCAAATTTCTCGAAAGGCTCACAGAAGACATCGCGAGCACAATATCATACGTCAAGGAAAACACAAGAAACCTCTTCAAACTGCACGAGAAAGGCAAAAGGCTCGAAGACTACACCAAACGCCTCCACAAAGCCAAAAGCGACATCGCGCAGAAAGACGAGGAAATCCAAAAATGCAAAGCCGAAATCGCAAAACTTTCAAAAGAGAACGCCAGGCTCAACGAAGAAAGAAACAGCGCGGCAAGAAAAAGGATATAAACACAAACAACGAACTACAACAACATGGACGTCAACGCTAAATACAACAACACAAACACCATACGATGGAAGGTGATTATATGGGCGGTATCATGCTTTGTCATAATATCAGCGGCAATCATGCTGATACAAGACAGGATGATGTTCACCCGCATCACCGACTATTACAAGCTCAAGACCAACATACGCAACGACCGCTACACCGTGGAAATGGAAAACCAGCTCACCAAAACCATCGTAAAGTTGCAAACCATGGCGGAGACCATCTCCGAACAAGCCACACAAGAACGGTCGCAAGCCAAAGAACTCACGCAGCAAATGATGCTCAGGTTCCTCGCCAACGACCTGAGCGCGAAGTCCATATTCATCATCTCGGAGCCGTACATATTCGACAACTCCGACAGCCTCCTCGTGAACACCAACCCTGGCTTCCCTATCGGATGGTACACCAAATACATCAAGCACGAAAACCTCGGCACACCCGAAACATCCAACGACCTCCAAACCTCGTCCAACGACATATACGACATGTACCGCGCCATCAAGCACGACAACACCCCAAAAGTAGTGAGCCGCAGCGCAAACGCCGACATCACCAACGTAATCGTGTGCATGATGCCCATATACACCAAAAACAAATTCTGCGGAGTCATCGGCGCAGACATCGACCAAAAATACTACCGCAACATACTCGACAGCCAGATACCCGCCACAAGCACAATCTACATCACAGACAGCACCGGCAACATATTCTACTCGCGCAACAAAGACTACCTCAACCGAAACATATACGAAATCCTCCGTTTTACCGAGGAAAAACTCAGCATAATGGCCAAAACCGCCGAAAACCTGCCAATCGACGAGGTGTGCGAACTCGTGGAAAACAACAAAGGGAAAGTATATATCCACAGCAAACGCATCCCATTAGCCTGCAACGACGACAACTTCACGATGATAAGCATCAACGAAATCAAAGAAATCAAAGAAGAGCAGACCGCCACATACATCAAGTCGATAGTGGCAATCACCACGATACTGCTATTATTTGCGGTGTTCGTCATAATAATAACAAGGAGAATCATCAAGCCATTCGACAACATCAAACGGCTCATAGACCGCATCACAAACGGCGAATACGCCATCTCCAAATACATACCAGACAGCACACACATCCCGTTGGAATGGATGCACATACTCGACAGCATCCAGGTGCTCGCCAAGTCGCTCAAAAACACCTCCGACTTCGCAAGCCAGATCAAAGACAAAAACTTTGAAGCCGAGTACGACCCGTCCGTCCAAAACAACCCCATCGGCAACACCCTCATAACCCTCCGCAACGACATGCTCGAAACCACCGAAAAAGAGCAGCAGAGATTCAACGAGGAACGCCTCAACCAATGGGCCACAGAAGGCCACTCCATATTCTCCGACATCCTGCGAAACAACATCTCAGACATCCACAAACTATGCGACGCCGTAATGGACAAACTCGTGCCGTACATCAACGTTACGCAGGGCGGCATATTCATCCGCACCACCAGGCCCGACGACCCAAACACCGAATGTTTTGAACTCTACGCGGTGTTTGCATTCGGACACCAGAGATTCCACAAACGCACCCTCGGCATCGACGAAGGCATGATAGGCGCGTGCGCAATGGAAAAACACACCATTATAATAAACGACGTACCCGACAACTACACAGAAATAGGCTCCGGACTCGGCCACGCCAAGCCCAAGGCGTTGATGTTTGTGCCGCTCATCTACAACGACAACCTGTACGGCGTGATGGAGTTTGCGGCATTCGTTACATTCGAGCAATACCAGATACAGTTTGTGGAGCGCATCTCCGAAAACATCGCCTCCACCATCGCCAACGCAAAAATCAACGAGCAGACCACGCTGCTCCTCCAGCAGTCGCGCCAGCAGTCGAAACTGATGGAGGAAAAAGAAGACCAACTCAAATACGAAATCGAAACCCTCAACAACCTCGTGCACACCACGCAGACCGAACTCAACCAAATAGAGCAGGTAAACAACGCCATGAACAAGACAATGCTCGTGGCGATATTCAGCACCAAGGGCGACACGATAGAGGCCAACAGACGCTTTGCGTTGCGCTACACACTCGACGTCAACGACATACGCCGCAAAAACGTATATGAAATCCTGCAACTCACCTTGTCGAAGTACGACGAGTTTAAGAAAGTGTGGGACAACGTGAAACAAGGCACCACCGAGACTTACAACATCGAATTTAAAATAAACAAAGACATCAGGAAAATCAAAAACACATTCATACCAATCTATGACGCAGAAAACAACGTAAACCGAATACTGTGCCTTGCCACCGACATCACAGGACAGCGAAACATCGAGGACGAACTCGCCAAGACAAAAGCCTCCAACAAGGAACTCAACGCCGAACTCACCAACCTCAAAAAGACGCTGCAAAGCAAGGACATGGAGATTGCCACCATCAACAGCGAACTCGTGGAGACCAAGCAAAGCAACGCCGACACCCGACAGAAGATGGACAAGGCAAACCAGAGCGCGCAATTCTACAAGAAGGAACTCGAAAAACGAATCACCAAGAGCCGAAAGATAGAAAACACGCTCAAAGAAAAAGTAAAGAGCAAAGACGAAGAAATCGCCCGACTCCAAAGCATCATCAACGGCGAAGTGCCAGAGGAGACAGACGAACCAGATACACAAACCGACACAAAATAAGACAAGCCAAAACCAGAACCTATCATGATAACATGTATCATCAACATATTGATGCTAAGCCTTATATGGCCAACAGACCCCATGCCAACCGACATGCTGCAGACCTCCCTGCCCAGACAGGAAGGCGACATACAAGGCGTTATCAAACTCGCCAAATACGTCTCATGGCCGGGCGAAGACAATATGACAAACGCCACGATAATCATTGCTCCGCAGTCGGACGAGACTTTCAAATCGGCAGAAAGCCTCGCTGCCTCCAGCAAAATACTAAGCCACGGCATCAACCTGATACGCATCACCGACTGCAACGACGACGCATTGTACAACGCCAACATAATCTTCATAGAATCAGGAGCCAACATCGACATCGAAACCCTAATACCCAAAGTAGCCGACAAACAAATCCTGACTATCACCAACGACATCGGCATACTCGAAAAAGGGTGCATGTTCTATGTCAAATACGACAACGACACAGGACATCTCTCCTACTTCTACAACAAAGAAGCAATCCTGGCATCGCCGCTTAGCATAAGTTCGCACATACTGATGCCAGACCACAAATACGAAAAACAATAACAGCACAAAAGCATACTAACCCTAAAAAACATCGGATATGAAAAATTTCTTAGCCAATTTGCCAATCAAGTTCAAACTGCTCGCTGCAATGCTTGCAGTAGTGATTGCTGCCGAAATAATCACTGTCTTGTCGTTTCAGGCAACCAGCGACAAGCACCTAAACGAGTACGTGAAGTCGTCATGCACACAAATCGCCAAGATGATAGCCGAACGCAACACAAGCATGGCAGACTTCATCGACAAGAAAGAAATCGAAGAGACGCTCGACAACATCAAGTCTTTTGACGAACTCGAAAACGTGCACATCTACGACCCCAAAGGCAACCTCCTCGCCGAGTACCACCGTTCCAGCCCCCTCGCGCCGCAGCAGGTAGGCACCCAGTCCGAGGTGTCATTCACCGACGACGGCAAGCACATCATCGCCATCGAGCCAATACAATACAAAAACGAAATCCACGGAATGGTCTATGCCAAATTCAACACAAAGACCATAGACATAATGAAGAAAGATTTCCTTATCAGCATGTTCACAACACTCCTGCTGATAATCGTAATCGTAGTTGTAATAGTGCTGCTGCTCAACAAGAGGCTCGTAAAGCCCCTCAACGAACTATCCGACACGATGGAGCAAATAATCAAAAACGGCGACTACTCCACCCCACCGCCCCAGCCCTCCGGCAAAGACGAAGTGGGCGTACTCTGCCGGCATTTTGGCACCATGATACAGACTATCAAGGAGCGCGAAGAAGAGCGCGACGCCGCCCGAAAGAAAGAACAGGCTGCCAACGAAGTATTTACCAAAGTAAGCAAGTCGTCGTTTGACGCTATCATTGGACTCGATTCAGACATGAGGGTTACATTCTTCAACCCCGCAGCAGAACGCCTTACCGGCTACACATCCGCCGAGGCTGTCGGCTCGCCGTTCCAGACCGTCATCATCCCCAAAGACCAATGGAACGAGTTTGACGAAGAAATCAACCGCTACCGTCAGACCGGCAACTGCAAATACACCTCGCAGACCTTCGAGACAATCGCCACCAAGAAAGACGGCTCCTTCTTCGACGCCGAAATCTCGGCAATCCCCTACCGCAACGCCGACCAATCAGGCAGCGTAGTTACAATCAAAGACATCACCACGCGCAAGCAATACGAGCGCGAACTCGTGGAGGCACGCCGCCGCGCAGAAGAGTCAGACAAACTCAAATCGGCGTTTCTCTCCAACATGAGCCACGAAATCCGCACCCCGATGAACTCCATCATCGGATTCTCCGAACTGCTCTCAAAGCCCGGCAGTTTCGACAGAAACAAGGAAAAATACCTCTCCTTCATCATCAACAGCGGCAAGAGCCTCCTCAACCTCATCAACGACATCATCGACATCTCCAAGATTGAGGCGGGACAACTCAAAGTGAAACAGCGCATCGTGCAACTCAACCCGATAATGAACGAGATATACATCTCGCAGTATCAGATTAACGACATGAAAAACAAGCCGTTTGAACTCAAAATGCAGAAGGCGGTAGAATCAGACGACTTCAACATCAATACCGACCCATTCCGCCTGAAACAGATACTCAACAACCTCATCGGCAACGCCATGAAGTTTACCACCAAAGGCTTCATAGAGTTTGGCTACAAGTTCAACGGCCCCGACAAACTGCTGTTCTACGTCAAGGACACCGGCGTCGGCATGCCCAAGGACAAACTCGACGTCATCTTCCTGCGTTTTGGGCAGATAGAGCAGAAGGACGACAAAAACCAGTCTGGCACAGGCCTCGGACTCACCATCTCCAAGAAACTCGCCGAACTCCTTGGCGGCGACATGTGGGTGGAATCGGAAGAAGGCGTTGGCTCCACCTTCTACTTCACGCTGCCCTACGACCCCGAACTCAACACCGCCGACGAATACGGCGCATCAATGGACGGCAATGGCAGCGGCAGTTCGCTCGAAGGCAAAAACATCCTCGTAGCCGAAGACGAAGACATGAACGTAGCATACATGCAGGAAGTACTCGCCGAAACCAAGGCCAACATCCTCTGGGCTCGCAACGGTGAAGAAGCCGTCAACATGGCAAAATCCCACCCCGAAATAGACCTCATCCTCATGGACATCAAGATGCCGATAATGAACGGCTACGACGCCACAACGAAGATACGCGAGTTCAACAAAGATGTAATCATCATCGCCCAGACCGCCTACGCCCTCACCGGCGAGAAGGAAAAGACCATCGCCGCCGGCTGCAACTACTACCTCACCAAGCCCATCGAAATCAACGTCCTGATGAACACGCTGAGCGGATTTTTGAAGAACAAATAGGAGTTTGGTTTGCTGTTGTAATCGTCAGGAAGACGGTATATTTACCCCCCTGTACATTGGCGGCGTAGCCGTTAATGTACAGGGGTTTTTATAAAATAGCCGTGGGGGCAACTTGCATTATTGTTGTTTCGGTTCTGTTGTTTTGTACTGACGTGTGTTGTGGCGACAAAACAGAATTGAGGTTATTCCTTCACGACACGCACAAGCCGAACAGAATAACCGTAGCAACGGGGGCCGTAAACCCCAGTGGCCACGCCGCCCGAGTCGAAGCGCATGAAGTAGGCGTTAGACGTGCCGTTAGACGTACTCGGCCAATAGCCGCCGGGGAAGCCATCGCCGTAGACACCCGTACCGAGGCGGAAGCGGGCAGCAGGAAGGAAGACCGCTCCCTCATCCTCCAAAGTTGCCCAATCTGCATCAGGTATTTCTGCAAACACCGCACTGGAAGCGTCGCTATTGGCGAAGGGGTATGTACCATTCCATTCATCAGGCAACAAGACCAATCCCTTGATACAATGAACTACCGCTTTGGAATAGCGGATGCCCTTTTTGGTAGTGCGGGTAGAAAAAAGATAGTCCCATTCGATTTTCGTAAGCGTCTTCCACTCCGAGCCGATGCCTTCCTTGCAGACGTTCTCAAAGTCGCCTGAATTGGGAACACCTGTTGCATAATCGGAATCAATGAGCGATACACTCGCAGGGTCTGCGCCGTTCACAGTCCATGTACCCCAGCCAAAGAGGTCTATCCATGGACCTGCCACGCTTGTATTGGTGCAGCCCACAACATTGCCAGTACGTGCGTTGTCCACAGTGCCACCAACGTAATCCCACTGATGCTCGGCAAAACGCCATGTCTTATCGTTTACGTTGTACTGCAAGTTGCCCTTGCTAAAAGCAACTTGCTTGCTCTCACTAACAGAAAATGCTTTTTCAGGAAAGTTGCCCAACGCAGGACCTACAATTATGGTTATGGATGCCGTCTTGTTGTTATATTTGGTAGTGGCAGTTATGGAGGCAGAGCCTATTGCATTTGGCGTTACCTCGCCAGTGGTCTCGTTGACGGATACCTCATCAAGCGCACTGGATTCCCACATTACTGTTTTGTCAACGGTTTCGATGTCTGGCAGGATTTGGAGCATGGATTCGAGGGGCACGGTCTCGTTGATCCTTATCGCCAAACACGACGATGCAAAGGTTATGGAAGAGGGCAGCGGAATGATTTGCAAATCCTTTACATACTTACTTCCGTTATACTTGATTGTAACCGTTTGTCCAGATGCGGCTTCAGTATGGTCTGATTCCCATTCGTCATCGGGTAATTTGACTTTGTACGTTTCCGGATCCTGCGCCAACACAGGCTGCACTCCTACGATATATACAAGCGCAATAATATAAGGCAATAAGGTTCTAAGACCTAAGTGTAGTGTAGTGTAGTGTAGTGTAGTGTGCAAGTATCGTGCCATCTTTGTAAAGTTTTTTATAATAAATTCCAATTAAGGTTTACAATGAGGTGATTTCGGATGGGGTGAGACCGGTGATCAATGCGATATAATCAATGGCATCTCCGTGCTGTTTCATCGCGCTGGCGATAGAGATGGCTTTTTGCTGTTCGCCTTCGGCACGACCTTCTGCAAAACCCTCAGCACGGCCTTCGTTCCTCTCGTTGAGCATGGCGTTGCGCTGCGTCATTATTTCGAGAAGATAATCATTGTACCTGTAGAGGTCGGCATCAGAATAGGCGGATCTTTTCACTATGCCCAATGCCTCAGATATTTCGGGATTGCCGCTCATTGCGGCGTCAACGCTCTCTGTACTTTCGTCTATTTCCGTCAAAAAGCGCAACCACAAATCCTTGATGGCACGGCTGCCACGGTCAGCTGGCTTGTATTTGGGAAGTTCCACGATCAGCGCGAGGTCGTGTCGGCGGTCGTCGGGGTGGTTCTTGTTGGCGATGTAAAATTCCTGCATATAACCGTCATCATCTTTGTATTCAAAGGCTTTGTCGTTGACGAGCGCAAGGGCATACACTTCTTTGAGTCGCTCGAAGGCTGCGCCTTTCTCCAACTGTTTGGAATACATCGACGCTGCGTTGTACAATGTCCGCGAGAAAAACTCACCGTTCCACCACGACTGCATCTCCACAATGAATCCACGTCCGTAATTGTCGGTGCAGCGGACATCCACTATGGAGAGTTTCTTGCCGGGATTGTCGGGGACGTTTTCGTTGGTAAGGTACTCCACCTTCTCTATCTCCATGCCCTTCGGCAACGGCAACAATGCGTTGAGAAGGCTCTTGACGAGGTTGGGATGCTCGCCAAATACCTTCTTGAAGGTCAAATCCACTTTCGGGTTGAGGTACGTTGACATGGTGCTATGCGTTTGATTATTTTACGCCGCAAAATAATGTTTTATTTGAAAAAGGGAAATTTTTTTTCGATATTATACGAAAAAAGACGGCCATGAAATTCATCACAGCCGTCTTCGTTTTTGAAAAATTAGGCGATTACCTACTCTCCCACATTGCATCGCAGTACCATCGGCGCAAGCGGGCTTAACTTCTCTGTTCGGGATGGGAAGAGGTGGTACCCCGCCGCTATCGTCACCTATAAGGTCTTAAAAAAATCTT
>JAEEGL010019016.1_pt1 | contig 23845 bp, 19 predicted proteins | sample 9134231 | NCBI WGS metagenome assembly JAEEGL01 (sample SAMN16246548, study PRJNA631951) | gut metagenome | biome: gut microbiome; feature: rumen; material: fiber-attached | host: Bos | place: Iran: Karaj | collected 2018-10 | reverse complement strand
TTTGAGGCAAGAGCAGATGAACGCGAAACCCTGGGATTAACCTCGATAACGGCGTATTCAAAGCTGTCGGGATTGAGAGCAAACTGGCAGTTGCAGCCGCCCACAATACCGATTGCCTTAACTATATCAAGAGAAGCGGTGCGGAGCATCTGATACTCTTTATCCGCGAGAGTGAGCGCAGGCGCGGCAACAATGGAGTCACCGGTGTGAATTCCCACCGGGTCAACGTTTTCCATTGAACAGATAGCTATTGCATTGCCCGCGGCATCGCGCATGGTTTCGAATTCAATTTCCTTCCAGCCCGAGATACATTTCTCAACAAGTATCTGTGTGATGGGAGACATGTCAAGGCCTGTCTTTGCTATAACCTTGAGCTCTTCTTCATTGTCGGCGATTCCGCCGCCCGTACCGCCGAGAGTGAATGCCGGACGGACTATTACGGGATATCCGATATCGGCGGCGATTTTAAGCGCCGTTTCAACATCATTGCAGGTGTCCGAGGGAACAACGGGCTGGCCGATTTCTTTCATCGTATCGCGGAAAAGCTCTCTGTCCTCCGCCTTGTCAATGCCGTCGATTCCCGTGCCGAGAAGCTTGACGCCGTATTTCTGCAGAGTACCGTCACGGGTGAGCTGCATGGCTATGGTGAGACCCGTCTGCCCGCCGAGACCGGCAAGAAGTCCGTCAGGTCTCTCTTTTGCTATTATTCTGCGCACGGTCTTTGCGTTGAGGGGCTCGAGGTAAATCTCATCCGCAAGATGTTTATCTGTCATAATGGTTGCGGGGTTGGAGTTTACAAGAACCACGTTGATGCCTTCATCACGCAGAACGCGGCACGCCTGAGCGCCTGCGTAGTCAAACTCTGCCGCCTGACCTATAACAATCGGACCCGAGCCGATCATAAGTACCTTGTGTATGTTTTTATCTTTAGGCATTGAAGTCACCACCCATCATCCTGATAAATCTGTCAAACAGTCTCTCTGTATCTCTCGGCCCTGCACAGGCTTCGGGATGGAACTGCACCGTAAAGCATCTGAGACCCGGATAATCGAGGCCTTCACAGCTTCCGTCATTGGCGTTGATGTATGTCTGATTTGCCGCTCCTATAAGGCTGTCGGCGACTACGGCATAGCCGTGATTCTGTGTGGTAATATAAGTTCTTGATCCTCTAAGGTCGGTTACGGGCTGGTTTCCGCCCCTGTGGCCGTATTTGAGCTTCACGGTCTTTCCGCCCATTGCGAGAGCGGTGAGCTGATGGCCGAGGCAGATACCGAATATCGGCTTTTTACCGATAAGCTTGCCTATCTGCGCTATGCAGTATTCATTGTCTGCCGGGTCGCCGGGGCCGTTTGAGAGCATTATTCCGTCGGGATTCAGAGCGAGAATATCCTCGGCCGATGTATCATAAGGCACTATAATAACATCGCAGCCTCTCTCGTTGAGAGAACGCTCTATGCCTCTCTTCTCACCGTAATCAACAAGCACAACCTTAAATGCATCCTCTTTGCCGCACGGACACTCAACCTTATTTTTGTGAGTGACGTGAGCAACGGCATCCTTGATTGCAAAGCTCTTTACTTCCGATAAATCGGACGGAACCTCACTGCATATAATTGCGTTCATTACGCCCTGCTCGCGGATTGTTCTTGTAATCTGACGTGTATCGACACCGCTGATACCGCAGATATTATTGTCAACAAGGAACTTGTTAAGCTCATACTGACATCTGAAATTTGACGGGTGTTCGCAAAGCTCTCCGACAACATATCCGCTGACAGCCGTCTTTCCTTCAAAATCTTCTTCAATCACTCCGTAATTGCCTATAAGGGGGAAGGTCTGAACAACAATCTGCCCGTAATAGCTCGGGTCGGTGAGTGTCTCGAGATAGCCTACCATACCCGTAGTGAAAACGAGCTCGCCGACACTGTCATGCGCGGCTCCGATAGCGGTACCCTCATAGACATCGCCGTTGCTTAATACCAAATACGCTTTACTCATATTTTCTCCTTATTCTCACGTCACAGCGTTGCCGCCATAACCGCTTTAATTGTGTGCATACGGTTTTCCGCCTCGTCAAAGACGATTGACTGAGGACCTTCGAAAACCTCGTTTGTAACCTCAAGCCCGTCAAGGCCGAATTTTTCAAACACTTCCCTGCCGACCTCTGTTTCGAGATCGTGATACGCAGGCAGGCAGTGCATAAACTTCGCTTTGCCTCCTGCCGCTTCCATCAGTTTGCTGTTAACCTGATAAGGAAGCAGGGCTTCTATTCTCTCTTTCCAGACCTCATCCGGCTCTCCCATTGAGACCCAGACATCAGTATATATCACATCGGCGTTCTTAACAGCTTCGGCGGGATCTGTGCAGAATCCGATTGAGGCGCCGGTCTGCCCGGCTATCTCTCTGCACTGCGCCGTGAGCCCGGCGCCGGGGAAATACTCTTCGGGAGCGCAGGCCACAAAACTCATGCCCATCTTTGCGCATCCCACCATAAGGGAATTGCCCATATTATATCTGGCATCTCCCATATATACGAGCTTCCTGCCCGCGAGAGAGCCGAAATGCTCTCTTATCGTGAGAAAATCCGCAAGAATCTGAGTGGGGTGAAACTCATTGGTCAGACCGTTCCAGACGGGAACATCCGCATACTCCGCCAGCTTTTCGACTTTTTCCTGACCGAAGCCTCTGTATTCGATTCCGTCAAACATACGGCTGAGCACTCTTGCGGTATCTGCCATGCTCTCTTTTTTGCCTATCTGAGAGCTCTTGGGGTCAAGATAGACCGGGTGCATGCCGAGATCGGAGGCCGCAATCTCAAATGAGCATCTTGTGCGCGTGCTGGTCTTTTCAAAAATCAGCGCCACATTTTTGCCTTCGCAGAGGCGGTGCGGTATACCGTTTTTCTTTTTTTCTTTAAGGTCCGCCGCAAGGTCGAGAAGATACTCTATCTCTCCTGGCGTAAAGTCGAGCAGTTTAAGAAAATCTCTGTTTTTAAGTGATATCATATTTCCTCCTGCGGAGAATCCGATTCGCCGCGCCGGCGGATATTCCCCTTCGAAGTATAATTATACATATAATAGTGTATTCAGTCAATATTTATGCATTAATTTTATGAATTTTATGCGTTATATTAATAAATATGCATTATTGAACGATAATTATGTATATTTTTACATACTCAGCATAGCTGTGTAATACCTGTAGACACCGCAGAATATGACGATGATTCCTATCAGCACAAAAGTGTGGAAAACAGCGTGAAAATACATGCGCTTTTTACCGACGAAATATAGAACTGAACCGAAAGTGATACAAAGACCGCCCGCGAGCACAAACATTGCATATTCTTTGCCTGCTTCACCGTTTCTGGCCACCGAGATAAGTCCCATCATCGCAAGCCAGCCCATAATGATATACATGAATACCTGGGGAAGAGCAAACTTCTTGAAATCCATAAATGTGAGGAATATGCCGATAAGAGACAGAGCCCAAACGGCAATGACGACAATAATGGATTTGGTCCTGTTTTCGGGAGTCATTGCAGGTATTGTAAACGAGGTAACCATACCCGCAATCATAAAGAAAATATTGCAGTGATCGATGACACGGGCTATCTGCTTTGCGCGCGAGGGCTTAAGGCCGTGATAGACGGCCGAGCCGGCAAAAACAATCAGCATTGAAACCAGGTAAAGCGCAGTGGAAAAAATGATTCTGCCGCTTGTCCTGCCCGAGATAAGGCTGAAGAGCATAACTGCCGCAACAATGCAGAACGGCACGCCCAGAGCGTGAGTCACGCAGTTTACTATATCTTCTTTTCTTGTATATTTTGAAAGGGGGATATCTTTTAAATCAAACATAATGCCACCTCTTTAACCGAGCATCAATACTCCCTGAGTTATCAGAAATTCTCCGACGACATAAGTCAGCATCACGGTAAAATGCTTTTTGAAAACAATCTCCGGATTTCTGTAGTATCTCACAAGGAAAAGCGTGCAGTCAGACACAAAGAAGAGCAGCGCGCCTATGTAAGCAATCAGAGCCCCCGGGCTCCTGAGCGTTACCAGCTGCATGAGTGAAAACACATTCATTGTCGAATTGCTCAGAAGATACAGATACATCGGTATGAGCATCATTTTTGGAGTGGTCGGTTTGAGCTTATATATGATAACGGCGGCTATCCCGTAGTAGATAACAGCCGCGGGGATTGCCCACAGCCACGGCAAAGAGCCGAAATCCAAGTTCGTTGCATAAAGCGCGATAAAAAGAAAATGGGTAAACATAAAGCTGATTCCGCCCGCCGTAAACCAGGCATTGCCCTCGGGTATCAGCAGCACATCCCCCAGCCAGCTTGTGGCAAGAGCGAGAATGAGCAGCACCGACAGACTGTCGGCGGATACTATATAGTAGGCAATTATAAATATGAGCAGAAACGGCTTTGTATATTTTCTTCTTTTTTTATCGTCCCGCCACGAATCAATAAGATGAATAACAGTAAATATAAAAAGAAGAGCGAGAAAAATGTATCTCAGTATCTGCCTTGCATCCATTTCTCCGACTCCTTTGTCTTCGCAGGGGATAAAAACTCCCCGATTATTTATTTAATATATAATACCAATTTATATGTAATAAGTCAAATAAAATCCGCTGAAAAATCAGCGGATTCTGAAATAAATTATGTTAATCTTTTTTCCCGTCGAGGAACTTGTAAAGAAGCGCCGCTATCGCACCGCCGATGAGGGGAGCAACAATGAACACCCATACCGTTGAAAGACTGCCGTTGAAGAGAGCGGGGCCGAATGAACGGGCGGGATTTACGGATGTGCCGGTGAAATGTATGCCGAGGATATGTACGAGTGTCAGCGAAAGGCCTATGACAAGACCTGCGACATTTGAATTCTCAACCTTTGAGGTAACGCCGAGAATGGCAAAAACAAAGATGCAGGTGAGAATAATCTCGATACCGATTGACTTGCCGATGCTTTCCTCAAACAGGGCGTTTGCTCCGAAACCGCAGTCGCTGCCTAGGAACGGAATCATAAGAGCCGCGCCGGCAATACCGCCGAGGAACTGAGCGACAACATAGCCGATGAAATCTGCAACAGTCATTTTGCCGCTGATGAGCATGGCGATTGAAACGGCGGGGTTGATATGACATCCCGAAACATTGCCGATTGAGTAAGCCATCGCAACAATAACAAGACCGAATACGATTGCAACCGCGAGATAATTCGCCGGCTCGTCGCATCCGATTGCGGCGGCGGTGCCGCAAGCCACAAATACAAGCACAAATGTGCCAATAAACTCTGCAACATATTTTTTGATTGCTTCCATAATTTCACTCCCCTTAGATTATTTAAAAAGATATACTCTTGCCTCATAGGGCTTTGTGCTGAATTCATTCAATCCCGGGTCAAGCACGTCATATGTGTTTATGACAAGCTCGCCTGCCGAGAGGTCGATTCCCTCGGGAGCCTTGAATTTAACCGGATCTGCGCTGAATGAGCAGATGACAAGGAGCTTTTCGCCCTGATAGTTTCTCTCATATACAAAGAGCTTGTCGCTGCTCTTGTAATACTGCTTGAAATCTCCGTAAATCGCCACTTCGTTTTCCTTGCGGAATTTAAGAAGCTTGCGGTAATGATTGAGTATGGATTTCGGATCTTTCTCCGCCTGCTCAACATTTATATCCTTATAGTTGGGGTTGATATTGAACCAGGCTTTATCCGCCGTGGTAAAGCCCGCGTTTTTGCTTGAATCCCACTGGACGGGAGTTCTCGCGTTTTCGCGGCTGACCTGTGATGCGAGTTTGCAGAAACGTTTCTCGGTATAGCCGAGAAGCTTGTGGAAAAGGCGGTAGTTATTGAAAGTCATAACATCCTTATAATCATAAAGATGATTGATTTCAATATTGGTCATACCGATTTCCTGACCCTGATAGATAAACGGAGTGCCGCACTGCAGAGTATACATGGTGGCAAGCATCTTGCCGCTCTCCACTCTGAATTTCACATCGCCGTATCTGTCGATTATTCTCGCATGGTCATGGTTTTCAATATACAGACTGTTCCAGCCCTTGCCGTACATTTCATGCTGCCATCTGTCATAAACATTTTTGAGCTTTCTGAGGCTGAAAGGTTTCTTGATCCAGTCAACCATGAAGCAGTCGCAGTTCATATGGTCAAATGAAATAAGCATATCGAGCTTCTGACCGGGGCCCTCCGAGCAGAGCTCAACCGCATCTTTGAGACCCATCTGCGGACCTTCGCCGACCGCGAAGCAGTCATATTCCTTCATGACCTCTCTGAATTCATCAAGATACTCCTCAAGATGCGGACCGTGCTTATAATGCTCAATTCCCGTCGCGATGGGAAGGGGGAATCCGTCGGGCAGGCCCTCCGCCTTTGATATGAATGTTATAACGTCCTCACGGAAACCGTCAACTCCCATATCGAGCCAGAAGCGCATTATGCTCTTGACTTCTTCGCGCACCTTCGGGTTATCCATATTGAGATCGGGCTGACCTTTTGCAAAAACATGAAGATAGTATTCATCGAGATTCTTGTCATATTCCCAGGCTCCGCCTTCAAAAACCGAAAGCCAGTTGTTGGGCGGTTTCTTCCCTTTGCCCTTGCGCCAGAAATAATAATCGTGATAAGGGTTGTCGGCGCTCTTGCGGCTCTCTTTGAACCACTCGTGCTCAGAGGAAGTGTGGTTGACAACGAGATCCATGAAAACCTTCATCCCGCGGCGGTGACAGTCATCAAGAATCATCTTGAAATCGTCAAGTGTTCCGTATTCGGGATTGATGTTTTTGTAATCGGAAATATCATAGCCGTAGTCGCAGTTGGGTGTGGGATAGATGGGTGAAAACCAGATGCCGTCAACGCCCAGGCTCTGAATGTAGTCGAGCTTGCTGTAAACGCCCGGCAGGTCACCTATTCCGTCACCGTTGCTGTCGCAGAAACTGCGGCACCATATCTGATAGACAGACATTTCCTTATACCATTTTTTAGTGATTTCCGCCATTAGTCAACCTCCCATTATAATAATCAGATTGTAAAATACAGATTTAAACGGATTGATTGCCGGATTCCGGGCTCAGTCATCCTCTCCGGTTTTCTCTGCCGGGAGCGGCTGCGTCTGAGCCGGTATGAATGAGATTTTCCCCAGATCCAGATCTTTGCCGTCTATGGAAAATCCGGTTTCCGGGAATTCGTTTTCGCCGTATTCTCCGTTAATAATTATTGTACCATCACCGTTTTCATAAATCAAGCTGATTTTGCCCGAAGGAGCGGTAATATCGGTTGATTTTTCTCCGGATTTTATAGTAACCAGATCCGCCGGTGTATCATAATCTCCGGTGTCAACTTCACCGGTTAGCGAATACATTTTATACTTCGTCTTAAGCGCCGCCTCGACAGCGCTTACCGCGTCAACAAGTTTGCATGATCCGCCTTTATCCTTATACGGATAAACTGTTTCGCCTGCATTATCAACGACAATGTTTCTGACCTGCGCTCCCGTAAGCGACGGGTTTATGCCCCATACAAGCGAAACAACACCTGCAACAATAGGCGCGGCGCAGGAGGTGCCGCTCATAAGCGTATATTTCTCTTCATCCGAGGTCAGCCCGTAAATACGTGCTCCGGGCGCGGCGATAACAACTCCGTCTCCGAAATTCGAAAATGAGGCGAGATGGTATTTTTCATCGGAATATCTGTATGTTGCGGCTCCGACTACAAGCACTCTGTCGAGCAGGTCTTTTTTGCTTATACCCGGCCAGAGAGATATAACGTTATCCTCCCGGAATGTCGCAAAGTGCGCGTTGAAGAATGAATCGGCCGCCTCATCGTTGATGTCTCCGTTGCCTGCGGACTGAACGGCGACAAAATCATATCCCCTGCCGATAAGCACCGACATCACGGCCGAGTAAATCCCGGCGTAGGTATTCATCGTCCTTACCGATTCGGGATCCTCGGGATCGGTGTTTCCCGATGTCCCGAGCGACATATTTATAACCTTAGCTCCCGATTTTACCAGGCGGCAGATGCCGAAGAATATGTGAAGTGTTTCATTCCAGTTCTGACCCTCATCCGCTTTCCAGTCAATACAGACTAACTCGGATGCGGGATTTATGCCGGCAATTCCTTTGCCGTTGTTACTCTGAGCTCCTATTACGCCGGCAACAAAGGTTCCGTGAGGAGCCGCGACATTTCTCCTTTTATCGCCGCTTGACGGAAATGCTATTCTGTCTTTGAGATCCTCGTGGCCGGTATCAAAACCGGAATCAAGCACACCGACTTTAATTTTGCCGAAATACTCCGAGTAATTCCACGCTTCTCTGATATGAGCGGCGTCAATATACCATCTGCCGCTGCCGAATTTATTTTCATCATTCCAGTCATAACCGCTGTCAAAAGGATCATCGGGCGTTGTGTCGGGAGAGGATTTCACAAAAGGAACCGGAGACGCCATAAGCACGGCAGGATATTCTTTCTCAATTTCTTCTCCCAGGGATACGAGTTCATTGTAATCCGTAAAACCGGAAGAGACAATGAACATATCCGACGGGCAGGCCCAGCCCAGAAGCCTGAGACCGTATTTTTTGAATACCTCGTGCTTCTCCGCCACAGAGCATCCGTTTTCAAAAATCATTATGAGAAGATTCTTGTAATAACCGCATCCGTTTTTATAAAGCTTTACCTGAGATAATCCGATGTTATCAATGAAATCATCGCTTATCGATGTCCCGCCGGACGGTATTCCGGTTACAAGGCCGAGAAGGACATCGCCGGCATTTCGCGGTATCGCCGCAAAAAAGCCGGAAAGCGCGGTGATAAAAGACATAATCAGAGCGATAAGCTTATCCAATCTTTTCTTCCCCCCTGCTGAAATCTGTCTGGCTGAGAATAACGCCTGCAAACATAATCACACAGCCGATGATTGCCCTTGTTCCCATTACATCATGCAGAATCAGGCGCCCGAATATTGCGCTGAAAACGGATTCAAGGCACATGAGCAGAGATGCTACGGCGGGCTCGGTATATTTCTGGCCGAATACCTGCAGCGTAAAGGCGATTCCCGTGCTCGCGATTCCGGTATACAGAAGCTGCGGAACGTATTTCAGTATTTCGCCGGTATCGGGCTTTTCAAATACAAACATAAAGATAACCGAAATCGCGCCGGCAACAAGAAACTGCAGGCAGGAGAGAGCCATCGGCTCAGTCTCGGTGCAGAATCTGTCAACGGTCAGAATATGAGCGGCAAACATAAAAGCGCAAAGAAGTGAAAAAAGCTCTCCTCTGCCCATACCGTAATCGCCTTTTCTGATACAGAGAAAATAAAGCCCCGTTATACCGAGCGCAAGCGCGATCCAGACATTGAGCTTTATTCTTCTGCCTGCAAACAGCCCCGCAAGCGGAACAAGTATCATATAAAGCGCGGTGATGAAACCCACCTTGCCCGCGGTTATATCAAACGTGAATGCGTGCTGCTGAAGGTTGCTCGCGACAAACAGAACAAGGCCGCAGACCGTTCCGCTGAACGCGGTTTTTTTAAAATCAAAACCGGTTTCTTTTCCGGGCTCCTTATTTTTATTCTGAAGCTTGTGAAAAACCGGCACGAGAGGCAGGAGCACAAGACCGCCCATAACCATACGTATTCCGTTGAATGTGAATGTACCGAGCGACGCTCCGGATTTCTGAGCTACAAAAGACAGGCCCCATATTACGGCGGCAAGTATGCAGAACACGGGGCCTCTCGCTTTTTTCTCTCTGATATGAATCATGCCTCTCTGTCAATCTTTAAAATTGACCGCAAGGCATAATAACCTTGCGGTCAGAACCGTTTTATTATTATTCCGCGTGAGTCTCCTCTGCGGGAGCGGCTGCTTCTTCGGCTGCCTGAGCTGCTTCTTCAACAGCTTCCTCAACGGGAGCGGCTGCTTCTTCGGCTGCCTCAGCTGCTTCTTCAACAGCTTCCTCAACGGGAGCGGCTGCCTCTTCAACTGCCTCGGCTGCTTCTTCAACAGCTTCCTCAACGGGAGCGGCTGCCTCTTCGGCTGCCTCGGCTGCTTCCTCAACAGCTTCCTCAACGGGAGCGGCTGCCTCTTCGACTGCCTCGGCTGCTTCTTCAGCAGCTTCCTCTGCGGGTGCGGCTGCCTCTTCGGCTGCTTCTTCAACTTCGGGCTCTGCCGGAAGGAGAGCGCGGATTGAAAGGCTTACACGCTTCTTGTCATAATCGATACCTGTAATCTTGCAGGTAACCTTTTCGCCGATTGAAAGCTCGTTTTCGGGCTTCTCAACGCGGTGATTTGCAATCTGGCTGATATGGATGAGTCCGTCAATACCGGGGATAACTCTGGCAAAAGCGCCGAAAGTGGTAAGACCGACTATCTCAGCTTCTATTACGGAACCCTCGGGATAATTCTTCTGAAGGATTACCCAGGGATTATCCTCGTCTTTTCTGTAACCGAGTGAAATCTTTTTGTTTTCACGGTCAAGTGACTTGACATAAACTTCGACTTCCTGGCCGACCTCAAAAATCTCTGAAGGATTCTTGATTCTTCTCCAGCTCATTTCTGAGATGTGAACCATGCCGTCAACGCCGCCGATATCAACAAAAGCGCCGTAATTGGTAAGTGACTTGACTGTACCGGTATAGCTCTTGCCTTCCTCTACCTGTGCCCAGAATGCATCGGCAATCTGCTGCTTTTTCTCTGCGAGTACGGAACGGATCGAGCCGACAGCTCTCTTTCTGCGGGGATCGACATCGATGATGCGGAATTCAACATTCTTTTTGAGCAGACCGTCAAGTGAATCGCCTCTGCGCTCGGTGGCGAGAGAAGCGGGAACAAATACGTTTGATCCGTTGGAAGAAACTATTACGCCGCCCTTGATGGCTTCGATAACAGTGCCTTCAAAAATCCTGCCGTCCTCTTTGCCGTCGATGATGTCAACCCATGATTTGAGAGCGTCTGCGCGCTTCTTTGAAAGCAGAACGGTGCCCTCGGCGTCATTCTTCTTCATAATGACAAGGTTGATTTCGTCGCCGATCTTGACCTCTTTTGAGGGATCGACATTGGGGTCTGCGCTGAATTCCTCATTGGGAACTATGCCGGTAAGACCGCCGAGAATGTGATTCTTGGGGATGTCCACCTGTACCTCTGTGGGAGTAATGCCGTAAACTGTGCACTTGATAACTGAATCATCAACGAGTGTGTCGTTAAGAAGCTCAACAAAGTTTTCGCTGTCAGCTGACGTTGCTACAGAAGGCACCTCCTCTACCACGGTATTTTCGGTTTCTTTGATGTTGTCTGACATTGCTGAAAGTACCTCCTTAATAATCGCGGCGGGAGTTGAAGCCCCTGCCGTAACGCCAACCCTGGCGTGTGTGGAAAAATCTATATTTTTGAGCTCTTCGGCTCTTTCCACCAGAAATGTATCACAGTTTTCGCTGCAGACGTCTCTGAGTTTTGCCGTGTTGGAGCTGTGTCTGCCGCCGATAACTATGACCGCATCACACTCAAGCGAAAGAGACTGCGCCTCTTCCTGCCTTTTGCGTGTAGCAGAGCATATTGTATCAAAAATTTTTGTATTTGTACAGAGAAATTTTATTATTTCTTTACTTTTTTTCCACTCATTTTCGGAAAAAGTAGTCTGAGAAACCACAATTATTCTTTTTTGACATAATTCCGGGTTCTCATCAAGTATTCTTTTAAGCTCTTCGCACGATGAAAAAACATACGAAACGCCCTTGCAGCAGCCTCTGATTCCGATAACCTCGGGGTGAGAGGCATCGCCGGCGATAAGCACGGGAATATCCGGGGCGGAGTTTTCTGAGACAATGCCGTGGATTTTGCTTACAAACGGGCAGGTGGCATCGCATATTTCGGCGCCCTTTTCCCTTAATATCTCCTCGGCTTCGGGAGTGATTCCGTGAGCTCTTATGATCACGGTTTCCCCGTCGCGTATTTCATCGGGCGATTCAATCACTCTGAGACCTTTTTCACTCAGATCGCGGATGACATCGGGATTGTGAATTATTTCGCCGAGCGAACAGCACCTGCGGCCCGAATTCACGGCGTCATAGGCCATTCCGACGGCTCTGTCAACGCCGAAGCAGAAGCCCGCGGTCCGTGCGGTGATTATTCGCAATGTCCTTCCTCCCAGAGCGCCTTGATTGCATCAAAAATCTTATCCGTCACTTCGGTTTCCTCCTCGCGCGAGGGCTTATCGGAGGTAAAGCCGAGCTCCTCATACGGAATAAGCTTTCCGAATCTCACGGTTACTTTTGAATGTCTTTTGAGACCTTCGTCATTATAGATTGATACCGGAAGCACTCCGCATTTTGCGCCGGATGCGAGTCTTGCGACTCCCCTCTTGGGCTTGCCGGGTTTGCCGTCTTTTGAGCGAGTTCCCTCGGGGAACATCGCAAGGATATAGCCCTTCTGCGGAATCTGCATGGCAAATTTGAAAGCGTCGGTATCCGCCGCGCCTCTCGCTATCGGGAAGCCGTTTACGGTGGTAAACGCCCAGGCGACTATGAGATGATTCCACAGCTCCTTCTTTGCCATAAAGTGAAGCTGTCTGTTTTTGATTCCGAGGCCTATTGTCAGCGGATCGATGAGATTTACGTGATTTGAAGCGAGGATGAATCCGCCCTCATCGGGAATATTCTCGGTTCCTACATATTTTATTTTGAATTTTGACTTTGCGACAAGTGAACCGAGACCTCTTAATCTGTCATAGGTTTTGCCTTCGGTAACCTCTTTTGAAAAATCAAACTCTTTGATACTCATGCTGTTTTCTCCTTGATAATTCTTACTGCGCTTGCAATCGCCTCATCGAGCGTCAGACCGCTTGTGTCGAGTATTACACCGTCTTCGGCGGGCCTCAGAGGCGCCACCTCACGGTGAGAATCATTATAGTCTCTTTTGATGAGATCGTCGAGAACATCCTTGAATTCAACGCTGCTGCCCTTCACGATGAGCTCGTCATATCTTCTCTTTGCCCTGATTTCAGGGGAAGCTGTCAGGAAGATTTTTACCTGAGCATCGGGCAGAACCACCGTTCCGATATCTCTGCCGTCCATAATACAGCTGTTTTTCTTCGCTATATCACGCTGAAGGTCAAAGAGAAAGGCCCTCACTGCGGGAATTGCCGAAACGTCGGATGCGGCCATTGATGCCTCGGGGGATCTTATCTGCGAAGAGACATTTTCACCGTTGAGCAGAACCGACTGCTCGCCGTTTTCGAATTTAAGCTCAACCGTGATACCGGGGAGTGATGCTCCCACGCCCTCGGGGTCATCGGTTTTTATGCCGTTTCTCAGAGCATTGAGACCGACGGCTCTGTAGAGCGCGCCTGTATCGACATAGATATATCCGAGCTCCTTTGCAGCCGCTCTCGCGACCGTGCTTTTCCCTGCCCCCGCAGGGCCGTCAATTGCAACATTGATAATCATATCAGTTCCTCGCTCGCACTTATTCCGGCAAGACGGCCGGTGGAAAACGCTATGTGTAAATTGAATCCGCCCGTATAGGCGTCCGTATCAATCACTTCACCCGCAAAATAGAGCCCGCTTATGAGCTTTGACTCCATTGTTGAGGGATTGATTTCTCTGGTGTCAACTCCGCCTCTCGTTACTATCGCCTCTTCAACGGGTCTGAAATCCGTAACTGTAACCGTCAGATTTTTCAGCAGATGAACGAGGCCCGCGCGCTGCTCTTTTGAAATCTGGTTCACCTTGAGATTAAACGGAATTCCGCTGAGCTTTGCAATAACGGGCACCAGCTTTTTAGGCAGGAGCGAATCAAGGGCGTTGATGTAATTTCTGTTTATGTTTTCGCCGAAATCCCTGAGAAGACGGGCATCAAGCTGCTCGGGAGTAAGGGCGGGTTTGAGATCGATTGCAATCTTATATCTCATTTTTTCCATTTCGGTTATATGAGCCGAGGCGGAAAGAATCATGGGGCCAGACACGCCGAAATGCGTAAACAGCATCTCGCCGAAATCGGTATATATAACCTTGCCGTTTTTTGCTGTATCAATAACTCTGATTGACGAATTTCTCAGTGAGAGGCCCATCAGCTCACTGCAGAATCCCTCGTGGATTTCGAGAGGAACAAGCGAGGGAACAGGATCAATCACCCTGTGGCCGGCCTGCCTTGCGAGGCGGTATCCGTCGCCGGTTGAGCCGGTCAGCGGATAAGATACTCCCCCGGTTGCGACAATAACTTTGTCCGAATTTATTATTTCTCCGCTTTCAAGCTTCACGCCTTTAATGCGGGAATGCTCAATCAGCAGTTCATCCGCTCTGCCCTGAATAAGCCGTGAATTCTTTCCGGCATAGTTTCTGAAAAGATCAACTATATCGGAGGCCTTGTCGGAAGAGGGAAAAATCCTGTTGCCGCGCTCAACCTTGAGCGGCACTCCCCTGCTCTCGATAAACTCAGCAAGATCAGACGGCATAAATCTGGAAAAAGCCCCGTAGAGAAATCTGCCGTTTCCGGGCACGTTTGCAATAAGCTCCTGAATTCCGGCGCAGTTGTTGCTCACATTGCATCTGCCCTTGCCGGTAATCATAAGCTTGCGGCCTGGTTTTTCGTTTCTTTCGAGCAATATCACATCGCATCCGTTTTCTCCGGCAGTGCCCGCAGCCATCATTCCCGCGGGACCTGCGCCGATTACAATCAGACCGGCCCGCATCAGGAATCATCCTCTCCGGTGCGGTAAACGTGATATTCCTCCCAGATTTTTTCAAGCTCTTCGAGATTGTCGTGAACTTCCTGCTGCTTTCTGTCTGCGCTCGCCGCTATCAGCGCCGTCACAAGACTCAAAGGTGCCGTAAGAGAATCCACAAATGATACCATGCTGCTCTCGGCAAGCAGGAGATAGGTCGCGAGAGAAGCAATCGGAGACATGACGCTGTCTGTTATGGATATTATTTCGGCTCCTCTCGAGAGGGCGAATTTAATGGCGTTTACGGTCCTCGATGAATATCTCGGGAAGCTGAAAGCGAGCAGAATATCATCTTCGTTTATGCGGAGCATCTGCTCAAACATCTCGCTTGTAGCGGATGTGTCTATATGTACTATGTCATAAAGAAAGCCCATATAGAGAGCCGCAAATCCGGCAATGGCGGCAGATGATCTCACGCCGAGAATATATATCTTTCTCGCTCTGTTGATTGCGTCAACCGCGCCCGAAAACGCTTCGCGCGAGACCGTTTCAAGAGTTTTCTTTATCATATCGGCATCAGCGGTCAGGGCATAATCAATATAGCTGATATCCTCGCTCTGCCGCGCCGTCTCCATCCTCTGCACACTGGTCAGACGGCTCTTGAGCATTTCACGCAGGTTTTTCTGAAGGTCCGGATATCCGGCAAATCCGATCTGCGCCGCAAAGCGGACAACTGTGGATTCACTGACTCCCACGGCCCCGCCGAGCTCGGCTGCGGTCATGAAAGCGGATTTCTCATAATTGTTTTTTATATAATCGGCGATTTTTTTATGGCTCTTTGACAGCGAGTCATAATACAACTCGATTTTATTCCGGATATTATCGGGCATAATTACTTCCTCTGTATGCGTTGTAACAGAGAAAAGTATAATACATTATTATAATAAATGCAAGAAAAAAATTATCTTTGCAAGTTTTCTTTCAGTTTTCCGATTCTGTTGACAAAGACCGTGTTATAAAATATAATTTGATTGAAAATTCTGCTGATTACGGAGGGAAAAATGAAAAACAGCGAACTGCTTTATTACACATCGCCTGCATCCGCATGGACTCAGGCTCTGCCCATAGGAAACGGCACTCTGGGCGCAATGATTTACGGCGGGATAAAAAGCGAAACTCTCGCTCTCAATCACGATGAGCTCTGGACGGGAAGGCCGAAGGACACATCAAAAAAAGGCGCGCCCGCCGCTTTTGAGAAAGCGCGCAAGCTCGCTCTCAAAGGCAGATTTCACGAGGCGCGTAAGATTATAGAGAATGATTTCGAGAGCGTGTGGAGTCAGGCGTATCTTCCTCTCGGAAACCTCAATATCAGTTTCAACATCGGCGGAAAAATCAAGGATTACAAAAGAAGTCTCGATCTCTCGAGCGCCGTTTCGGCGGTTGAATTCAAAGCGGGCGACAATGAATTCAGGAGAGAGTACTTCGCGTCATATCCGGATAAAGTTATCTGCGCAGTATTCACCAACAGCAAACCCGTTGACTTCAGTTTCTCGGTAAACTCCGTTCTGAGATCCGACAGCTTCATTGAAGAGGACACTCTCTGGCTTGAGGGTGAGTGTCACGGTGAAAACGCGGTAAATAACCGCTGCCCCAATAAGAATTATTTTGATGAGCCGAAAATGAGGGGAATCCGCTTCAAGGCGGGATTCAGACTCATTACTGACGGAGAAGCACGCAGAGACGGCAATGTCATGCGGGTTTCCGGCTCATGCAATTCAAAAATAATCTTTGCGTGCGAGACAAGCTTCAACGGCTTTGACAGGCATCCGTATCTCGACGGCAAAGAATATGCTCCGGCTGTGGAGAAACGCCTGAGTGATTTTAAATATACGGATAAGACAAAAGAGAAGGCCGTCGGAGACTACCGGAGCTTCTATTCAAGGGTTTCCCTTGACATAAAGGGAAAAGAATATAATCTGCCCACGGATAAACGGCTTGTGAATTTCAAAAAGAGCAAAGATGATATCGGCCTTATATTGCTTGTGTGGAATTACGGCAGATACCTGATAATCTCGTCATCAAGGCCCGGCTCTCAGCCGATGAATCTGCAGGGAATCTGGAGCGACAGATATGACGCGCCCTGGAACGCCAACTATACAATCAACATAAACACCGAGATGAATTACTGGCCCGTGCTTATGACAAATCTGGCGGAAATGAATGAACCGCTTGTGAGGATGACAACCGAGCTTTCGGAAACGGGCAAAACGGCGGCAAAGAAGCAGTATAATGCCGGCGGATGGGTATCGCACCACAACGCCGATCTCTGGCGTCTCGCGACTCCCGTGGCGGGCAATGCCTGCTGGGCATTCTGGCACGGCTCATCGGGCTGGCTGTGCAGGCATCTTTTTGACCAGTATGAATACACGCTTGACAAAAAGTTTTTGAGAAACACCGCTTACCCGGTTATGAAAGGCGCGGCGGAGTTTTATCTCGACATCATGACGGAGGATAACGGGGAAATGTTTCTCTGCCCCGGCACCTCCCCCGAAAACGGCTTTATCTATGAGGGCGATTACTGCCCGGTAGGCAAATATTCAACCATGTCAATGTCCATAGCAAGAGAGCTGTTTACCAACTGTATCAAAGCGAGTAAAATCCTGAAGACTGATGCGGATTTCGCGAAAAAGCTTCAGGCAGCAATTGATAAATTCCCGCCCTTCAAAACGGGCAGCGAAGGACAGCTTCTCGAGTTTGACGGCGACTATCCCGAAGATGAAATCCACCACAGGCATGTTTCCCATCTTTACGCTCTTCATCCGGCAAACATCATCACTCCCGACGGCACCCCGGAGCTTGCCGAGGCCTGCCGCAAAACTCTCGAGCGCAGAGGCGACAACGGTACAGGCTGGTCGCTCGGCTGGAAAATCAACTTCTGGGCCCGCCTGTTTGAAGGCAACCATGCCCTTAAACTCATTGAGATGCAGCTCAGACCCGTAAAGAGCACCGGCGTGAGATATCACAGAGGCGGCGGCACTTACGAGAATCTGTTTGACGCTCATCCGCCTTTCCAGATTGACGGAAACTTCGGCTATGTCAGCGGAATAACCGAGATGCTTCTTCAGAGCAGAGACGGCAAAATATTCCTGCTCCCCGCCCTGCCCGATTCCTGGAAGACAGGCAGCGTCAAAGGTCTCAGGGCAAAGGGCAATGTGACCGTCGATATAGAGTGGAAAAACGGAAAAATCACTTCATACAATGTTTCGGATCCGAAAGGCATCGAGATAATTAAATGCAGATAACCGTCTGTCATAAAAACGGCGCCCGCAAAACTGCGGACGCCGTTTGTTTCTTATCTTACTTCTTTTTATTCTGTTCAATAATTTCGAGCCCTGCCAGATGGCACTTGACCGTCTTTTCATAAGACGGATACGGCTCAGCGGTGAATTTCTGCTTGCCCGCGGCGTCTTTAAGGCGGATAACCGCGTTATCCGTAACATTGCCGATATCCGATTTCCCGGCAAGGAGATCAAACGCTGAATAAACTGCGCCTTTTACGAGAATGCTTGAAAATGAGCCGCAGAAGAGAGCAAATTTACCGCCGTGCTCCTCCGCGTTTACGCTCGCGGTGACAGCCGCTTTATATGTTTTCAGATCCGTGAAATCTTCGGGAACCTGAGCTTTGAAAACCTCGCAGACTCCGTTATAAGCGGTCGGGAAAGACGGGAATACATAGATTAAATCCCTGTCTCTGCACTCCTCAACAAGAGTTGACTGAACACAGCTGTCAGGTGAGAAAAGAGCGACATTTTTCCCTTTTATCTTTTTGCTGTCAAAAAGCTTTACGACTCCCTGCTTTACGGAAAACCTTGTCTTTTCCGCGCCGCCGGCATAGTTGGGATCCTGAACCGATTCATAGACAAAATTTATGCTCTTTGAATAGCATTCATCTGCAAGCGTCTTTTTCATCTGGGCATAGAGAGGATTTCCCGCGACCTGTCTCTCATACGAGAAGAGCACGAAATACTCGGCGCCCATTTTGACAGCGGTGGAGATTATGTCATTCGCGTATTTCTTCCAGTCGGTTACTATAACAAGGTCCGCGACTTCCCCGACAAGGTCCATACCCTGCTCCGGCTCAATCGCGACAGTGTAAAGATCGGGGTTTACCTCTTTTGCCTTACGCATGGCGGTCAGTGTGAACTGAGTGGCTCTCGCGTAAACAAGGGCTCCGATATTTTCATCGCCGGCAAGCTCCGCCGAGGCGGTGATTATCTCCGCGTCGCCGGGCACAAGCACACGGCTGTCGGCATATTCGCGCACAACGACATTGTCGGGATACTGCTCCTCGAGCGCCTTGGCCGCCATATAATCCTCGGGATACTGGCTCTCGGGCGCGACAAGCACCGCAACCTTTTTATCGGGGATTTCAAGCTCAACCGAGTGCTTCTCCGCCTTTCCGCCTTTACCGCAGGCGGCAAACGAAAGCACGAATAAGCAGATAAGCATGACCGAAATAATCTTTTTCATAAGATTCACCCTATCATCTGATTACTAATTTACTGTTGCATTCCTTGATTACATCTTCCGATATCTTGAGTACTTCCCTGTCATACGTGTAGATTCCGTTGACCTCAAACTCAACATCGCTGACCTGTGTATAGACAGTTGCAGAAAGTCCTTTTTCGACAAGCGGGATTATCTGATTGAAATACAGTTTTCTGTATGCCTGAGAAAGGTTGGCCGAATTCTTATACTGAATGTATCCGAAAGACTTTTTATAATTCCAGACATGCCCTTCTATATTCCAGCTGTATCCGCCGAATTCGCTGAGCACATAGGGCCTGCCGCCGGCGCGCCTTGCCGTGGGCATATGAACGGGGAATATGTATTTGTGAACGCTCTTGAAATCTGGCCCTCTCTGATCGTGCCAGCCGCTCGCGTGGTCAACGAGCCTTGTCGGGTCATATTTTTTGGTCCATTCGCCGATTCTCTTCGCGTCAAACTGACCCCATCCCTCGTTGAAAGGAACCCAGCAGCAGATTGAAACGCTGTTGTAAAGATTATCTATAAGGCCTTTGTATTCCTCCTCAAACTCTTCCCTCCACTCGGGCAGATCGCGGTGAAACACTTTGTATTGATTGTCTTTAACGTGAACATTGATATTCGGGAATCCGCCCGCATAAATCGGATTCAGGGGCTTGCCGCCGCTGATCATATCCTGCCATACGAGCATACCGAGGCGGTCGCAGTGATAATACCATCTGCGCGGCTCCTCTTTAATATGCTTCCTGAGCATATTGAAGCCGAGGCGTTTCATTTCGCTGATATCAAAAATCATCGCCTCATCGGTCGGAGCGGTCAGCTGGCTCTCGGGCCAGTATCCCTGGTCAAGCAGACCTCTCTGAAAATACGGCTTGTTATTGAGCGCGAGTCTCGGAATACCCTTGTCATCCTTCATTATCGAGAATTTTCTCATACCGAAATATGAGCTGACTTCGTCTTTGCTGCCCGAACACTCGAGAGTAAGGGTAAGCGTGTAGAGGAACGGATCCTCGGGGCTCCACAGATGCGCCTGCGGCACGGGAACATCGGCGCCGGGGAGTATATCCGAGCTGAATATCTCTCTGTCTCCCTCGCGGATAACCGCAGTGAGCCTGAAATCGCAGACACAGTTGTGAGCAACGCCGATATTTATGATTCCTCTGTCAATATCGGGCGTGAGTTTTATTGATTCGATATATTTTTCGGGAACATACTCAATCCAGACTGTCTGCCATATACCCGATGTGGCAGTATACCAGAATCCGAACGGCTTGAGATACTGCTTGCCTCTCTGCTGATGGCCGTCATCGGTCGGGTCAAAGACTTTCACGATAAGCTCATTTTCACCGTCTTCCGCGATATCGGTGATATCAAAGCAGAAGGGGTTGTAGCCGCCGCGGTGTGAGCCCGCCTCTTTTCCGTTTACAAAAACGGTGCATTCCCAGTCAACCGCCTCAAAGTGAAGCAGTATTCTTTTGCCGCTCTCTTTGCCGAGAGTGAAAAATCTGCGATACCACAGACGCTCGGTGCCTCTGAAAGCCCTGCCGACTCCCGACATATCGCTCTCTATTGAAAAAGGTACAAGTATCTTTCCCTGCCAGCTTGCGGGCTTTGCATCATTTTCTCCGGTAACGGCATAATCATAGCTGCCGTTGAGACATATCCAGTTTTTCCTCTCAAGCTGGGGTCTCGGATAATCCGCAAGAGGGCATTCCCTGCTGACTTTATCAAACCATCTTGTTTTAAGCTCGTTCATAGCAATTCTCCTCGCTTTATTGTCATCAATCGGCGGAGCGGAGCTCATCAAGTCTGTATCCCGCCTCGGTTTTGACGAATGTGAATTCCTGCTTCATGGTCTTTTTATCGCTGACAAGTCTGTATTCGGCGGTAAATGAACCGTCGTCGTTTGCCTTGATAACGGGTTCTTTTTCTGTGTCTCTGACCCATTTGGTGTCTCCCGGCAGCTCGTCACCCGAAACTTTGCGGCAGAATACGCCGTCAATTTCATCATAGAAATCATAATCTTCGAGCAGCTTTTTCGCGCATTCCTCGGTATAGATTCCCTTTATATTCTCAACAAACATGGTGTATGAGGGATATGTTTTGTCAATTACCGGCGCCCATCTGACACCGTCCTTTTCAATCGCTTTGCCCTCATCGCATTCAAGTCTGCCGAGCACGAAAACATCATTGTAAAGCTTCTGATTGGCATCGACAAGCATGCGGAACTGTATCTTTGCGCCCTCGCCGATATATGTTTCTGGAGTCACTTCCTTCTGCCCGCAGGATGCAAGGCCGAAGATCAAGAACAAAACCGAAAGAGCAGAAATTATCCTTTTCAATCTGAATTCCTCCTGAAAATTGCATAAAAAAATAGATTTCTATCTTATTATTTTACAACAAATAAACAAAATAGTCAATTGACGGATGCACTTTTACCCTGTATTTTTTTCTTTTTGTTGTATTTTGAGTGCAGATATGTTATTATATTATTGTTTGGAATAATTATTTTTAATCCGCAACCGAAAGGATGGTATAAAAATGAACACCAAAAAGATTGTTTCCCTTGCAGTATGCATTGCGATGATTTTCTCATTGTTTTCAATCTCCGCGGTCAATGCGGGAGCCGCATACACAAAAACCCAGACTCTTATAGACAGAATCAACTCAACTAAGGAAGTCTGCGTCACGCTTACCGCCGGCAACACTGCACTGGGCAGCTCCACCGATACAATAGCAATCAAGGGAAACGCCATTGCTTATGACTACAACACCGGCTTTCTCAAGGCAAGAGTGGTTGTCAGAGACAACACCGCCTACGCTTATCTTCCCATTCTTCCCTTCTTCTATGTTCAGGTAAACGGTCTCGGCCTCGCTTCGGTCGATGTCTGGAAGCTTGTCGAGAGAGCCTCGGGCGTAACCTTTGCCGTGCTCAACTATGTCAGAAGCTATAACGAAACTCTTTACGGCGTTGATTATTATGTTGAGGAATATAACGACAGAGCGCAGGTCACAAGCAAATTCTGCTATGTGGGCGATGAGCTCAAGCTCCTCAATGTAAACGATGCAAGGACAAACTCGGTGCAGAATACATACTTCGAGAGTATTTCTTTCAGCGTTCCCGACAGTATGGTTGCAGTGCCCTCGGGCTTTGACCTCACCCCGTTCCTCAAAGGGATTTTCGCAGCGATGCTCGCGGGTGCAATCCTTTAAAATCAGTTCAACCGGATAATAACAGAGACCGCCCTGCTTTTATTTGCGGGGCGGTCATGTTTTATTTCAAATTATGTTTACCGGTTGGTGAATACGCTCAGAGTGTTTCAATCTCAATGCCGAGTATCGTTACATCCTCGAGAGGTTTATCGCGTATATCTCTCTCAACTCCTGCGATTGCGTCGACTACATCCATGCCCTCAAACACCTGACCGAATACGGTATGATGATAATCGAGCCAGGGAGTGCCGCCGAGTTTCTCATAATCATCGACGCTCTCGGGCGGATATGAATCGGGGAGCTGTCTCATCTGAGAGATGAATCCGGGGTCGCATTCATGAAGCTGAACTATGAAAAACTGGCTTCCGTTTGTGCCGGGGCCTGCGTTTGCCATGCAGAGCGCTCCGCAGATATTGTGATAATCGGGATGAAACTCATCCTTGAAAGGCGCGCCCCATAAGCTCTCGCCGCCGGTACCCGTACCGGTCGGGTCGCCGCCCTGTATCATAAAATCGGGAATAACCCTGTGGAATATTATGCCGTCATAATAGTTTTTCTCTGCGAGACCGGTGAAATTTTCAACTGTTTTCGGCGCCGCCTCGGGGAAAAGGAGAATTTTCACTTCTCCCATGCTTGTTTTGATTTTTGCGACGGTATCGCCCTTTCCGGGCTTTCTTGTCTGTCTGCTCATTTTAATCCTCCGTCAATGAATATCATTTGTTAAAACTATCCTGCCGTCATCCGTGAATGACGCAATAATTCCGTTATAATCATATGTGCCGTAAAACGGCGCGCGGGCATACATCGTGAGATTCCACTTGACATTGGGATAAACCTTACCCTGAAGATTGGGAATGATAACGAGATCGGGTTTGATATACTTAAGAAATCCCCTTGACGATGAGCCGTAATAACCGTGATGCCCTGCTTTCAGCAGATTGCAGACGCCGATTTTATCCTTCAGCTTTTCCTCAAGACCGGAGGGCCCGGTGATATCGGCCGCGAGAAATGCGGATTTTTTTCCCTTCACAACTTTAATACCGACCGAAGCCGAATTCTCGCCCTTACCCTGCAGGTCATCATAATAACCTGTATTGAAAAGGCTCAGCTCAAAATCGCCGAATGTCATTGATTCCGGAATATCCTGAATAAGCTCAATGCCCCTCTCCCCAACATCCTTTATCATAGTATTATAGCAATTCTGAAGTCCCCAGTCATCGACCTCAAAATCATGATCCATGGCCGGATTGTATTCTTTGAAATACGCCCTGTCGATGACAATATCTTTATCTTTGAGGATAGGGTCAAAATTGCCCGCGTGGTCATAGTGATAATGAGTCACGAGCACAAAATCAAGATGAACCCTGCCGTCTGTATCAAGTGCGGTTTTTTTGATATACCCGGTT
>JAEEGL017356853.1_pt1 | contig 23849 bp, 22 predicted proteins | sample 9134231 | NCBI WGS metagenome assembly JAEEGL01 (sample SAMN16246548, study PRJNA631951) | gut metagenome | biome: gut microbiome; feature: rumen; material: fiber-attached | host: Bos | place: Iran: Karaj | collected 2018-10 | reverse complement strand
TACTCATGTAAGCGATTGCAAAGATACGACTTTTTTCTCAAATAAGTAAAAAATCTTACTCGTATCGGCAAAAAATTGTATCTTTGCAGCATGTTTTGACATTGAATACCGCCAGTAATGGACATTGACAACCTTTTGGAATACAACGACCGAGAACAGCTGCGGTGGTGGTTGGAGGAAAACCACTCTACTACACATCACTGCTGGGTGGCTACCTATCGGGGCAAAACTCCAATGCCCAACGCGCTGCCTTACCTCACCGTTGTCGAGGAGGCGCTATGCTTTGGATGGATAGACTCCACGGTCAAACGTATGCCAGATGGACGGCTGGCGCAACGTATCTCACCACGCCGCGTGAACAGCCACTGGACAGCACGAAACCTTGCCCGCATCAAAGACCTCGAGCAACGCGGCCTAATGACCCCTGCAGGGCATAAAACCGCCAATGAAAGAAAAAAGCAAAAGTCCACCAGAAGAAAATAATCCAAAACCCTATCAAATCCACCCTCAAAACTGTAAAAAAAAAATAAACCCCAATACCCAAACACAATGAAAAAAACAATCATCAAAGCCTCTGCCGCAATCCTGTCGCTGCTCTGCGCAGCCTGCGGCACAAACAACAGCCAGAAAGAGACTGAAACCCAATCCCCAGAATTGGTCATCACCAACCAAATTGACAGGGTCGAAAACCAAGAGGGTATATACGTTTACCTTGTCGAGGGCTGCGACCACGTAATCATGGCCTTCCAAGACCGCGCCAATGAGATGTCCATCGACCTGTTTAAAGGCTCCTACAACGACAGCCTTCTTCAAGCCCTGCTCCCCGAAGGAAGCTCGAAGTCAGCCATCAATGTCTTTATGTTCGAAAACCCGCAGCACCATATCCTCTTCGATGCCGGTCTCGGCACCCAAGCGGGCGGCACCCTTATGAACAATCTGAAAAACCCTGCCGTAATCGATGCCGTCTGCCTCACCCATCTCCATTTCGACCATATCGGCGGATTGCTCACCAATGGCAAAGCCACATTCCCCAATGCCACGCTCTATCTCTCGGAGAAAGAATTCAAGGCTTGGAGTAATCAAGGTCCCATGGCTAAGCAAAACGAAATGTGGAAACAGGTACAGGCTGCCTACAAGGGACGCATCAAGACCTTTGCCGACTGCGACACCATCATCGATGGTTTAGTGCAGACAATTCCAACCCCTGGCCACACTCCCGGCCACACCACCTACCTCGTCGACGGGTGCCTCATTGCCGGTGACATCATCCATGCCCAAGACCTCCAGATGCAGCATCCCGAGTTCTGCGCCCGCTACGACAACGACCCCGCAACGGCTGTCCAGACTCGCAAGAAAATCCTATCCCTTGTCGCCGACAGTGGCTACCTCTTCTGCGATGCCCACTGCCACGACCGTTTCCTGCAAGTGGTAAACAAATAACTAACAGTTCTCCAAGTCCAACAAGCGACGCTTGCGATCCAGGCCACCTGAGTAGCCTGTAAGCATACCGTTTGCCCCTATCACTCGATGACAGGGAACAACCAACAGTATCTTGTTCTGCCCTACTGCCCTTCCTACAGCCTGAGCCGAACGGCATCCCACCATACGGGCCAACTCACCATAGGTGACCGTCTGCCCGTATGGTATTTCAATCAACTTTCTCCACACGGCCATGCTAAACTCCGTCCCCCGCATGGCAAAAGGGGGCGTGAAATCAGGGTTACAACCACTAAAATAGACGTCAATCCATCTACGAGTCATATCAAATATCGGGAGCGAAACACCGTCGACACATCCCGATTCAACACCTTGTAAGGGGGTGTCGAAACAAAGACCGGTCAACAACTGCCCGTCACTTTCCAAAGCGATAGCGCCAAGTGGAGAGTCTACAACTGTTCTGAACAATGTATTTCGAATCCCTGATTTCATTTTTCAAACCCCAACTTCGCTCCTTCACCCTTTCTTCAAGGTTATTTCTCCCATATTTCTCCCATGCAGGATGGGAGAAATATGGGAGAAATATGGGAGAAGTAAGGTATATTTAGCGAAGGAACGAAAAACAAAATTGATGAGTGGAGCGATTTACAAAGTTAGGAATTATTAGAGACTGAAATAGAGTTGACGGTGGCTGTTCCAGTCAATCATCAGCTGTCGGAAATCGGCATACTCGGCACGTGTGACTACGGCTCTGCGCAACCGCAGGCTGCGGGTGACAAGGAGGCGACGGCCTTTCTGTTTGACAATAATACTGATGCTCCCAACGGTACGGTTATATTCAATGTTTATGTCTCCTCCTATCAGTTTTGCACCTTTGGGGAGGTCGAGTGTGTAATGGTAGAATTCGCTTACGGCACCGGCCTGGACATCGCTTGTGCGGGAGGGATTGAGTTTGGCGGGGTCGATATTAAGGTTGCTGTGTTCGTTGGGCAGCGAAATCCTGACGTAGTTGTCGACAATGGTGTCGGGAGCCCAGTCAAGATGACGGTCGACATAAACGGGAGCGGCGGCAACAGCGGCAGCATCGGCTTTCTCGTTTTCGGTGAGGAGTGGGGTTTTGTGTGTGGCGGTGAGTCGGTATTGGTTGCCTTCGATGGTTACTTCCACTTCGAGCGGTTTGTCGCCGAACACACTGATGCTGTTGTCGACAATAGTGGCGCGGAAACCAGCTTGATTGAGGAGGGCGGCAAGCAAGCCTGTTTTGTCAATCACAGTGCCGCAGTTGTCGGCAAACACTGTTGCAGGAGCGGCCATGGCATAATTGACTCGTGCCGGGTCGACAGGGTTGAGGGTTACATAGTCCACCACCCAGTCGCGGATAGCGGCGACATAGTCTTTTGCATTGTCTTTGCGCAGTGAGTTGAGAAGGGTCACGGCTGCGGGAAGAGTGGTCTGTGCCGTATATACGGGTTTTTCGCCAAGTTGGAATTCAATGTCAAATCCCTTCTTGGCAGGCATATAGGGGTCGTTGACGGTTTGAGGAAGATTGTTGAGGACTTGAGTATGGCCATCGGCGTAGCGAATCTCATAACTCTTGACGGGACAGTCTTGGTTGAGGTTGAAACGCTCGGCCAGGAAGGCGGCATTGCGATGCAGGGTGTAGTCGAGGACTATGGTACAATTGTATTCAAGGGCGGTGTGGACAATTGCCATTTCGCGTATGTTGTTGAGTCGTCCACAGTTTACACACTCCGAGGGAAGTTGGAGAACAAAAGCATTCGCAGGAGTGTTCACGCGCGAGTCATCCGGACGGATGGTGTAGCTCTCATTGATGGTGAGGGTTTCGAAATCGGGGTTGTAGGTGATGAAGGTTTCGCCTTTGTCGGCGTAAGCGGTGATGGCACGGTTGCGCAAGAGCACTAATTCTTTGCGGAAACGGATGTCCATCGACCCGTCGCTGTTGGTTTTGTAACTGCGGCGGATGAGGATGTACTCGGCATCGGGATGGTTGGTTTGGGCAAATACCGGGGCTGCAGCAAGCAGGATTATTATTGTAAGGATTGTCTTTTTCATGATATATTTTGATTGAAATTATAAAACAGGGATTGAATATTGATAACGGAATATCCAAATGTTTCTCTCGTTCGGCGTTATTTTGTCAAGATAACAGGGGTTTGAGCCAGTTTGTTCTGGTTGGCGACAGTCTGACGGAACGGCACCCAATCCGAAGCATCGTATACTCTTTTACCCAAAAGGGCACTCTCGGCAAAGGTAAGTTTGTTGCCTTCCATCCAATACTGACAGCCAAAACTGGCGGCGGGGTTGGCTACACCGTTGATGAATGGGAAATGGAGCTGCTTGTATTCGTCGGGGAGAGTGATGGTCTCTTTTATTTCGATAAGGCGCGAACAGGCGTCGGCAAAGGGTTGAGTGCGGGTTTCGGGGGTTGTATCGAAACGGAGATGGCTCATTGCACGGCTGAAGAAATTACGAGCAGAGAGCGGAGTGAAGATAAGGGTGTTCTTGTCGACAGTGGCAAATCCGGGGATTGTGAAGACGTATGTGATCGAGACAGGCTGGCGCAGGTATTGGTCGTTGTCGGTGTGGGTGATTTTGGAGATATAGGCTCCGGGGGCAATTCTCAGCAATTCACATTCAAGATTGCGTTTCCATTCGGCAACGCGGGCGCTGTAGACACCGCGGACAGCATTGTCGCTCTGCCCCTCGGCGGTAATGGTAATGGTGCCTGTCAAACCGCCGTCTTTGCCGATGGTGGTATTGGCATTGATACGCACATAGTGGTTTTCGGGAGCTGAGACGGGAGTGTACATCAAGTCGGCACCCTCCGGCAGACCCATAAGGTATCCCTGTTGTTGTTCGGCACTTGACCATAATTCACGCACATTGGGCACCCAGGTGGGGTCGAGCATTTCGTAAGTGCCGTCGCGATGCTGGACAGCACACACGCTATGGTTGAACTGGTCGGCGGGGATGCGGTCGATACGCTCGTGTGCCATGGTCATGGCGGCGTATGCCTTGAAACCTGCCGCACGAAGCATGGCGATGAGCATTCCTGCCTTGTCTTTGCACACCCCGCAGCGGTCAGTGAAATTCATCTGTGCATTATGGAGCGTGTATCCTTCGCCAGGACCCATGCTGATGCCGGCATAACGGATGTTGTCCGCAACCCAGTGGGTCAAAATGGCGATACTGTCATGTTCGTTTTTGGCAGGGAGAAGAAGTTGGTTGACTTTCTGCTGCACCTCGGGAGTGGGGACAAAGCTGCCATAGTCTTCGTTTACGCCATAGAACCAGATGGATTTGGCCTGCCAATCGGGGCTGGTGCTGAGTAGCAGCTTACATTGTATATCGTTGTTGGCAAGTGCACGCTGCTCACGCTTGAGGGGGGTGATATTATTTTTGGTGAACGAATACACGGTGCGGTCACCATCAATGGTACTGTCTATTTGGACAGTACATTTGCCGTCGGCCATGCAGTTGTAGAGTTCGAAACGGAGATTCTTGGAGGTGAGGACACTGACTTGGTAAACTTTCTTATTCACATTATCTTCGCTCCAGAAGGGGACTATATCATAGAAATGTCCACGCATGGGAGGAATGTATTTGTCGTCGTTGTCCTCGGCAAGCAGCGCATAGGTGAACCCTTTGCGATAAGTAGTGAATTCCACTTCATCGCCGGGGTCGAGATGACCCACCTGTACCATTTTCTGACTAGCGCCCCAATAGATAAGGCGTGCCGGAGCCACATAGTCGTACACCCGGAGCAACACATCTTCGGTGGTGCCATCGGCATGATGGAGCAACACCTGACGGAACTCGACGTATGCCGACAGGGGGTCGTAATCCAACTTAATGGTGGCAAGGTCGCGACAGGCATCGTAATCGTTGGCACGGATGCGTTGGTGGTTGATGACGTGGCTGAGACCCGATTCCTCCATAACGACAGAGGTGCTGTCGTACAAAACGGTCTTGTGCTGAGCGGAGGCAGGTATTGCCATCAGGGACAGCACGGCTGTAATGAACAGAATTTGATGTTTCATATTTTACCTACTATTGTGAATTGTGTAATGGTGCGAAAGGTGACATGTGCTATGGAATGGAGGAAACCTCATCGCTCATGCAACTTGGACTTCCGTTTCCAATGGTTAACATATTCACTTTTTCACATGTTTCACACGTTTTTACAACTATTTTTCAAAATGCAAAGATACACTTTTTTTATGGAATGTGAAGTATGAATTGCCTTAAACAAGAAAAAAAATGTATTTTTGCACCTTGAAATGAAAAAGACAATCGCCATAATATTGCTGATTACCACGTTGATAGTCCCATTCTATGCAACTGCTCAAAGGGATAGTCTATCTATTACCCCACAACAAATCGACTCTTCGGGCCACCGCAATTTTTTCACATCCACGTGGCAATGGTTCAGCCGTTGGCGCGAAAAAGCGCAAACCAGCGGGTTCGATTCGGGCTATGTCTCCTACCCCAAAGGTCACCCCTGGATGGTGAAGGCTTACAGCAAAATGTCTCTCACCTATCAGGCTATGCATCTGCCCAATATCGTTGCCAACGACTATCTCAGCATCTACAACACCACGGGTTTCTCGAGCAAGGCCGCCATCGGTGTTTATTACCGCGGCTGGGGCTTGGGCTTCGGCCCGCGACTGTTCAATAAGTCCGACCTCTATTTCGACTTGTCGTCGTACGGTCGGGTTGCGGGGTTTGAATTGAAACTGGACTATCATGAGTCGCTCCACAGCAAGATGGCTTGGAAGAACGCCGACGGCCAAAGGAGGTTCATCTCATTGCAGGGGCCCGAACTAATTATGCTTGAGCTGAACACATATTATGTGTTTAACAATAGGAAATTCTCCTACGGCTCGGCGCTGAGCCAGACGGCTTGGCAAAGCCGCAGCGCGGGCAGTGTGATTGCCGGTTTCTCATATCTGGCTTCGTATACGGGCTACGACAATGACTTCTTCCTCCAGCTGGACGACATCTCGCCTTACCGTGCCGACACGATGCATCTCTTGTCCCACAGTCTGTCGTTGGGTGTGGGGTATGCCTACAACTGGGTGTGGGGTGACGGCAGATGGATGCTCCACGCCTCGTTTCTCCCCATGCTCAGATGGTCGCACGTTAAGGAGATTAGGATTAGCCCCAACGGGGATATCAGCCAATGGCCGGAGACTTATCGCAACTATTTTGTTGAGAAGGTCAACGAAATTCAATCGAACGACCAACGCCAGCGATGGGCGGTGAGTGGGATGCTCCGTTTGGCGTTCTTTTGGAACATCGACAGCCATTGGGTTCTGGGTGCCATTGGGTCGTGCATGGATTACCGCGACAGCTTCCGCGACGGTCTCCACTTGTCCACCATCGATGCAACGCTACGCGTTTATCTGGGATTCCGATTTTAACTTCTTTTCAACTGCAATTTAAACAAATCATTTCATGGTAATGCTCTTTTAAAAACACGAATTACCATTAATTATCATGAATTTATGGCCATTACATGGCAATTCGTGTTAAAGGAAGTTCTATTTATTTTGTTATCGTGTCGCGTCCCGATAGGGACGCAGGTATCTTGTTGCTGATAATCACCGCACTGCGTAATACACGATGTTGCTCCCATTCGGTCGCGACACCGTATATTGCTTGTACGGTGTTATTGAAATTCAGCCTCTTCGAGGCTGTAAAAAACAGTCTTAATTAAATTAGTGCCAACACTAATTGGGGGTCGATGGCACGGCGCGGTGCCTCAGGTTGGAGATAAGCCTAATTGCAAGAATGAGTGCGATGGGGAATATGGCTGTATTCAGATGCTGTGGCTGCTGGACAAGTGTCAGCACCATTGCCACAAAAAGCATAAGCAGCTGCAGATAGATTACGAAGCGGTTGCTGCGTCGCAATCGTATGGCAAAATAGATGAACAATGGCGATGCCCACAATATATTAAGGTTGACCTTTGTGCAATAATGATTGGTGAAGAACCATAGGAAAATGGCCATCAATGAAATGATGAACACAATAATAAATATAGGTCTGTCCAACCAACACATACGCCACCCTTTGTGCCACTCGAAAAGGGTAAGGCACAACACGGCCATAAACAGCACCCAGAACAACATATCCGGCGACACGCTCCGGCTCAGGGGGGCTCTGGTCTCGGACAACAGCAGCACTGCCGGCTCTGCCAAAGGCTGATGGGTATCGCTCACGGTCAATGTGTCGAACTGGTGCATCATTTCCATCGGTGAAAACATATATTCATAATTGCTGCATCGCTTGTCACAACGGGCGCCCAATGCCATATCTATCCCCAACCGCCACCAAAGGAGTGTCTCTTCTGTCGAACGATAAAGGATGTTCCGGTATGAAAGAGCCGTGTCGGAGGTGCACTCCTGACTCAAAGAGCGATGGCAAAGACAATTCTTTACCATATCCCGAACCCGTGTAGCACAGTTGTCGCGGAAAAAATCATACATGTAATAGCGGTATTCCGGCAGATAGTTGGTCTCGAGCATCACAAAAAGATTGTTCAGCTCCTGACTTGTAAGTTTAAGTCTCTGCTCCCACACCGCTCTTCCTTCATAGCCATACTCCCACATGAAGCTTTCGAAAGTGCTTCGACTTAGACAATAGTTCAGTTTTCCAAGAGAAAAAGTCCAATAAAAATGAGGGATGTCGAAATCGAAAGTGCCGTAATTGTACACCAAATCGAGTCCTATGGCCGAATCACATATCCGTATGGCACTGTGGCCAAAGGAGGTGTAAAACTCGTCGCCCGCGCCGCATGTTATTATACTTGCATAAGCAGAATCGGATAAGGTAATATTGTCTGTGTCCTGAGCCGCCACAACACTCGGCATCAAGAGACTCAAAATCGCGATAACAATTGCTTTTTTCATCATGACAACGCTTTTATTATTACATGTTTTTTCACTCGTGGTTCATATGAACCTCCACCTGCGGGAACGGAATAGTGATTCCGTTCCGGTAGAAGGCCTTGTAAATGTTCTCCCTGATACGCATCCACACAGTCCAGTAATCCTCGGTCTTAACCCACATCCACATCGACACATCCACCGAGCTGTCGGCCAGATTGCTTACTGCCACAGTGGGAGGCTTGGGCTCGTTCAAAATCAAAGGCTCGTCATTGATAACATCCATCAGCACCTCTTTCACCTTGTCCAAATCCGAACCATAAGCCACACTGGCCACCACATCAAGACGGATTATCTCCTCCTTGGTATGGTTAATCAGACTCTTGTTCGACAACTCGCTATTGGGGATGACGATGGTGCGGCCGTTAAAGGGTCGCATCATGGTATGGAAAATGCGGATTTCCTGAATATAGCCCTTATATTCACCGCACTCAATATAGTCACCCACTTTAAAAGGTTTCATTAGCAGAATAATAACCCCACCGGCAAAATTCTGCAGAGTACCCTGCAAGGCCATACCTATGGCCAACCCCATGGCACCCAACAGGGCTATGAACGATGTGGCTTTGATTCCCACCACATCCATGGCCATGATAATAATCATAGCCTTTAGCAACACATCCACCAGCGAACCCAGGAACGACTTCAACGAAGGCTCTGCATTGCGACGCTCCAATGCCCGCACAATGAACTTCTTCAACATCTTGGTCAGCTTCATGCCAATCCACAGGATTAGTATTGCTATAAGCAATTTAGGCACAAAGCCCACGGTCAACTCAGTGAGTGCTCTTAAACCATCTCTGAGAATGGTGTTCTCACCTGTCACCACACCCTTTAAGTCAGAAAGATTCATATTCTTCAGACTATCTGCCACGGTGTGAGTAATGCTGTCCTGAGCTAAAATGGTTTGCCCGAACTCATCTTTAGGCACAGGCACCGGCTCTTTTCCATTCAAGGCTGCCGCTGCCAACAGATTGGGGGTTTTATCGTCTATTAATATCATCGCTATATTGTTACGGTCGCATAACGCAAAACCTGTTCAAAAAGTATGTCAATCCAAAAAGGTCATGCAACAAACACCGCAATCATCCCTTTTCTGGGCTTGCCATCCCGCTATTAATTATATTAAGGAAGTGATTCTATGGCTTTGCGGGCTGGAACCCGTTTTATGGCACCGTCGGCAGAACAGACCACAATATCCTGTCCGTGCAGCGCCTTCTCTTCCAACATTCGCCTTTCGGCCAATTCAAGGCCGTGCTGCAATTTCTCCGTAAAGTCAAGAATATCCTTATCTGACATGGCTCTTCAATTTAGTGAATAACTCATTGTTGAGCACAGTGGTGGGGACATCCTTCCCACCATGTGCTATCTGTATTCGAGGAGTGTCGCTGTTGTCATATATCACCCAACAGTCCACCTCCGGCATGTAAATCTTAAACAGATTGTTTATCCCTGCCACATATCTCCTCCGCGTGGTGGGTGCGGGGATGTCATGACCTCCTCCGCTGACCCTTTCCGCCACCCGATGCAAGGCCAATTCGGCACTGCGTAGCCAGAAGAACACCAACATCACCGTGTACCCTCTCTTTTGAGCCTGACGCACCAAATTGAAATACGACTTGGTTGCCAGCGTTGTCTCTATGGCAAAAGTGGCATCACGGTTCAACAACTCATTAATACGCTGTATCATCAGCCTCCCTGCCTCTATCGAGACACTTGCAGGGTTGAATGGCGACAGACCACGGGCTATTTCATCAGCATTGACAAACTCGCGGCAGTCAAGTATATCAGGCAAAACCGTAAACGAGGCAGTGGTCTTTCCTGCCCCGTTGCAACCGCCAATGATATACAACATCTTGTCCATTCAAGGTGCAAAGATACAAAGAAAATCCCATTCGATTGGCATTTATTTCCTTTTTACAATCGTTTTTACTGATTTTCAATTCTCAACAAAACACGCCAAACAACTATCAATCGCCTCCATTATCAATTGAAAAAGCGTCTCCCACATCATATTACACCTTTTTCCCTGCTTTTTTTGCATTACGCAACCCTGTATTTCATAAAAAAGTTGTATCTTTGTATCCCGACAAAACAAACAATATCATGGTTATTGATTTCAACAACATTGAGTTATCCATCCAGCCCCATTTCAAGGGCGGTGAAGGCGATACCAAAAGCCGCACTTTTTTCGACGGAGTAAACAAGATTGCCTCAGGCTGTCTTGAACCGGGATGCACCATCGGCTATCACAGCCACGACACCTCGTGCGAGATGATTTATATCCTCAGCGGCAAAGCCCGCTGCCTCTACGACGATGGCGAGGAATTTCTCTCCCCGGGACAGTGCCATTATTGTCCCAAAGGCCATTCCCACAGCCTCATCAACGCCAGTCCCACCGAACCGCTCACCTACCTTGCCATTGTCCCACAACAATAGCACCAAGTCAAAAAACCAAAAAACATCCTGTCCGTCACACCCCTCACGGACTGTTTTTTCATTTCCCCTGCAAGTATACAACGGCAGCGCATACTAAAGGGAAAAACTGCAAGGCCATGTCAACAGTCAACACGATCATCCCCGCTGTTTCCAAGCCATTCAGTTTTATTTTTTTATTATTCAAAAAAAAACATGTATCTTTGCAACTTTGAAATAACACGAATATGAAACGATACATCTTTATTCTAACCGTCGCTTTCATGCTGACAGGCAACGCATTGGCACAAACGTTAGCCTTCGACGACATTGGCATGAAATATGGCTACAAAAACAGCAATGGCATCTGGCAGATACCTCCTCGCTACCAAGTGGCCTTTGCATTCCAACATCAAGACAGAAAATTCGCCGTGGTAAAATACGATGGCCGCTGGGGCTGCATCGATGAATCCGGCAACATGATTGTCCGCAACATCTTCCGCACCCAGGAGGAAGCCCAGGAGGCTGGCGACCAGTGGTACACCGCCGAAGAACCCGGCAAATGGATCTACCCCGCCGAGAACCCTGCCGACCACCTATGGGGCTTTGTCAACTACTATGGACAATGGAAATACGAACCTCAGTACGAGGGTGCCGGCAAATACTACGGCCAAGACCCCATGAGCTTTGCCCCCGTCAAGATTGAAGGCCGCTGGGGCTGCATCGACGCCAAAGGCATTCTCATCATCAACAACATCTTCGAAAGCATGGAAGATGCCACCGAAGCCGGACATCAATGGATTGTAGGCCGTCACTACGACACCTGGCGCATCTCCGTCACCAATCCCAAGAATGTCAACCAATGGGGCATCGTCAACTATCTTGGCCGCTGGGTTGTCCAACCCCAATACGCCATGATACGCCAGTTCCCCGGCGAGCACAACTACATCTACACCCAAGCCCTTAAAGGTGGCCGCTGGGGCAATATCGACCGCAATGGCAATGTCATCAGCGACTTTATCTTCTCCAACGAAGAAGACTGCGTCTACGCTCTCTCCCAGATTGAGCATGGCCGCGACATCGACGGCTGGCGTCTGCCCGAAATGCGCACCGACACCGCCCTCTGGGGTTGGGTCAAAGCCGACGGCAGCTGGGCCATCCAGCCCACATTCCTCGAAGTCTCCCGTTTCCCCAACGACACCGGTCTCTTTGCCACCGCGAAATGCGAAAACGGTCTCTGGGCAAGCATCCACGAGGATGGCCGACTCCTTTCCAAACCCGTGTTCATCCTCTCTTCCGAGGCTGCCAAAGCCGGCAAGGAATGGGACGATGACCAGAAAGGCATCGAAGAGGCCGAACTGGGACACTGGCTCTATCCTATCCAAGAACCCGGCACCGGCCACTGGGGCTATGTCAACTTCGAGGGTGAATGGGTCATCCAACCCCGTCTCGAGGACGCCAAGCCCTTCATCAACACTTGGAACAACCGTGTGGCTCCCGCCAAGGAAGAAGGCCGCTGGGGCTGCATCGACCACACTGGCCAGTTCGTCGTGAAACCCATCTACAACAACTCCGCCGACGCCTATGTGGCAGCCCGCCAATGGGGTGCCAAGAAGAAATTCTAATGGACTACATCATCACCAACGGCACTGTCGTCAATGAAGGCACCCTCTCCAAACTCGACCTCTTCATCCATGAAGGCCGTTTTGTCGAGGATGTCACCTCCTTGCGCAAACCGCAAACCTTCTCGGCCGAAGGATGCTATGTCCTCCCCGGGGTCATCGACACCCATGTCCATTTCCGCGACCCCGGATTCCCCGACAAAGCCGACTTCGCCACCGAAAGCCGCGCAGCTCTCGCCGGAGGTGTCACCTCCGTCATCGACATGCCCAACACCAAGCCGCAGACCACCTCCCTCGACGAGTTGGAAGCCAAAGAGCGCATCGCAGCCCAAAAGAGTGCCGTCAACTACGGCTTCATGCTGGGTGCCACCAACGACAACCTCCAGCAACTCCTCTCCATCGACCCCCTCCGCTATGCCGCCGTCAAACTCTTCCTCGGCAGCAGCACAGGCAACATGCTCGTCAACAAAGCCGACACCCTCGACCGTCTCTTTGGCGAAAGCCGTAAACTGATAGTGGCGCACTGCGAAGACGAAAGCATCATACAAGCCAACCTCCGCAACTACAAGATGGAGTTCGAGGGCAAAGAAGGCGAGAAAGCCGACCTGCACCCCAAAATCCGCAACCGCGAAGCCTGCTTTGTCTCCACCTACAAAGCCGTCGAGCGTGCCCGCAAATACGGTACCCGTCTCCATGTCGCACATATCAGCACCTCCACCGAACTCTCTCTCCTCAGCAATAAAAACCTCGAGGAAAAGAACATCACCGCCGAGGTAACACCCAACCACCTCTGGTTCGACGACCGCGACTATGCCGAATTGGGCAACAAAATCAAATGCAACCCAGCCATCAAGACCAACGATGACCGTCTGGCCTTGTGGACAGGACTCGTCGACGGCCTTATCGACACCATCGCCACCGACCATGCACCCCATACCCTTGCCGAGAAAAGTCTCCCCTACTTCACTGCCCCGGGAGGCATCCCCAGCATCCAGCACTCCTTGCAGATGATGATGGAAGGCCTCTTCAACCCCGCCGCCTGCCAGCGCGACGACCACAACGAAGTGCTTCAGGAATGGATGCCCCTTCTGGTAACCAAGATGTGCCACAACCCCGCACTCCTCTTCGGCATCCAAAACCGTGGATTCATCCGTCCCGGTTACTTTGCCGACCTCGCCATCCTCGAACCCGGCGACACCCTCATCACTCGTCAAAGCCTCCTCTACAAATGCGGCTGGAGTCCCCTCGAAGGGCAGACCCTCCACACCCGCCTCCGTCAAGTGTTCCTCAACGGAATGCCTGCCGGACAAAGCACCCCCATGCCCTTAACCTTCTGCAAATAATCATTCAGAAACCAAAAATAATTCAAGACAATGAAAAAAATCCTCCTCGTATTAATGGCACTCATACTCATGGGCAGTGCCGCCTATGCCGCCAATCGCAAAAGGACCATCGATCCCGAAAGCCTTCCCAAGCCAGCCATCGAGCTGATACAGAAACATTGGCCCTCCTGTGTAATCGACCAAGCCTATATCGATGGCAAAGAATACGAAGTGCTCCTCAGCGATGGCACCATCATCGAGTTCGACTCCAAAGGCATCTGGAAAGAGATGAAATGCACCGACGGACTGCCCGTCACCCTGGTGCCAGGCTACATCACCCGCTATATAGTGGGACGTTACCCCAAGCAGCTCATCATCGACTGTGAGAAGATGCGTGGCGGCTACGAAGTCAAGCTCACCAATGGCCTGGAAATCCAGTTCGACCTCCAAGGCCGCGTCACCCACGTCGATGACTGAGCCCAACCCTATATCGCAACACCATAAGAGGATGTCCCCACGACACCCTCTTTTTTTATGGGACTTCTACAAATCACCTCGTAGAGGTGAGCTTATAAATAACACGGCACATGCCGAAGTCGCAGTGCCGTGACATTCAGACATCCGAGAACTGCGTCCCGAAGGGACGCGACATCTATATAGCATTTATAAAACCTCCCTTAATATAAGACAACGAATCCTTTGGAGTGCGGGCACCCTACCCATAACCAAACCTCAATAAGTCAAAGAACTCTCAGAATAATTCATGTAAAGGGAAGCAAGCAAAGCTATTGTTAGCCGCTGCACCCTATTTTAAGATTAACAACCCACGGCAGACGTCCCCACCATAAGGAAGGGTGAAGAATGTCCCGTGAACATTCTATAGCGAAGCGGAGAACAGAACGAAGTGCCGGGGTGGGCAACCTAAAAAAACAACCGAATATCACTCTAAATTCGGCTGCAAAGATACGAACTTTTTTTCATCCCAAGACACCGACCTGCCCTACTCCGCCTCTATCATCCCACACCACACCCATCCCCCTCATATTGAACATATCTTTTTTTTGCTCCCACCCCACCCTCCTTGGCCAAGCTACCCCAACCAAAACCTAGAAATGAAAAAAAGAGTCCCCCACCTTACGCCCTAACAGAGCAAAAAAACAATTCCGACACAACAAAGTACAACATATTAAAAATCATACAACAGACAAAAGAAAACATACCGAATAAACAGTCATCATCAAAAGGCAAATGTTAAAAATTTGGAAAAGACAACCAATCTTTGTAACTTTGCAAATCGATAATATTTAATTAGGATGCCCAACACATACGTCAACACATTAATAATCAGATTTCAGAATAAGATTCAGCAATGGGAGATACCCCATTTCCGGGGTGCCATTATTGAAGCCGTAGGGGAAAATTGCAGCCAATTATTCCACAATCACGACGGAGATGGTTTCCTCTATCGTTATCCCCTGATACAATACAAACGCATCCGTGGTCAAGCCGCCATAGTCTGTATTGGGCAAGGTGTAGAAGAGATAGGAGCCTTCTTCCGCAACAGCAACTTCACCCTACAGCTGGGCGACAAACCCGCCACCACCTTCGAGATAGAATCCATCATACCCCACCGCACGCTGGTGCAGGTATGGAACGACTCATTCCATTATCATCTCCACAACTGGCTCCCGCTTAATCCGGAGAACCATCAAAAATTCATGGAGATGGAAGGCATTGTCGAGCGCACGCAGATGTTAGAGAAGATCCTCATTGGCAACATCCTCTCCGCCTGCAAAGGGTTAGGGGTCACCGTTGAAGGTGAGATAACCTGCAAGATACTAAAGACCAGTGAGCCGCAAGTGACACGATATAAACAGTTGCCCTACATGAGCCTCGACGGAGAATTCAAGAGCAACATATCCCTTCCCAACTACATCGGCCTTGGCAAAGGCGCCAGCACTGGCCATGGAACTATAGCAATGAAAAAAGAAAAACAATAATATTATGGACAATAAACTACCTATCAACCAAGACCTTCTTTTTGTAGGTGGAGACCTATCTGGAATCCAAAAGTTCCTATATAACATTACATCAAAGAAGGCAGCGGTTAGTCTCAAAGGACGTTCTCAATATTTGGACGACATAATAAAGAATGTTCAAAAGCGACTAGAGAGTATCCCCGAAGTATCCAATAGTTTCTCTCAACAAGTATACTCTTCTGGAGGAAAATTCTATCTTATTGTCAAAGACACTCCACAGATAAAGGAAGCCATAGATGATGAAAAGAACAAAATAGAGTCAGAACTATGGGAAGAACACCGCGGACAATTATCTATTAACATAGGGTATGTTCCATTCTCTTTCAATGAAGATGACACAATAAATGTTTCTGGAGAGAGACATGCAAAACTGGGACACTTATGGCATGAAGTAAACTCCCAATTCGCCACCTTGAAAACACAAAAATTCAAACACGTAATCGATAATAATTACAACCAATTCTTTTCGCCCATAGAAGTTGGAGGGCAGTCCCATATCTGTGCCATTACTGGCATAGAAAGTTCCGAATGTGTCAAACTGGAAAAAGATTCCGACGAAGAAGAGCTATACGTGCTCCCATCAGTGAAGAAACAGATAGACATTGGAAAACAGCTGCGTGCCAAACAAGGTTTCAAAACATTCGAAGAATATGCCAAAGATACATACTTGGGAGTGCTGAGAATGGATGTAGACGGATTGGGAAAAGTCTTTATTGAAGGATTCCCAACATTTCAAGAATACACCGCTTTTTCTCACACCTTGTCTGAATTCTTTGAGAAAAAACTCACAGCAATCCAAGCTTCTGCAAAATACTGTGAATACCTTAACATCATCTATGCCGGAGGTGATGACATGTTTGTTGTAGGCAGATGGGATAAAGTCATCAACTTCGCCTATGATGTTCGCAACGCTTTTATTCAACATGTCAACAAAAAAAATGTAAGTATCTCGGGAGGGATAGCTATTGTCGACCCCAAATTCCCCATTTCCAAAGCTGCTGAACTATCTGGCGATGCCGAAACTGCTGCCAAAGAATTCCACAACAACGAAAAAAACGCTTTCAATTTCTTTGGGCAAAGTGTCTCATGGAATAAGGAGTTCGAATATATCAATAATTTCAAGCAAGAAATGGTTGACCTCTGCGAAAAAGAGCAGATGCCAAGATCCATCCTGCACAAGTTAATAACACTAAACGACTTAAAGAGCAGAGGCGAACTTAAATACATTTGGAACACCGCCTATTACCTATCGCGATTCCGTGCTGGCAAAAAAGAATCTATTAAACAATTCTGTGATAAACTTGAAAAGGAACTACTTAAATCCGAACAACAGAGCAACAGAAACTACGAATTGCTTGCCCTATCTGCAAGATGGGCAGAATTACAATTAAGACAAAATAATAACAATAAAAAACTATAACATTATGAGTTGGAATAAAAACGACTTGATTCCGCCAAAGGAAATTCAAGAAAAAGTAACCAATGAAACGGTAAAATTTGCCGAACGGTTTGGCAAATATCTTGGAGAAGATGATGCTGATACTGAGAAAAAATTAAACCCAAGTCAGTTGAGACGCTTCTTTGGAGAAGTCAAACGACAACAATTGGTTGGATACACTGGTCATGAATCGGACTTTATTCTACTAAAGCCAAAATTAGCTTATGCTGTCGGACGGGCTGACAAGAAGTCAAAAATTAAAGACTTCTATTATGTGATGTCCAATGCAATTGATTTGGTTCAAAACGAACAACAGTTTAACAATTTTATCAAAGTATTTGAAGCCATTGTTGCCTATCACAAAAGAAGAGAAGCGGAATTGAGTGAAAAATAATCAATATAATAATTCTCAAATATCATTTTAACATGTACAAATTAGTAAAGAAAATCAAGATAAACACCACCATAGAATTAATCACCGGCCTACATATTGGTGGAAGTAGTGACAATGTTGAAATTGGAGGTATTGATAATCCCGTCATCAAGATTGCTACAAAAGACAATCAACCTTATATTCCCGGTAGCTCCCTTAAGGGGAAGATGCGTTGTCTTCTTGAGCAAATTGCGGGCAACCCAAAAGTTGGTGGTAACAAAGAAATAGACAATCTCTTTGGTGCAAATGACCCACAGAATCCTTCACCGTCAAAAATCATAGTCCGTGATGCACTTCTCACAAAACAATCCGCAAATAACCTGATAAACTGTGACAATTTGGATATGCCGTATACCGAAGGCAAATGGGAAAACATTATCCATCGTGTTAAAGGAACTGCAGAACATCCTCGTCAGTCCGAAAGAATCCCAGCCGGAGTCTTTTTCGATGTGGAATTCATTCTGAATATCTGGGATGATGATAACGAAAACAATATGATGGCACTCTTCGAGAAAGGCATTCGGGCTTTAGAGAACGACTACCTTGGTGGCAGTGGATCTCGCGGATACGGACAAATCAAATTCGGTCCGATGAAGAAAATCGTCTTATCCGAAGAAAACAACTGGAAAGAACAATAATACCCCCCTTGGTATGAAGAAAAAGCAATTCACCATATACAAGTTGCATTTTACTTCACCTTTGCATATAAGCAACTCGCGCGATGACTATAGTGTCAGCCTGCAAACCGTCAATTCCGACACCCTGTATGCTGCTATCACATCTTGCCTGGCGAAATTAGGCAAAAGAATCCCTGAAAACGGTGATTTAGGATGCACCATTAGCTGTCTCTTCCCATTTTATCAAAAAAATGCTCAATCCAGCACTATTCTTTTCCTTCCCAGGCCACTGTTATCCACGCAACCCCGTCTGAAAGATGTGGCTGATGCAAAGAAAGTGAAAAAAGTGAAATGGCTAGACCCATTCTTCTTTGAAAAAGCCATCAACGGAGAATCCTTATTCGATGAAAGCAAAGACATCGATTGTATATATGGACAATATGCCTCAAAAGTTCTTGTCAATAGCAAATTTATCAGCAGCCAGGTGTCTCAACGGGTCTCAGTCAGTCGCACTTTGAAGGAAGATGCCAAACCTTTCTACATGGACCGTGTAATATTTAGTGATTATTCAGGGCTGTACTTTTTGTGTGAAGGTGACACTACGCTAATCGACGAAGGCATGAATTTTTTACAATGGGAAGGGATAGGAACAGACCGCAATGTCGGTAATGGTTTCTTCCAATACGAGAAATCCTCTATAGAAATTGCACTTCCCGACAATGGTTATCATGCTATGGCACTGTCTCTATTCATTCCCGAAAGCAAAGAGCAATGGACTGAAATGACCAACGATGAAAAGATAGCCTACGACATTGAACGCAGAGGCGGATGGATTACATCACCACCTAACAACACCATCCGAAAAAATGCCATCTACGGCATCTCCGCAGGTTCAGTTTTCAAAAATCTCAAAAATGATTGTTACTCTGCAGGACTCATTGTTGACCTAAAACCCAATATCCCGATGGTAGATCACCCCGTCTGGCGTTGCGGGAGATCTTTATTCATCCCCATCAAATAGGAGAATCTATTATGGACAATGTAATAAACGACAAATATCAGATTCAATTAGAAATACTCACGCCACTCTCTATTGGTGCAGGTAGTGAAACTGAATGGACCAAGGGTGTAGATTACATCATATCTAACAACAAACTCTATCATCTTGACCTTAGAAAAATGAAAGAAATCGGTATCGACATCAATAAACTTTCATCATATTGGGCAGAGAGAAATGAAGAGTCTGTCAAACATATTATTGGCTCTAACCTATCAAAAGTGTCTGATAGAATAATGGACATTCCTTGTAAAACATTCAACAACATAAAGACTTTCATTATAAATCAACTCACACAAAATCCCATTATTCCTGGCAGTTCTATAAAAGGGGCTGTCCGTTCTGTCTTATTTTCTTATCTACGAGACCAAGAGAAAAAAGAGTCAGATGTCTTTGGTAATGCTATTGACGGCACAGACTTTATGCGTTTTATCCGTATTTCCGACTTTGAGTTTGAACAAACAGCCCTGGTTAACACAAAAATTTACAATCTCTTTGGCTCGGGCAACAACTGGCAAGGCGGATGGAAACATAATTTTAGAAATGGAACAACCACTGACTTCTCTCCGACAGGCTTCAATACTATTTATGAGTGTCTTATGCCTTCTTCCGAAGCACTGGGCACATTCATGTTGTCGGAAGAACTATTCAAACTCTTAATACAATATGGTCCTAAACAACCTTGTTTTTATAAGAAAAAAGAGCTATTTTCTCATAATGGAAAAGATGATTATGGGGATTACGAAACCTCCCCCATTGAAAATCTCTTTTACCAAATCAATTCACACACATTTGACTATCTAAAAAGAGAGCTCCATTTCTTCACAAAGTTCAACCATGGAGAGTTTTGCGACAGAATCATCAACTCTATCAAACAATTGATGAATCAAGTCAACAACTGCATTGAAAATGGGGATTCCTGCATCCTCAAGATGGCAGCGGGCTCAGGTTTCCACTCAATCACAGGCGACTGGCAACATAACGACTACAGTGATACGGGATATTGGGAAAAAGGCAAAGACAAAGGCAAGTTGAAATACAAATCACGCAAAATTGCTATCAACGGCAAACAATTCACCCTGATGGGCTTTGTTAAACTATCAAAATATTAATATGGCTAAAACAATAGTAAGCATTGTTTCAAAACAAACAGTTCCGAACTACCTTCTAATAAAAGAATTGTTCAGAGAAGAGGACGGTGATAAGTTACTTTTCATCACTACAAAAGAATCAAAAAAATATCTGCCATACATCACGGTTTCACTATCAATCACAGATGATGGTTATTCAGGAATCACTCTTGACAATGGAACCGAGGAGCAATGGGACATTATGTGCAGAACCATCGAATCCGCTCTTGTGCAAGGTGTTGAATACCATGTCAACCTAACTGGAGGCACAAAATATATTGCTATGGCAGTACGCTCCGTATTTGAAAAACACCCAAACAGCAAGTTTTATTATATTCCCAATCCAAAGAACTATTATCTCCTTTTTGACAATAAAATTGACATCAACTATAGAATATCTGTCAATGAGTTCCTCAATCTGCATGGTATTTACAACAACTTTTATTCTTCGATAACTCAAAGCAAAGAATATTCCGATGACTTTCTTCAACTTTTTGTTCACGAATTTAACTCAAATGATTTCCATGTCATCGATTTATTAAGAAGCTATCGAAACACGAAAAGAAATGACATACACACGATTGAATGTCGCTCCGACTTCAAAACAAAATATCCTCAAATTCCAAACCTAACATCGTTCCTTACCCATGTGGCATTCCCCAATAAAGAACCAGGATTCTTAACAGATAAAGAAGTCCAATTCATAACAGGTGGATGGTTTGAAGAGTATGTCTATTATTTAATAAATGACCTAATAAAACCCGACGATATACAGATTGGTGTTAAACTTGGTACAGCTAACAATGATCTTGATGTAATATTTACCAAAGGAAACAAACTATTCGTTGTCGAGTGTAAAACCGGAATTCAAAAAGATAGCAAGGACTCTGAAAAAATGCTGCGGGAAATAGTATATAAAGCCTCTGCCATTCGCGACCATCTCAAAGGCATTTCCGCCGACTCATACATTTTTGCATTGTCTCCAAACAACGATAAATGGAAAAAAATTGCCACTCACATGGGCGTTACCTATTGCGGGAGAGAAACCCTCCTCAATACTGAATCAAGAGATTGTTTAATCAATTCCATGTTAGAAAAAGCATGCTAATCAACTTCACCAACCACCCCTCCGCCCTTTGGGACACCGCACAGCTCGCTGCTGCACAACAACAGTTCGGCAACGTCGTTGACCTCCCCTTTCCTGATGTCGACCCTGCTGGCGATGAGCAATACATCTCCGACCTCGCCGACCTATACCTCGACAAAATCCTCTCTTTAGCCCAAGATGCCCAAGCTACCGTCCACCTCATGGGCGAGATGACCTTCACCGTCGCTCTCCTCAACCGTCTACGCACCCACAACATCCCCTGCATCGCCTCCACCACCCAGCGCATCGTTGAAACACTCCCCAACGGAGACAAAAAAGTCACATTCCAATTCAACAAATTCCGACACTATGAGTGACACCATCACCCTCAAACCCGGCCAACAAAAAGCCTTTGACCAGATAAGAGCCTTTATCCAAGACCCTAAACAACGGGTCTTCATCCTAAAAGGCTATGCCGGCACTGGCAAAACCACCCTCATGCGCTTCCTCGTCCAGCATCTGAAGCAAATAAAGAAACCCTTCGAACTCCTCGCTCCCACAGGCCGTGCCGCAAAAGTCCTCTCCGACCTCGCCATCGACAACCGTTTCGACGACAACGCACAGGCTGGCAAAACCATCCACAGCCTTATCTTCCGATACAACGGCTTCAACCGCGAAATCAGCGACGAGGAAATAAAAAACAACCAGGCCACAGGCCAGCTAAGTCTCGTTTTCGATGTCGTGGAACTGGACGAAAACACCAAACCCACCGTATATATTGTCGACGAAGCCTCCATGATTAGCGACTCACCTGCCCAAATCATCACCCAAGCCCAGTTCGGTTCCGGCCAACTCCTCTCCGAACTGCTCAACTACGACAAACGCCCCGAAAGCAAATACATCTTTGTCGGCGACCCCTGCCAGCTCCCACCCGTCGGCGACGACCTCTCCCCGGCACTCTCCGAACAATCGTTTACCCCTCCGGCTCTCTCGGCCTCACTCACCGAAATTATGCGCCAAGCCGAAGGAAACGACCTCATCCGCGCCTCCAAACAGATTCGCAGCCTCATCCCCTCCGCCCCCGACAGCGAACAAACCTACGGCAACCGAAAGCTGTGGACAAAATACCCTCTCCGCCGATGCCGCAACGTCCAGCTTCACCCCGACATCAACGACATGGTCAACCACTATGTCAACAACATCAAACAAAACGGCTACAACAACAGCATCTTCGTCTGCCAGACAAACAAGCAGGCCTCACAACTCTCCATACAAGTGCGCCACATGCTCGGCTACCAAGGCGACCTTCCCGTCAAAGGCGACCTTCTCCTCGTCATCCAGAACAACAACCTCACCGGTCTCGTCAACGGCGACATGGTCGAAGTCACCTCCATCTCCACCCGCATCCTCAAACGCTCCGGTCTCCGCTTCACACCCATTCGTGTCAAAGAAACCATCAGCGACAGGGAGTTCTCTCTCCTCATCCTTCTCGACACACTCAACTCCAGCACCCTCAATCTCAACACCAATCAGCAGACAGCCCTCTTCATCGACTTCTGCAAACGCATGAACGAGCAAGGAATCACCCCCAAAAAGAACAAAGAGAAATTTGAAGAGCATCTACGAACCGACCCCTACCTCAACGCACTCCGCTGCACCTACGGCTATGCCGTCACCTGCCACAAAGCACAAGGCGGCGAATGGTCACATGTCTACCTCAACCCCATGCGCAACATCGGACTCAATCCCACCAAGCAGAAATACCGATGGATGTACACCGCTGTCACCCGCGCCAAAGAAACCCTCCACCTCGTCGACGACACCCTATATCTACAATAACTAAATCATGTCCCTCTGCTAACGGCATTGGCAATAAAAGCCATCGACAAGAAATAGAATCGTTGGGGATGGAAAGTCACCCGAACCATCAGTTGACTCACTACCACTGTCACCCAACAAAGAAGAGTCCTTTGACATATTGGAATCAAAAAAAATCGTATCTTTGCATACTGAAAAGGTACATTTTATTCAATAAAAAAGGCATAAAAACCAAAAAATAACAAATTTAAATACTAACAAACAACAATATACATTTTTTGCTCTAAAAGACCACATCCCAACAAAACAAGGATTAAGACCCTTTTCTATCTTGATATTTATATTCAGTCTTAATAGCTAAAAGACCATATCCCAACAAAACAAGGATTACTTTATACCAATAGATGAATGAGGGTGTCGTGAAGGTATTCACGACACGGCTGTATTCTCGGGCGACCTCTCG
>JAEEGL014706333.1_pt1 | contig 23849 bp, 18 predicted proteins | sample 9134231 | NCBI WGS metagenome assembly JAEEGL01 (sample SAMN16246548, study PRJNA631951) | gut metagenome | biome: gut microbiome; feature: rumen; material: fiber-attached | host: Bos | place: Iran: Karaj | collected 2018-10 | reverse complement strand
CCATAAGCCCCAGTTATGGGATGTACCGCGTGGCTGCGGACACAAACAACGTGGAATTCAGGGAAGTCCTGCTGAACAAAGATTTCTCTCTGGATGTCGAGGCGATAAAGAAAGCCGTAGACCGTTCCACCAAGGTCATCTTCCTGTGCTCCCCCAACAACCCTACAGGCAACGCCTTCAAGCTGGAGGAGATAATGGACATTGCTGTATGGTTCCGCGGAATCCTGGTTGTAGACGAGGCTTACTCCGATTTCTGCTCCACCAAGAGCGTGGCCCTTCGCCGCGACAACATCATTGTCCTCCAGACACTTTCCAAGGCCTGGGGTCTCGCCGGCCTGAGAATAGGCCTAGCCATTGCCGACAAGCGCATAATCAGGCTCTTCTCAATGGTCAAGTATCCTTATAACATAAGCCAGGCGGCAATGGACGTGGCGATGGAGCATCTGAGCAAGCCTTCCCGCGAGCAGGTAGAAGAGATCATCCGCCAAAGGCGGAGACTGGAGAAGGAACTTCCCAATATAGAAATCGTCCGCAAGGTCTGGCCAAGCGAATCCAACTTCCTGCTGGTGCGTTTCGATAAGCCCAACAAAGTGTACAAGGAGCTCGTGACACAGGGAGTGATTGTCCGGAACAGGGATTCAGCCCCGCTTTGCAAGGGCTGCCTCCGCATTACTGTGGGAACTAAAGAAGAAAACGACAAACTTATAAGTATTTTGCAGAGTCTATGAAAAGAGTTTTGTTCATCGACCGGGACGGGACCATAATAGCCGAGCCTGCCGACGAGCAGGTGGACTCCCTGGAGAAGCTGGAGTTCGTACCAGGCGCTATAAGCGCCCTGCGGAGCATAGCCGGACTGGGGTTTGAGATGGTAATGGCAACCAACCAGGACGGTCTGGGCACCCCTGCCTTCCCTGAAGAGGATTTCAGGCCTGCCCACGAAAAAATGCTGCGCATCCTGGAAGGAGAAGGCGTTGTATTCGATGACTTCCTCATAGACGAGCACTTCCCTGAAGACAACTCCCCTTTCCGCAAACCGGGAACAAAGATGTTCTCCAAATACCTTGAAAATCCGAATTATTATGACCTCGCGAACAGCTGGGTGATAGGTGACCGCGATACGGACCAAAAGCTGGCGGCAAACCTGGGTACCGGATTCCTGAGGGTGGACGGTCCTGACAGCTGGGCAGCCATTGCAGAGACTCTCAGAATGACGGAACGCTGCGCCAAGGTAGAGCGCAAGACCAAGGAGACCGACATACAGGTAATTCTCGACCTTGACGGAAAGGGCCCGTATTTCATAGACACCGGGCTCAAGTTCTTCGACCATATGCTGGACCAGATAGCACATCACAGCGGAGCCTCGCTGTACGTAAGGTGCAAAGGTGACCTGGAGGTGGATGAGCACCACACAATGGAAGACGTGGCAATTGCCTTGGGCGAGGCCATAGCCAAAGCCCTGGGCGACAAGCGCGGCATAGAGCGCTACGGATTCGCCCTGCCTATGGACGAGAGCCGCGCGCTGGTGCTGCTGGACTTCGGAGGGAGGATAGACTTCGCCTGGGACGTGCAGTTCACCCGCGAGTATGTGGGCGACGTTCCCACGGAAATGTTCAAGCACTTCTTCCAGTCGCTATGCACCGCATCCAAATGCAACCTGCGCATCGAGGCCAAGGGCGAGAACAACCACCACCTGGCGGAGGCCGTCTTTAAGGCGTATGCCCGCGCGCTGCGTATGGCCATAAGGCGTGACGTTTTCAGCTACGAACTTCCAAGCAGCAAAGGACTGTTATGATAGCTATAATAGATTATAAGATGGGGAACCTGCGTTCCGTAAAGAACGCTCTTTCCAAGCTGGGAGCCGAATATACGGTAACGGACGATCCGGCCGCCATAATCGCGGCCGACAAGGTCCTGCTGCCCGGCGTAGGCTATGCCGCTCAGGCGATGGCCAACCTTCGCGAGCGCGGTCTCGTGGAGGTGATCCGCGGCCTGAGGCAGCCCGTGCTGGGCATCTGCATAGGGATGCAGGTGCTCTGCCGCTACAGCGAGGAAGGCGACACCCCCTGCCTTGACGTCTTTGACACCGACGTGCGCCTGTTCAAGGCCCAGGAGGGCCTCAAGGTGCCCCATATGGGCTGGAACTCCATTTCCAACCTGGATTCCAAGCTGTTCAAGGGCGTGGATGAAGGCTCTTACGTATACTTTGTGCACTCCTACCGTCCCGGCCTGTGCCAGGACACCATAGCAACGTCAAACCACGGCGGCCTTTTCAGCGCCGCACTTAAATATGAGAACTTCTACGGCACCCAGTTCCATCCTGAGAAGAGCGGTGACGTAGGAGAAAAGATACTCTCAAATTTCCTGGCCCTATGATAGAAGTAATTCCTGCAATAGATATAATAGACGGACGCTGTGTGCGTCTGAGTCAGGGAGACTACTCCCGCTCCACTTTCTACGGAGACCCGCTGGATATGGCTATGGCGTTCGCCGGAAGCGGCGCCAGGCGCGTCCATCTGGTAGACCTGGACGGAGCCAAGGCATCTTCCCCCGTCAACCTGAAAGTTCTAGAGAAAATAGCCCGCCTTGAGGAGTTGCGCTGCGAATGGGGCGGCGGAATAAAGTCCGCCGAGTCCCTCAAGAGCGTATTCGACGCCGGGGCGGACTTTGCCATAGTAGGCAGCATCGCTGCCTGGCAACCGGACCTCTTCGCGGAATGGCTGGACACCTTCGGCGGAGAAAAGCTGGTGCTGGGCGCAGACGTGAAGAACTCCAAGATTGCAGTAAAGGGTTGGCTGGAAGAGGCCTCGATGGGTATAGACGACCTTCTGGAGCGCTTCCGCCCACACGGGCTGGTGCAGGTGATCTGCACCGACATCTCCCGCGACGGGATGCTATGCGGCCCTGCCATAGATATGTATACCCGGCTCCAGGGCAGTTTCCCGGAAATGGAATTCACAGTGTCGGGAGGCGTCAGGGACGCAGAAGACATCAGCAAGGTGGAAGAACTGGGACTTCCGCGTGTAATCTTAGGAAAAGCCTTCTACGAAGGACATATAACGCTTAGAGAACTGTCAAAATGGTGGCTAAACGCATAATACCCTGCCTGGACGTAAACGAAGGCAGGACTGTCAAAGGCATCAACTTCGTGAGCCTGAGGGATGTAGGGGACCCGGTGGAACTGGGGGCCCACTACGCCCGCGAAGGCGCCGACGAACTGGTTTACCTTGACATCAGCGCCACCCACGAAGGCAGGCACACTTTCACCAAGCTGGTAGAGAGGATTGCAAGCCACATAAACATCCCCTTCACCGTCGGAGGAGGCATCTCCACGATGGAAGATGCAGAAAGGCTGCTTGACGCCGGAGCAGACAAGATCTCCGTCAACAGCGCAGCCATAGCCAATCCGGCCATCATCGACCAGCTGGCTTCGCGCTACGGCTGCCAGTTCGTAGTCAGCGCAATAGACGCAAAACTCACCGAAGGCGGCCGCTGGCTGGCCACGACACACGGCGGACGCAGGCTCACGGACAAGGAGCTCTTCACCTGGGCGCACGAAGTCCAGGAAAGAGGCGCCGGAGAGATCCTCCTCACCTCAATGGAGCACGACGGCGTACGCCAGGGCTATCCCTGTGACTTGTACGCAGATCTTTGCTCTCAGCTCAGCATCCCCGTCATCGCCTCCGGAGGCGCGGGCAGTATCCAGGACATTGCTGACGTCCTGACTAAGGGAAAAGCGGACGCGGCCCTTGCCGCCAGCATCTTCCATTACGGCACATACAAGATTTCAGAGGTGAAGAAAGCCCTCGCAGAACAAGGAATAAACGTTAGGATATGATTAAGTTCCAAGATTTGAACCTGTCCAAGAACGCCGACGGACTGGTCCCGGCCATAATTCAGGACTGCACCACCCTCAAGGTCCTTATGTTGGGTTATATGAATGAGGAAGCCCTGCAGAAGACCCAGGAAGAAGGTAAGGTGACTTTCTGGTCACGCAGTAAAGGCCGCCTTTGGACCAAAGGCGAGACCAGCGGCAACTACCTGCTGGTCAAGGAAATATACGCAGACTGCGATGCTGATACCCTTCTGATCAAGGCCAAACCCACAGGCCCTGCCTGCCACCGCGGCACCACTTCCTGCTTCGACACTCCCGAGGACGAAGGTTTCATCAGGACTCTCGCCCGCGTCATCCAGTCCAGGCACGCCGAAATGCCTGACGGCTCCTACACCACCAAGCTTTTCATAAAGGGCCCCAAGACCATTGCCAAGAAATTCGGCGAGGAAAGCACTGAGTGCATAATAGAAGCCGTCGCAGGCAACCGCGATAGATTCCTATACGAAGCCTGCGACGTGATGTATCACTATCTTGTCCTCCTGGAGCAGATGGGCGTCTCCCTCTCCGACATCGAATCAGAACTCGCCCTGCGTCACCGGTAATTACTGTCATACCCGACTTGATCGGGTATCCGGGCACGGATTAGCCCTCCTCGGTGCCCGGAGAAAATCAACGAAAGCAGGCTTGACGCCGAAGTAGTAGAATATATGATTGATCATTAACGGGAAATATCCTTCATTCCAAGGTTTATTCCTGCACTCATTGCTATATATGGAACAAAAGAATCTCTTTCAATATCATATAACTCATTGACATATAGTTTGAGCTGCAATTTCTGCTCTCTTTCCTGTGGCACTTCCGAAAGGAAATTGACTGTCTTGTGAAGGGATATGTCAATGCTTATTCCTTGGGTTAACATCGGGCCTTTGTACAGTGATGTCGATCGGAACAAATCAGCATCTTTCCAGAATGCAAATCCTGCTCCCGCAAAAAGGCTGAAGTCAGTCTTTCTGTTGGCAGCTAGCACGCGCCCATACCTGGCTGAAAGGTCAAGATAACTGCCGCTGATGCCAAATGTTTCGATAATTGTCAGGTTTCCATTGAAATAGTTTTTGCCTTCACGGAATCCGTAACCTAAGGAAGGACCTACAAACGGACTGTCATAATAGTTTGACAGGACTCCGACAGGGATAACTGTTGTCAGACCAACTAGCAACTCAGAACTGCTTTCAGGCACGCTATAAGCTAGCTTAGTAATGTCAAAGGGCTCTGGATTCACAGGATATTCACCGGCATCCCCTGTCCTGTGGAACTCATCCAGGGCATCTTTGAAAAGACTCAGATAATAAGACTCAGACAGTTTATCCTTGTTCCCGTCAAACCACATCTCATGCCTGCGCGAGAGCGGATCATTGTAAAACAAGAAATCATCACGGTACATCTCCGCAAAATGCTGCAGGATATCGAACTCTTTTTGATGCCTCGCAAGGTTGCTGTCATTCATTTGGCCGGGCTTGACCCAGGACATGCCGCGAGTAACGGCAGCCGACATATCCTGATATTTATAAGTCACCCCTTGAGTCTTCACCACCTTGTTTTCCCTGATCAACGTGAACGCTGCATATGAGGATTCATTTGTTGATCCAGTACCAGCCACTTCAAAATCATTCCACGTCAACGGTCCGTCCGTCCATAGTTTCAGTTGCTGGGCCCTGCAACCCAATAATGCCAGACAAAAAAATGAAATGACTGAGAAAAGTGTCTTTATTCTCATAGTGTAGCCTCCTTTTAAAAAAATCAGTTGACAATTGTACAAATATACTAACTTTTAGCACTCTGACAAGAGCATCTTTACAAAGAGGATCCTTCACTGACGCTCTTGATGACAACTCAATCAGACGGTGACTGGGTATCGCAAAGGCAGTGGGTTGGAAAGTGCTTTCGGCGTCAAGCCTGCATTTGTCGCACTTTCCAACCCACTGCCTTTGCGATGTCCACGAGATACCCGGTCAGACCGGGTATGACGGAATGCCAGGTCAGGCCGGGTATGACGGGATTACCAGTTCTTGCGGTCGAAGGTCCACTCGGGGTAGAAGGTCTTCTCGTACTCGTCGTTCATGAAGAGTGCGGAATCCCCTACCTGACCCTTGAGCTGCCAGTTGAGCCACTTGCGGGCAACCACTGCGAATGCGCCGCCGTTCTTCTCGTAATAAGTTCCGTGATGACCGTCAAGAGTGGAAATCTTGACTACAGGGATGTCGTCAGAAATCCTTCCCCAGTCACCGTTGGCATTGTTGTAAGCAACGTCAACCTTTCCACCGTTGATATAGAGCATAGGAGTATGGAGGTTGGCGAGGGACTTCTTTGAAGCGCCGCTCATCTCCATGTCACCTATTCCGGAGTTGAATATCATGCAGGTCTTGATTCGGGGGTCATGGGCAACTGCCAGGACCTGGGCACCTCCGCAGGACTGTCCCATTGCAGCAACCTTCTCAAGGTCAATGAGATGATAATACTCGCTCTCCTCGTTTCCGTTCTGGTCTGTGAGCCAGTCAAGAGCCTCTAGAAGCTGCCTTGCATAGGTGCGGAACTGCTGCTGGGGAGCCTGCTGAGGAGTCCTGTTCCTGTTGTTCCTGGCAGCAGCCTGACGGGCGGCCTCGCGCTCGGCGTTCATCTGGGCCCTTTCAGCGTCGGTATAAGGAGTGAGCCTTTCTCCGTTACCCATGACTGCGTTGACCTTGCTCTCAGGGTAATTGCCCCTTACGACACCTCTCCACTGTGCATAGAAAGCATCGTCCGGCATATCCTGGTAAGGGCCGATTGCGATTACGAAATATCCGTGGGAAGCAACCTCGGTAAGGAGGCGGCTCATTTCCAGGCTGTTGTTGGCGCAGGCGCCGTTGGCATACAGCAGGACGGGAATCTTACCGTTCTCGGAAACATACGCCTTGAGGTTCTGAGGACGATAGATAACGTGGGTGGGAAGACTTTCGTCACCTATGGCTATGGACTTGTAATCTCCCGTACCTCCATTATCTATGATCTGGGAATACTTGGTCTGCGCAGAGCAGACTGCACCGGCGGCCAGCAGGGCCACTGCAAGTGCAAGAAGTTTCTTTACGTTCATATGACTGTCAGTTTTAGTGTTTATTCGAATGCTATGTGGGCTATGTCATTTCTATAGAAAAGGTTTGCACAGCGGATGGCGGCGACGTCGGAGTAGACGGCGTCCCGGGCCTGCGCGATGCTGGAGGCACGGGCCACGCACATCATCACGCGGCCTCCTGCGGTCATCAACTTTCCGTCCTGATATTTGGTTCCCATATGGAAGATACGGCCTTTAACCTGGTCGCAGCCCTCTATCTCGAAGCCCTTCTGGTATGATCCGGGATAGCCTTTGGAGGCAAGTACGACTCCCATTGTGACATCGTTGCTCCACTCAAGCGGTTTTGCCGGAGTTCCGGTAGCCACGCTGTAGAACATATCGTAGATGTCTGAATCCAGGAGAGGGAGGACGACCTCGGTCTCGGGATCCCCGAAACGGGCGTTGAACTCAATCACCTTGATTCCCTTAGGGGTCTTCATCAGTCCTCCGTAGAGGACTCCGCTAAGAGGACAGCCTTCGGTCACCATAGCGTGAGCTGTTCTCTGCATTATGAACTCCAGGGCATAGATCCTGTCCTGCTCTGTAATGAAAGGAAGGCCGGTGTAGGCGCCCATACCTCCGGTATTGGGGCCCTTGTCTCCGTCGAAAGCCCTCTTATGGTCCTGGGACAGAGGCATAGGGTAAACCTTGGAACCGTCCACGAAGCACATAAAAGAGAATTCGGGACCGGTGAGATAGTCTTCTATCACCACCTTTCCCTTGCCGAATGCCTCGTCAAGGAGCATATCCTTGAGGGCGGCCTTGGCCTCTTCCAGGTCGGCTGCTATGATGACACCCTTGCCGGCGGCAAGGCCGTCGTATTTGAGGACTGCGGGGAAAGGCCTGGCAGCCACATACTCCACGGCCTGGTCATAGTCCGTGAAACTCTTGTATGCGGCTGTGGGAACGCCGTAGCGCTCCATTATCTGCTTTGCGAACTCCTTGCTGCTCTCTATGCGCGTAGCGGCCTTGGTGTGCCCGAAAACGGGCATTCCGGCGGCTCGGAAGGCATCCGTAAGGCCAGCGGCCAGCGCAGCCTCGGGACCGACTACGGTGAGGTCCACGGCTTTCTCCAGCGCGAAGGCCTTCAAGGCCTCGACGTCTGTGTCCTTGATTGGCACGCACTCGGCCTGGGAGGCTATTCCGGCGTTGCCGGGAGCGCAGTAAATCTTTCCTACCTGAGGCGAACGGCTCAGGGCGTCAACTATGGCGTGCTCGCGGCCGCCGCCGCCTACTACCAGAACGGTTTTCATATTATCCTAATGCTTGAAATGTCTGATTCCTGTGAAGAGCATCGTAATGCCAAGTTCGTCGGCTTTCTGGATAGATTCCTCGTCACGGATGCTTCCGCCTGGCTGGACGATGGAGGTTACTCCGTACTTGGCGGCAAGCTCTACTGTATCCCCGAACGGGAGGAAACCGTCGGATGCAAGCACCAGGTCCTTGGTGAATCCGGCAGCATTTGCCTCCTTGAGGGCAATCTCAGCGGATCCCACGCGGTTGGTCTGGCCTGCGCCTACGCCTACGGTATGGTTGTCCTTAACTACTACTATGGCATTTGATTTCACGTGCTTCACTATCTTCCAGCCGAAATCCAGTTCTGCCAGCTGGGCGTCCGTGGGCTTAACCTTGGTCACGCACATCTCGGGAGAGACTTTCTCTATCTGGGTGTCCAACTGCTGGGCCAGGAGGCCTCCGTTAACACTGATGTACTGCGGCACGGGAGCGTCGCTCTTTGTCATATCCACCTGCATCACACGGAGGTTCTTCTTTGAAGAAAGGATTTCAAGAGCCTCGGGGGTATATGACGGAGCCAGGACTATCTCAAGGAATATGGGCTTCATTCCTGCAGCCACCTCTGCGGTAAGTTCGCGGTTTACGGCAACGATGCCGCCGTAGATACTCACCTTGTCGGCCTCATATGCGGCCTGCCAGGCTTCCTCGATGGTCTTGCCCACTGCTGCGCCGCAAGGGTTCATATGCTTGAGAGCCACGCAGAAGGGCTCGTCAAAGTCACGAACCACGTTCAGAGCCGCATTAGCATCTTGTATGTTATTGTAAGACAGTTCTTTGCCCTGTATCTGCTTAGCAAATGCAAGGGAGAACGCGGCCGGCTGCATAGAAGCGTAGAACTTGGCACTCTGGTGAGGGTTCTCGCCGTAGCGCAAACCCTGCTTGAGGTCGTACTCCAGGAAGAGCTTTTCGTTAAGACCTGCCTTGGCGCGCATATAGGTGGCAATGCAGCTGTCATACTCTGCCGTATGGGTATAGGCTTTGGCGGAGAGCTTGAGACGGGTCTCCGGCAGGGTGTTGCCGTTTGCGCCTATCTCTGCCAGGATGCCGTCATAGTCGGAAGGATCGCACACTACAGTGACGTCTTTCCAGTTCTTGGCGGCGCTGCGCAGCATAGAAGGTCCGCCGATGTCAATATTTTCTATGGCGTCTTCCATCGTCACGTCAGGCTTTGCAATTGTCTGACGGAAAGGATACAGGTTGACGCAGACCATGTCTATGAATTCTATACCGTTGTCCTTCAGGGCCTTCAGGTGGGAAGGCTCATCGCGACGGGCAAGCAGGGCGCCGTGCACCTTGGGGTGCAGGGTCTTCACGCGGCCGTCGCATATTTCAGGGAATCCGGTAACCTCGCTGATTCCTATTGTCTTGACTCCGTTGTTTTCCAGCAGCTTCTGGGTGCCGCCGGTGGCAATTATCTCCCAACCGAATCCCTGCAGACCCTTTACGAAGTCCACCAGGCCGGTCTTGTCACTGACACTTACTAACGCTCTCATTAAGTAACTTGTTTATTGTTTCTATATAAAGTTGATGTTCTATCTTCTGCCCTATGGCGTGAACCTCTTCAGGGTCATTGCCGTCATATTCAAAGGCCCTCTGGGCAATGATGCGGCCTCCGTCCAGGGTCTCGTCCACCCAGTGGATGGTGATTCCGAAAACCTTGACTCCGTACGCCACGGCTTCCTCCACAGCGTGCGCCCCCTTGAAGGACGGCAGCAGCGACGGGTGTATGTTGATGATGCGGCCCTTGTAGCGCGAAAGCATTTCCTCCCCCAATATGCGCATATAGCCTGCGAGGCAAACGAGGTCTATTCCAAGCGCGTCCATACGGTCCGCTATCTCACGCTCGAAGTCCGCCTTGCGGGCATAGGCCTTTGGGTTGAAGACGAATGTCTCAACCCCAAAGCGCTTTGCCCTTTCAAGGACGTAAGCGCCGGGCTTGTCGCACACCAGAAGCGCTACGGACGCCTGTATGCGTCCGTCCGCGCAGGCCTGCGCTATAGCCTCGAAATTGGTGCCGCTACCGCTTGCGAATACCGCCAGTCTTTTCACTTCAAAATAATGTTAACTCCTTCGGTATCAGTAACTTTACCTATAATGGAAGCCTTTTCGCCGTAGCTGTCAAGTATCTCGATGGCCTTGTCTGCCTCCGAAGCGTCCAGGACTATCACCATTCCTATTCCCATGTTGAAAATGTTGAACATCTCCCTATGCGGGACTCCGCCCCACATTTCAAGCATCTGGAAAACCGGAAGGATATCCCAGGAGCCCTCTACAATCTCAAGTCCCTGGCCTTTCTGAAGCACGCGGGGAATGTTCTCGTCAAAGCCTCCTCCTGTTATGTGGCTTATACCGTGTACGTCACAGTTGCGGATCACGTCCAGCACCTGCTTCACATATATCTTGGTTGGAGTAAGGAGCATATCACCCAGTTTGCGGCCTCCGAACTCGGGAATCTCACGGTCCAGTGGAACTCCTGCGTCGGCAATTATCTTGCGCACGAGGCTGAATCCGTTGGAATGCACTCCGCTGGAAGCGATTCCCACCAGCACGTCACCTACCTTGACTTTGGTACCGTCAATGAGCTTGGACTTCTCCACCACTCCTGTGGTGAATCCGGCTATGTCATACTCCCCACCCTCATACATTCCGGGCATCTCTGCGGTCTCGCCGCCCACCAGCGCGCAGCCGGCCTGGCGGCAGCCCTCGGCAACTCCGGCCACTATGGCCTCAACTTTCTCCGGGACATTGTGGCCTACGGCCACGTAATCCAGGAAGAACAGCGGCTCGGCGCCCTGCGCCAGCACGTCGTTAACGCACATTGCCACCGCGTCTATTCCAACCGTATCGTGCTTGTCCATAGCGAAGGCTATCTTCAGCTTTGTGCCCACGCCGTCGGTTCCGCTCACGAGTACCGGCTCCTTTATCCCGAGGGATGCAAGGTCGAACATTCCTCCGAACGATCCTATCCCACCCATCGAACCCGGGCGCGCGGTAGACGCCACGTGTTTCTTTATGCGGCTGACTACCTCATAGCCCGCCTCCAGGTTAACTCCCGCTTTTTCGTAAGTCTTGGCCATATTCTGATTGTTTCTTTATTCGTCATTACCGTGCTCGTACAATGCCGTAGGATACTCTCCGTTGAAGCAAGCGAGGCAAAGCTCGGAGCATCCGTTGGTGGAAGCACGCGAAGATTCACAGCTGCAGTATCCCAGGGAATCAGCCTCTATCATCTTGCAGGCCTCTTCCAGCGTACGGTTGGAACAAAGGAGTTCCTCGGTTGTAGGGGTATCCACGCCGTAATAGCAGGGATATTTCATCATAGGGCTTGCGATACGCACGTGCACCTCCTTGGCGCCCGCGGCACGAAGTAGCTTGACTATCTTGAGTGAGGTGGTTCCACGGACGATGGAGTCGTCCACCATCACAAGGCGCTTGCCCTCCACGATGCTGCGCACCGCAGACAGCTTGAGCTGCACGCTCTTCTCCCTCATCACCTGCGAAGGCTGGATGAAGGTACGGGCGATGTAGCGGTTCTTCACGAGACCCATCTCGTAAGGTATTCCGCTCTGCTGGGCATATCCCATTGCGGCGCTGAGGCCGGAATCGGGAACGCCTACCACTATGTCAGCGTCTGCCGGAGCCTCAATTGCCAGGCGGCGGCCAACTTCCTCGCGGTACTTGTGCACGTTGCATCCGTCTATGTTGCTGTCAGGACGCGCGATGTAGATGTACTCCATTGCGCACACCTTGTGCTTCTGGAACTGTGAGTAGCGGTTGCTGCGCAGGCCATGGCTGTCCAGGGAGACGATTTCTCCCGGTTCCACGTCGCGTACGTAGTCGGCTCCCACCAGTTCGAACGCGCAGGTCTCGCTGCTGACCACCCATCCGTCAGATAGGCGTCCCAGCGCCAGAGGGTGGATGCCGTATTTGTCACGCACCGCGTAAATGCGGTTCTTTGTGAGGATGACGAAGGCAAAGCCGCCTTCCATCATCGTAAGGGCGTCTATGATGCGGTGGATTCGGTTTTCTGTGCCGTCCTTCTTTATGAGGTTGGCGAGAAGTTCCGAATCAGTGTCTGTCTGAAGAATGCTGCCCATATCTTCCAGGTAGCTGGCAATCTGGGGAGCGTTCACCAGGTTTCCTTCGCCGGCTATGGCGAAGTCACCTGACTTGTGGTGGAAGAACAATGGCTGGACATTGTCCAAGCCGCCTTTCTCAGCATTGGCGTACTGAGTGCTTCCAATGCCCAGGTTTCCTCCGAAGGAATCCATCTTGTCCGGGGAGAAAACCTCACCCGCGAGTCCCAGCCCGCGATGGTGGTAGCATTTGCCATTCTGGTCGAAGGTGGCTATGCCAGCACCTTCCTGCCCCCTGTGCTGCAGGCCGTGGAGCCCGAAATATATGACCTGTGCGGGATTGCTTACCCCGTAAACTCCGAATACGCTCATTTCTCGAATGCTTTTTCCAACCTTTCCATAACCTGCTGATAAGAAACCGTAACGTCGCTCATGTCGTGGCGGAAACGGTCTTTGTCAAGCACCTCTCCTGTCTTCTCGTCCCAAATCCTGCAATTGTCAGGGCTTATCTCGTCTGAGAGGATAATTTTCCCGTCGGAGGTCCTGCCGCACTCCAGCTTGGCGTCCACAAGCTCCATCCCGGCCTTGTGGAAGAACTCCTTGAGGACCTCATTCGCACGTGCCGTAAGGTGGTAGATGCGCTTGAGCTCGTCTTCGGTCACAATTCCCAGCGCCAGCACGTGGGTGTCGTTTATCATAGGATCTTTCAGACGGTCGTTATTGTAACGGAGTTCGAAAACGGTATTGGGGATGACCGTTCCGTTCTCCACGCCCAGCATACGGGCGGTGCTGCCTGCGAGACGGTTGCGGGCCACTACCTGCAGAGGGATTATCTCTATCTTGCGGCAGAGCTGTTCGCGGTCGTTCTCCAGGCGGATGAAATGGTTTTCTACGCCTTCTTTGGCAAGAACCTGGAAAGCCAGGGCGGAAATATGGTTGTTACATATTCCCTTGTCCTTTATGACGGCCCTCTTTATTCCTCCGTAGGCTGTGGTGACGTCGTTGTAATGGATGAGCACGACATCGGGATCCTCGGTGGAATAGACCTTCTTCTCCTTGCCGTCATAAATCAGTTCTCTTGTTGACATAATTATTTAGTAAAGTAATACACTGCATTCTTGAATAGAGGCTGCTCAAGCTCCTCGTCTATGTTCTTGTACACGTTCTGCTCATATCGCTCCGTATGTCCCATCTTGCCCAGGATCTGTCCGTCGGGGCTTATGATGCCCTCGATGGCGTAATACGACCCGTTGGGGTTGTAAGGAGACTCCATCGTAGGCTGCTCAGTCACGGGGTTCACATACTGGAAGGCCACCTGGCCGTTCTCGAAGAGTTCCTTTGCAAGCTGAGGGTTGACCACGAACTTGCCCTCGCCGTGGCTGACGGCTATCGTATGGAGGTCTCCGACTTCCATTCCTGCCAGCCAGGGAGAATTGACTGTGGCTACGCGTGTAGTCACCATCTGGGATATGTGGCGGTTTATGTCGTTTCGGAACAGCGTGGGAGAATCAGGGGTGACCATACCCAGGCGTCCGTAAGGCAGGAGTCCGCTCTTTACCAGGGCCTGGAAGCCGTTGCAGATTCCCAGGATGAGCCCTCCGCGATCCAGCAGGGCGTGAATCTCGTGCGCTATCTCGCTGTTGTTAAGTACGTTCGCTATGAACTTGCCGCTTCCGTCCGGCTCGTCTCCTGAAGAGAAACCTCCGCTGAGCATGAATATCTGACATTCTGAGATGTCTTTCTTCATTGCGGCTATGGAATCCAGAACGTCCTGTCCCGTAAGGTTGCGGAACACACCGAAGCGTACGTCGGCGCCGGCCTTTCGGAAGGCCTTGGCGGAATCATAGTCGCAGTTGGTTCCGGGGAACACGGGTATGTATACCAGCGGCCTGCCGCCCTTGAAGCCCTTGACGGGAGCGGGGCCTTTGGTCTTCTTCCTGTCGCCAGGGCGGTATCCTTCAGGAGTGAGTCTCTTGAAGGACGCCTCGGCTGTCTGGGGATATACCTTGGAGTACTTTCCGCTCCAGGCTTCCTGCAGACGGTCAAGCGATACCGAACTGCCGTTTACGTGAAGTTTGAAGTCTTCTCCGGAAGTGACTTCTCCCAGATATATGGCATTTGGATAATCGAGTTCTTTCTCGGATTCTACTATGATGGAGCCGAAGGAGAGGTTGAACAGGTCTTCGGGGGCAACTTTTACATTAACTCCGAAAGCGTTACCGAAGGACATCTTTGCAAGACCCTCGGCAACTCCGCCGTATCCCACTGACCAGCCGGATACGATGTTGCCGGCCTCAATCTGAGAGTGCACGAAGTCCCAGTTGGCTTTAAGCTGGTCCGTATCGGGCATCCTGTTGGCCAGAGGAGTGTGTTTTACCAGATATATCTTGTTGCCCTCCCATTTGAATTCAGGAGAGATAACCTTGGAAGCCTTTACCGTGGTGATGCCGAATGCCACCAGGGTGGGAGGAACGCTTATGTCCTCGAAGGTTCCGCTCATCGAATCCTTACCTCCGATTGAAGGAAGGCCCAGGGCCACCTGCATCTTGAGGGCTCCCAGCAACGCTGAGAGCGGCTTGCCCCAGCTGTGGGGGTCGTGGGTCATACGCTCGAAGTACTCCTGGTACGAGAAGCGTATTCCGGACCACTCGGCTCCGGCGGCCACGGCCTTGGTGCAGGCCTCGACAACTGCGTAGGCGGCTCCGTGATACGGGCTCCACTCGGCAACGTAAGGATCATAGCCGAACGCCATTATACTGGCGGTGTCGGTGTACCCGTCGGCAGGGAGCTTCTGCACGGAGACCTGGGTCTCGGTGCTCTGAAGGACGCCTCCGAACGGCATTAGCACGGTGGAACGGCCTATGGTAGAGTCGAACATCTCTATGAGGCCCTTCTGGGAGGCCACGTTGGGGGATGACAGCACACTGCACATCTTGTCGGAGAGGCTCTCCCCTTCCGGCTGGCGCAGGAACGGGTCCTTGTCCTCCACGGCGCTTATGGCTGCCTTGGCAAAATGACGCGCACCGGCGCTGTCAATGAATTCACGGGTGATGTCGGCCACCTTACGGCCGGCGTTGTACATACGCATACGGCCGCTGTCAGTAACATCGGCCACGTATGTCACTTCCACGTTCTCGCTGGCACAGAACTGCTGGAACTGCTCCCTGTCGGCGGCCGCCACTACCACGGCCATCCTCTCCTGGGATTCGCTGATTGCAAGCTCTGTGGAATTGAGTCCGCTGTATTTGGTGGGGACTCTGTCGAGGTATATGTCCAGGCCGGCTGCAAGCTCGCCGATGGCGACGCTTACGCCTCCTGCTCCGAAGTCGTTGGATTTCTTTATGAGGCGGGTAACCTCAGGCCTGCGGAAAAGCCTCTGGAGCTTGCGCTCCTCGGGGGCGTTTCCTTTCTGGACCTCGCTGCCGCAAGTCTCCAGGGAAGCCTCCGTATGCTCCTTGGACGAGCCGGTGGCTCCGCCTATGCCGTCCCTTCCGGTACGGCCGCCCAGCAGCAGGATCACGTCGCCGGGGGCGGGGCTCTCGCGGCGGACGTTGTCCGCCTTCACCGCTCCCACCACGGCGCCTATCTCCAGGCGCTTGGCAACGTAGCCGGGATGGTATATTTCACGCACGTGGGTGGTGGCAAGGCCTATCTGGTTTCCGTAGCTGGAATAGCCCTGCGCTGCCTTGCGTGAGATAACTTTCTGAGGAAGTTTTCCGGGGATGGTCTCGGATACGGGCTTGCAGATGTCACCTGCACCCGTCACGCGCATAGCCTGGTAAACATAGGCACGACCGGAAAGCGGGTCCCTGATGGCTCCGCCAAGGCAGGTTGCAGCTCCTCCGAAAGGCTCTATCTCAGTAGGATGGTTGTGAGTCTCGTTCTTGAACATCAGCAGCCAGCGCTCCTGCCGCCCGTCCACGTCAACGTTTACATAGATGCTGCAGGCGTTGTTCTCCTCACTCTGCTCCATATCGTCCAGGAGGCCCTTGGAGCGGAGGTAGCGCGCGCCAATGGTGGCAAGTTCCATCAGGCAGAGGCTCTTGCCCTCGCGTCCCAGCTGGCGGCGTATGTCGTGGAAGCGTCCCAGCTCGGACTCCAGCTCTTCCTTCATAAAGGAATCGTCAACCGTGATTTCCGTAAGTTCTGAAGTGAAGGTGGTATGGCGGCAATGGTCGCTCCAGTATGTATCCAGTATCCTGAGTTCTGTCTCGGTGGGGTTGCGGCCTTCCTTGGAGAAGTAGTTGACCACCTCTCGCAGGTCGTCGGAGTTCATCGCGAGGCCCCAGTCGGAGCAGAACTTGTGGAAATCTGACTCCGGCATCTGGGTGAAGCCGTCAAGGACTGCTATGGGCTTTACTTCGGCCTTGTCCTGAAGGTTCAGTTTGGAAAGGTCTTTCTCGCGGGATTCCACCGCATTTATATAATAATGCTTTACTGCCTTGAGGTCTGCATCGGACATGTCGTCGTCGAAGACCAGGAGGCGGGAGCTGCGTATCTGCACGTCAGCTTCCGGCTCTATCAGGTGGACGCAGTCAACTGCGGAAGAGGCCCTCTGGTCGAACTGCCCCGGAATATACTCCACCGCAAGATACTTGCGGCCATCCAGGGGGAAAGAGTCCATCACTGTGTCCGTCACTGTCTCTCCGAACACTGTGTAGCGGCATTTGTCCAGCAGGTCGGCGGAAAATCCTCCCAGATCGTAGACATTCAGGAGACGCAGTGCACGTATCTTGAGGCCAAGGTTTTCGTTAAGTTCGCTCTGAAGGCTCAGGGCCTCGACCCTGAATCCTTCCTTTTTCTCGACGAAGATTCGGTTTGTGCTGTTGTTCATCGGAACGGATTAAATGACTGTACGCATTATGGTGTCGGCCTGCTGCTTGCGGAAGTTCTCCAGCGCTGCGGCAAGGTTGGGATTGGAGAGAGCGAGGATGGACACGGCCAGAAGGGCGGCGTTCTTGGCTCCGTTTACTGAAACGGTGGCCACCGGAACTCCTGAAGGCATCTGCACCATCGAGAGAAGTGCATCCATTCCGCCGAAGGCCTTCCCGCTGATGGGGACTCCGATTACGGGGAGGGTTGTCATAGAGGCGGTCACTCCGGGAAGATGGGCGGCGCCGCCTGCTCCGGCGATGATAAGGTCAAGGCCGCGCTCGCGGGCGCTGGTGGCATACTCTGCAAGCAGTGAAGGAGCGCGGTGGGCGCTGATCACTTTCTTCTCATAAGGGACACGGAAACGGTCGAGAACGTCGAAAGCAGCCGACATGACCTCCAGATCACTTGTCGACCCCATTATAACTCCAACTTTCATAATTTTAAACTACTATAATTAACAAATATGCCCGGCCGGTTGACTGGCCAGGTATGACAATACGTACAGGTAGGGAAACGATTCCGGAGAGGTTCCGGAAGATGGGGAATTCTTGATTTTACGTATGTAAAAGAGTTCCATCAACATTGTTCCTTTGCGAGTGACAAAGTTACAATCCAGGAAGCAAAAAAAGAAAAAAAATTTGCAGTATTTTGGGAATTATATAACTTTGCAGAAACAAAGAACGATGGGACAGATTTCAAGCTGCATACAGTCTTCACCCAGGGTGGATCCGGTATCAGAGAAACTGTTTCATTTTTTATTTTCCATTTGCTGACGACTTTTTAAGGTCGTCATTTTTTTTGTATGGGCAGCAGCAAGACAATCACCATCCCGGCCCTGGCCGACGTTCACGTACACTTCCGCGAACCGGGCTTCTCCTACAAGGAAACCATCCTTAGCGGGAGCATGGCCGCCGCCGCTGGCGGATACACCTGCGTCTGCCCGATGCCAAACCTCTCCCCCGTCCCTGACTGTCCCCAGAATCTCCAGCTGGAGTTGGATATTATCCGCAGGGACGCCGTCATAGACGTGAGGCCGTACGCCTCCATCACCCTGGGCCGCAAAGGGCTCCAGGTAGTGGACGTCGCCGTCCTCAAAGACAGCTGCGTAGCCTTCTCCGACGACGGCAGCGGAGTGCAGGACGAGGCCGTGATGCGCAAGGCTATGAAGGCCATCGCCGCGCAAGGCTGCATCCTTGCCGCCCACTGTGAAGACAACAGCCTCCTTCACGGAGGATACATCAACGATGGCACGTACGCGCGCGAGCACGGGCATAAGGGCATCAGCGCGCAGAGCGAGTGGGCCCAGATTGAGAGAGACCTGGCACTGGCCGAGGAATGCGGCTGCGCGTACCACGTCTGCCACATCTCCACGGAGAAGAGCGTCCAGCTCATCCGGGAGGCCAAGGCGCGCGGAGTGGACGTCAGCTGCGAGACGGCTCCGCATTACATACTTCTTTGCGACGACGACCTTCAGGAAGACGGCCGCTTCAAGATGAATCCCCCGCTGCGCAGCGCACGCGACAGGGACGCCATCCTGGAGGGCATCCTGGACGGCACCATAGATATGATAGCTACCGACCACGCCCCACACAGCGCTGAGGAGAAATCCCGTGGGCTCAAGGACAGCGCGATGGGAATCACAGGCCTGGAAACAGCGTTCCCGCTGCTTTATACGCACCTGGTGCGAAAAGGCGTCATAACGCTGGACAAGCTGGTGGACCTTATGAGCACGGCACCCCGCAGGCGCTTCCGCCTTCCCGAGGCCGTCCGCGACAAGGCCGAGTTCCAGGTGGACGAACCCTTCGTAATAGACTCTTCCAAGTTCATTTCCAAGGGACACAGCACCCCGTTCGAAGGCTGGGAGGTATACGGCAGGTGCGTAAGGACAGTTTATAAAGGAAAAACAGTATTTAAGATATAGGAAAGATGAAAAAAATGAAGCTTGTTCTCGAAAACGGGCAGGAGTTTCACGGCCTGGGATACGGGTCGCAGAGTCCTGTCGTGGGGGAAATAGTTTTCAATACCTCAATGGTGGGGTATCAGGAAATAGCTTCCGACCCGGCTTATGCCGGACAGTTAGTAGTGATGACCTATCCTCTGATAGGCCAGTATGGTATCACTGACGATGACTTCGAGGCCCGCACCTTCTCCATAGCGGGTCTGATAGTTCGCGAGTACTGCGACACCCCGTCCAACTTCCGCTACACCAAGACTCTCTCGGAAGAGATGGACGAACACGGTATTCCCATTCTCAGCGGCCCCGACACGCGAATGCTCACCCGCATCATCCGCACCCAGGGCAGTATGAAGGCGGCCATCGTGGACGAAAGCATGTCCACCGGCAACGCCCTTGTGCTCATAGCCCAGGCCCCTGTCCAGACGGACCAGGTTGCCAAAGTGAGCTGCACCAAGAGATGGTTCTCCCGCACCCCGCAGCACAAGTACGACGTGGTGATAGTGGACTGCGGTCTCAAGCACAGCATAGTGTCCGCCCTCAACCAGAGGGGATGCAACGTAACCGTAGTGCCCTACAACTCCAGCGTAGAGGAAATCCTCTCCTTCAACCCTGACGGAGTGATCATATCCAACGGTCCCGGCAGTCCGGACAACCTTCCCGGCCTGGTAGACCTGGTCAACAGCCTCAAGGGCAAGCTTCCGCTTTTCGGTATTTGCCTCGGACACCTTCTCATAGCCCGTTCATACGGAGCAAAGACCTTCAAGATGCTCTGCGGCCACCACGGCGGCCATCCGGTACGCAACCTGGAAACCGGACGCATCATAACCACTGAGCACAACCACAACTACGCGATTGACGAGGCCTCCATCAAGGGCACTCCCCTGCAGGTTGTCTACAAGGACGCCTCTGACGGAACGGTGGAGGGCCTGCAGTGCCCCGCCGACAAGGTTTACACGGTACAGTTCTATCCTGAAGGAGCCCCCGGCCCGCAGGAAAGCGACTTTTTTGACAAATTCATAGCAATGATGGAGGAATAGACCATGCCTAAGAGAACTGACATAAACAAGATAATGGTTATAGGCTCCGGCCCTATCGTGATAGGACAGGCCGCCGAATTCGACTATGCAGGCACACAGGCCTGCCTCGCCCTCAAGGAAGAAGGTTATGAAGTGGTATTGGTGAACTCCAACCCGGCCACCATTATGACAGACACCCAGATGGCCGACAAAGTGTATATGGAGCCCCTGGACCTGGAGTATGTGGCAAAGATAATCCGCTACGAGAGACCTGACGCAATAGTCCCGGGCCTGGGCGGCCAGACCGGCCTCAACCTGGCCGTGAAACTGGCCCGCAAGGGCGTCCTTGACGAGTGCCACGTTGAAATCCTGGGAACGTCGTTCCACAGCATCGAGCAGGCGGAGGACCGCGAATTGTTCAAGGAGCTCTGCATAGAGCTCGGAGAGCCGGTCATCCCCTCCCAGATTTGCTACAGCATAGAGGAAGCACTGGAGACCGCTGACAAGATAGGCTACCCTGTAGTACTGCGCCCCGCCTTCACCCTTGGAGGAACCGGCGGCGGATTCGCCAACAACAGCACTGAACTCACCGATATGATGCGCAACGCCCTGGCCCTCTCCCCCGTACATCAGGTACTTATCGAGAAGAGCGTAAAGGGATACAAGGAGATAGAGTTTGAAGTGATGAGGGACAAGAACGACACCGCAATCACCATCTGCTCTATGGAGAATGTGGACCCGGTGGGAATCCATACCGGAGATTCAGTGGTAGTTGCCCCCGTGCAAACCCTAGCCGACAAGGAATATGAAATCCTGCGCGCCAGCGCCCTCAAGCTGATACGCGCCCTGAAGATAGAAGGCGGATGCAACATCCAGTTCGCCCTGGATCCGCTCTCCTTCAACTACTATATCATAGAGGTGAACCCCCGCGTGTCACGCTCGTCAGCCCTGGCTTCCAAGGCCAGCGGCTTCCCCATCGCCCGCGTAACCGCCAAGATCGCGGTGGGTCTCACGCTCGACGAGATTACGGTAGCGGGCGCCCCCGCCTGCTGCGAGCCTTCCATCGACTACATAGTCAGCAAGGTGGCCAGGTTCCCGTTCGACAAGTTCAGCGAGGCCACCAACGAGCTGGGCACCCAGATGAAGGCCACCGGAGAGGTGATGAGCATCGGCCGCACCTTCGAGGAGAGTTTCCTCAAGGCTATCCGCTCCCTAGAGATTGGCTGTTGCCACCTATGGAAGCGCAAGTTCGAGGAAATGAGCAACGACGAGATGCTCCAGTACATAATGAAGTTCCCCGACGACCACTACCTGGCAATCGCCCAACTCATACGTAACGGAGTGGATATCAGGCATATATACGACCGCACCAAGATTGATATGCTCTTCCTTGAAAAGATATGCAACATAGTGCGGATGGAAGAGGCCCTGAAAGCCAAGCCCAAGGACAAGGAGACTCTTTACCAAGCAAAGAGACTGGGATTCAGCGACAAGTTCATAGGCCAGCTCTGGGGAATGACAGAGAAAGAAGCCATCGAGTACAGGTGGTCACTGGGCATTGATCCTGTATACAAGTTCATCGACAGCTGCGCCGCCGAGCACGACGCCGACGTGCCGTACTTCTATTCCACTTACGAGCAGGAGAACGAGACCATCGTAAGCAACCGCAAAAAGATACTGGTCTTGGGCGCAGGCCCCATCCGAATCGGCCAGGGAGTGGAGTTCGACTACTCCACCGTACACGCCATCTGGGCCATACGTGAGGCCGGCTACGAGGCAATCATCATCAACAACAACCCCGAGACTGTATCCACGGACTACTCCATCTCTGACAAACTGTACTTCGAGCCTCTCACCGTAGAGGACGTGATGAACATAATCAAACTGGAGAAGCCTCAAGGTATTATAGTGACTCTGGGAGGCCAGACCGCCATCAACCTGGCGGGTCCTCTGGCAGAGTTCGGCGTACCAATCATCGGAACCCAGATAGATGCGATAGACAACGCCGAGGACCGCAAGCTGTTCGAGGCCATTATGCGCAAGACCGGCATCCCTCAGCCAAAGGCCAAGGCCGTTACCGACGTGGAGGAGGGAGTCAAGGCCGCGGCCGAGATAGGCTATCCGGTGCTGGTGCGCCCTTCATTCGTGCTGGGAGGCCGTGCGATGATGATAGTCGGCAACGAGGAAGCCCTCCGCCACTACCTGCACAACGCGGTGGAAATCAACGAGAACTCCCCTGTCCTTGTAGACAAGTACATCCAGGGCAAGGAGTGCGAGGTGGATGCCATCTGCGACGGCAAGGACGTCTTCATCCCTGGCATAATGGAGCACGTGGAGCGTACCGGAATCCACTCCGGAGACTCCATCAGCGTATACCCGTCATTCTCCCTGAGCCAGGAGGTGAAGGACAAGATAGTGGACTACACAGTGAAGCTGGGTCTGGAAATAGGAATCGTGGGTCTGTTCAACATCCAGTTCATAGTGGACTCCAAGGACGATGTCTACGTAATTGAGGTGAACCCCCGTTCTTCCCGTACCGTACCGTTCCTGTCAAAGTCTACTGGCGTGCCGATGGCCAAGATAGCCACATTGGTAATGCTCGGCCACTCCCTCAAGGAGCAGGGCATAAACCAGGTCTACTACCCCGAGCGCCACAGGCACTACGTGAAGAGCCCGGCATTCTCATTCGGAAAGATCAAGGGAATAGACACATACCTCTCTCCCGAGATGAAATCCACAGGAGAGGCCATCGGATACGATGACTCCCTCAACCGCGCACTTTACAAATCCCTGCAGGCTTCAGGCGTAAGCGTAGTCAACTACGGAACCGTATTCGCCACCATAGCAGACCAGGACAAAGAAGAAGCACTGCCTCTGATCAGGCGCTTCTACAACCTGGGATTCAACATAGAGGCTACCAAGGGTACCGCCGAGTTCCTCAAGAAGAACGGCATCCGCACCCGCAGCCTTGACAAGCTGAGCGAAGGCAGCCGCGACATCATCAGCAGCCTCCGCCAGGGACACGTAAGCTACGTGATCAACACAATTGACATCAACCAGCACAGTTCAAGGCTTGACGGATACGACATAAGGCGCGCAGCCGTTGAGAACAACGTGACCATATTCACTTCGCTCGAAACCGTGCGCGTACTGCTGGATGTCCTGGAGGAGATCACGCTGGGCATTTCTACCATTGACGACGAATACAACCATTGATGGAAAAGGCACTGTACACCATACTCTCAAACGAACTGATTGCTGACAAGACTTTCAGGATGCGCCTCGCGGGCCCTACAGGCTCACTTAAGCGCGCAGGGCAGTTCGTGGATGTGGCCATAGACGGATTCTACCTGCGCAGGCCCCTGGCCGCCCAGGAATGGGATTCCGACAGCCTGGCCGTCATCTACAAAGTGGTGGGAGAAGGCACGGCAATAATGAGTGAGATGGCCCCGGGGCAGAGCCTCGAGCTGCTGTGCGGCCTGGGCAACGGCTTTGATGCCGGCGCCTGCCGCAAAAGCGCCCTCATAGCCTGCGGGGGCCTTGGCGCTTCCCCCGTCTTCAGCCTCGCAAAGGAGTTGCTGGAGGCCGGAAAGAAGGTCTGCGTGGTGATGGGCTTCAACACCGCCGCCGACGCAGTGCTGGTGGAAGAATT
>JAEEGL011510534.1_pt1 | contig 23849 bp, 19 predicted proteins | sample 9134231 | NCBI WGS metagenome assembly JAEEGL01 (sample SAMN16246548, study PRJNA631951) | gut metagenome | biome: gut microbiome; feature: rumen; material: fiber-attached | host: Bos | place: Iran: Karaj | collected 2018-10 | reverse complement strand
GGAAAGTCTGCTTCTCAGTTGTATCAGGAATTCTTCCTTTTTCATATGAAAACCTCTTACGATTTTTGATTCTGATTCTAAACTGATTTGATTGTACTACAAAAAGACATGGAAATGAACGTTTTTCTTCCTTTACAATCCCAAATGTTTGTCCTATAATTGATGGGCTGACAGATAGAGTTTATTTTTGAAGTGAAACAGATAGCAAAGAAAAGAAGGGTTGATCATGGAAACATACGAAATATTTAAGGATCTGGCGATTCTGGTAATCGCTGCCAAGTTCTTCGGACTGGTAGCCAGAAAATGCAAAGCACCCCAGGTTGTGGGAGAAATCGTTGCCGGACTTTTGATCGGACCTGGTCTTCTGGGCCTGGTGGAGCAGTCTCCCTTTATTGTACAAATGGCGGAGATCGGTGTAGTGCTTTTGATGTTCTCTGCAGGATTGGGTACAGATCTGAAGGATCTGTTAAAAACCGGACCCATCGCCTTTCTCATTGCCTGCTTCGGGGTTTTTGTACCCCTGGCATTGGGAGCCCTTTTCTATTTCTGCTACTATGGCTTTTCGCCCTTCGGCTCCCTGGAGTTTTACAAGGGCGTCTTCATCGGTACCATTATGACGGCAACCTCCGTCAGCATCACCGTTTCCGCCCTAAAGGAAATGGGAAAGCTCCAAACAAAGGTGGGACAGACCATCCTGTCTGCGGCCATCATTGACGATATCATCGGTATTATGGTTCTGACCTTTGTCATCGGCTTAAAGGATCCCGCCATGAAGCCTCTTATCGTAGTGGTACAGACCGTTTTGTTCTTTGCCTTTGCCCTGGTCTTCGGCTTTATCAGCTATAAGATCTTTAAAAAGGTGGATAAGCGTTATCCCCATACCCAGCGTATTCCCATTGCGGGCCTTGCCTACTGCTTCGCCCTTTCCTATATCGCCGAGCATTTCTTCGGCATTGCGGATATTACGGGAGCTTACTTTGCAGGTATCATTCTTTGCAACATCAAGGATTCCGATTACATTGCGGAAAAGATGGACATCAATTCCTACATGCTTTTCGGTCCCATCTTCTTTGCCTCCATCGGTTTGAAGACCGATCTGGAAAAAATGACCCTGCCCCTTCTTGGATTTTCCATCGGCTTTGTTCTCGTTGCCCTGATCTCAAAGATCATCGGCTGCGGACTTGCTGCAAAGCTGTGCAGATTCAGCCTTTCCGACAGCCTGAAGATCGGCATCGGTATGATGACAAGAGGAGAGGTTGCCCTCATTGTTTCCCAAAAGGGTCTGAGTGCAGGACTCATTGAGCCCATTTACTTTACCTCCGTGATCCTTTTGATCATCGTATCCTCTATCTCCACACCCATCCTGTTAAAGATTTTGTTCCATAAAGAAAAGGCCGCCGCTTAACCCTTCAATCCTCTGGATTGGCGGTCCATATCTTCCACTACGATATCATAGATCTCGCCTAAGGTTCTGCAGTAAGAGAGCACATCCCAGGGTTCGTTGGTGTGGAAATGAAGCTTGAGTACAGCCTTTTCCCCGCCGAATTCATCCTCGCTGCTGTCTGCTGCAACCACCAGGCAATCTCCCTTGAAGGTAGAAAGAATATGATCCCGCACCTCATCTACCAGATCATCTGCAAGATCATCTACATCCTCGCCTTCCTTCACATACTGATCCAGTAAAAGCTGGGTATCATAGCGAAATTCAATTGTCTGTTCCATTTTGTATTCCTCCTGATTTTTATTTCAAATAGATTCTATAATGGTTCCTTTGCCGGGGTTCCTGCTTTTCGCGGATACTTTCCCGGTGTTTGTTTTACTTTTCTGATGACATATAAATTGCGATAATCCTCTGTTTCATCTTTTCCTGCTGGCAGGTAAAATTCCTTTTGTCTTTCAAAGGATCCTCCTAAAATTTCAATGGCACGTTTTGCCGCAGGAGCCTCCTCTTTGATCTTGGCAGATTTGTAAGCAATAAAGAGTCCCCTTTGTTTTACAAAAGGAAGACAGTACTCCGAAAGGGTGGAAAGATTAGCCACCGCCCGGGAAACCGCCAGATCATAGCTCTCTCTCTGATCTTTGTTTTTTGCAAACTCCTCTGCTCTTCCATGAACTGCCACACAGTTAGCAATTGCTAACTTTTCTATGACGCTTTGCAAAAATCCCACCCTCTTATTCAGGCTGTCAAGAAGGGTTACCTGCATCTGGGGAAAGGCTATGGCCAGAACCATCCCCGGAAATCCGGCACCGCATCCCACGTCGATAAGAGAAATTCCATCTCCTTCTTTTTTGCCGGTCAGCTCCAAAAGGCCGCCGGAAAGATCAATGGGATCCTGACTGTTTTCACCCTCTCCGAAGAGATAGGCCAAGGACAGAGAATCCAGAAAATGCTTACGGCAAACCTCCGGATACTCCGTAATGGTGGTAAGGTTCATTACCTTGGAGGTCTCTATGAGCATCTCATAAAAAGTTACAAGCTTTTGGATCTGCCCCTCGGAAAGCACAATATGAGATTGTTCTAACAGCTCTTTCAGATAGGTTTCTTTCTCCATTCTGATCCTTTCTTACTGTCCCTTTCTTTGCTCTAAATAGATCAAAAGCACGGAAATATCCGCCGGAGAAACCCCGGAAATTCTGGAGGCCTGTCCGATGGAAACCGGACGCAAAGCTTCCAGCTTTTGCCTTGCTTCCAGACGAAGACTCTTTACCAAGGAGTAGTCGATGTCATCCGGGATCTTCTTTTTCTCAATCTTCTGAAAGCTTTCCACCTGTTTTTGCTGGCGGTGGATATAGCCCTCGTATTTAATGGTGATATCGATCTGCTCTATAATATCCTGAGGAAGCGAATCCGGACTAACCGAAGATCCTTCCGTTTCTTTTATTGCATCTTTCCTCTGCAGAGATCCATCCGATGCAAAGCGAAGATCCTTGATTCTGTTTTCCAAACCTCCTGCCTGCTGCAGGGATGCCCCGTCTCCCTTTACAAGGTCATAGGAAAGAGGATGTTCCAGATGGTAGGAAGGTCTTTCTTCATCAATGGGTGCAATGGTTTCATAGGAAAGCTCCGGTCTGCACATAAGCTCTGCCAAAGACACCGCCGTCTTTAAGGGCGCACTGTCATGGGAGGTTAAAAACTCCTGGATCTTTGCAGAGGCACCTACCATGGTCTGTTTCAGCCGCTTTGCTTCCTGCTCCACAATGCTTTGCTTTTCCTTCACATACAAAAGCTCCTGCTCAGTCACAAGACCTGCTGCATATCCCTTTTCCCGAAGGCGAAGATCCGCATTGTCCTGCCGAAGCAAAAGACGGTATTCCGCTCTTGAGGTCATCATCCGGTAGGGCTCTCTGGTTTCCTTTGTTACCAGATCATCTACCAAAACTCCCAGATATCCTTCGGATCTGTCCAGGGTAATGGGCTCTTTTCCAAGACAGTACATGGCAGCGTTGATCCCCGCCAAAAGTCCCTGGGCCGCCGCTTCTTCATAGCCGCTGCTGCCGTTGATCTGTCCGGCGCCGTAAAGGCCCTCGATCTTCTTAAAGCCCAGAGTATGGTAAAGCTGGGTGGCCTTGATGCAATCATACTCAATGGCGTAGGCGTTTCTGACGATGACGCAGTTTTCCAGTCCAGGAACCGTCCGGTACATGGCAAGCTGTACATCCTCCGGCATGGAGGAAGACATTCCGCCGATATACACCTCATTGGTATAAAGTCCCTCCGGCTCAATAAACACCTGATGCCTGGGTTTTTCCGAAAACTTTACCACCTTATCTTCTATGGAAGGACAATACCTGGGTCCCGTTCCTTCAATGATACCTGCATAAATGGGAGAGCGGTCCAGATTGGCCCGGATGATCTCATGGGTTTTTTCATTGGTATAGGTAAGGTAACATGCAACCTGGTCTGACTGCACTGCCTCCGGCTGTGTGGAAAAGGAAAAGGGTACCACCCTTTCATCCCCGTACTGGGGCTCCATCTTGGAAAAATCCAAAGACCGTTTATCCATTCTGGCAGGGGTTCCCGTCTTAAAACGCTGCACCTCAATGCCAAGCTTTCTCAAACAATCCGTCAGATGGGTGGCAGCCATAAGACCGTTGGGTCCCGTATGCTGGATCATTTCTCCGCAAAGACATCTGGCATTTAGGTAGGTTCCGGTAGCCAGCACGATAGCCTTGCAAAGATACACCCCGCCGCTTCCGATGCGAAGACCGATAATCTTCTTGGGATCCTCCGGATGCTCCTGATCCTTTGGGTTTTCGGTTAAAAGCTCACAAACCTCCGCCTGCTTGATGGTAAGGTTGGGGGTATTTTCCAGCACTTTTCGCATGGAGCGGGTATAGGCCTGCTTATCTGCCTGGGCACGAAGGGAATGTACCGCAGGACCCTTGGAAGCATTGAGCATCTTGGACTGCAGGAAGGTTTTATCAATGTTCTTTCCCATCTCCCCTCCCAGGGCGTCCAGCTCTCTTACCAGATGTCCCTTGGAGGATCCGCCGACATTGGGATTGCAGGGCATGAGGGCGATGCTATCTACACTCACCGTGAACATTACCGTATCCAGTCCGTTTCTGGCTCCTGCCAGAGCAGCCTCACATCCCGCGTGTCCGCCTCCAACGATACAAAGATCCACCACATCCCGGATCACATATTCTTTTTCCTGATAGGCTTCTAAAAAGTTAGCAATCGCTAACTTTTTTTCCTGATCGTTCATATTTTCTTCCTCATTTATTTACCCATACAAAACTTGGAAAAAATCTCTTCTACCAGATCGTCTCCTAGCTCTTTTCCAAGGATCTTTCCAAGGGAGGTATAGGCGTCCATCAGATCGATGGCGTAAAAATCCTCTGTCATACCATTATCGATACTATCCAGAACATGCAAAAGTGCCTGCTTTGTATCCACAAGTGCTTCCTTATGCCGGATGTTAGTCAGATAAATCTGATCATCCGACTGCAGCCTGTTTTGGAAAAACATGCTTTCCACCAGATCCTTAAACTCCCGGATGCCGGTATTTTCCTTGGCGGAAACCGAAAGCACCTCATAGTTTTTTCTGATCTCTTCCAGATTTTTTTCATCTGCTCCAAAGGTCAGATCGGATTTGTTCATCAGAACGATTACCTTTTTCTCCGAAAGAGGAGCAAGGATTTTTTCATCCTCTTCATCAAAGCCCGCCACGGAATCTGCTATATATAAAATCAAGTCCGCATCCCTGGCCGCTTCCTTTGCCTTATCCACGCCGATCTTTTCCACCACATCTTCTGTGTTGCGGATCCCGGCGGTATCCATAAAGACAAATTCAATTCCCCGGATGGAAAGAGACTGGGATAAAATATCCCTTGTGGTTCCGGCAATCTCCGTTACGATGGCCTTTTCCGCTCCGGCAATGAGATTCAGAAAAGTAGATTTTCCCACATTGGGTTTTCCAAGGATCACGGTACGGATGCCGTTTTTGATAAGTTCTCCGTCCTCGGCACTTTGCAACAGTCCCTCAATTTCATAAAGCAGCTCTTTGATCTTTTCCGACAGCTTTTCCGGATAACCCTCCAGATCAAAATGCTCCGGATCATCCAAAGCCGATTCGATAAAGGCCGTTTCAAACAGAATACTTTCCCGCAGCTTTTCGATGATCTTGGATAGACTTCCGGACAGCATCTTTTCACTGTTCATGGCAGCAGCCCGGCTTCCGGCGTCGATGAGTTCCATGACAGCTTCCGCTTCACTTAAATCAATTCTTCCATTTAAAAAAGCCCGTTTGGTAAACTCTCCCGGCTCCGCCAGTCTGGCTCCTGCCAAAAGCACCTGCTCTAAGATCATATTGGTGATGACGATACCGCCGTGACAGTTGATCTCTACCACATCCTCTGTGGTATAGCTGTTGGGAGCAAGCATCACGGATACCAGCACTTCATCCAGAACCTGCTCTTTTTCCCCTAAACCATTTTCATTTGGTTTTACAATATATCCGTAGTGAATGGTATGGGAGGCGGCGCTTTTTAAACTATGCTTCTGATTTTTTGACACAAAGATCCTGTCAGCAACCGAAACCGCTTCGCTTCCGCTGATCCTGATGATACTGATACCGGAGGTATTTTTTCCGGTTGCAATGGCAGCAATGGTATCTGTTCTCATCTTTTATCCTTTATCCTGCAACAATTATCCTTACAAACATACCCCGGGAAAATCCCGGGGCATACTTTACAATGGGATTTTCCCCATGAGTTTGCTGCAAACTTATCTTCTGGAACCTCTGCGGCCTCTGTCATATCTTCTTTCCCGATCAACAGGAGCATCATCACGAAGCTTAACCACTACATGACGATAAGGCTCGGTGCCTTCGCTGTAGGTCTCTACATATTTATCATTCTGCAAAGCAGAGTGGATGATCCTTCTTTCATAAGGATTCATAGCCTCCAATGCAAAGTTTCTTCTGGTTCTCTTTACCTTAAAGGCAATATTCTTTGCCAGATTCTCCAGGGTATCCTTTCTTCTCTGACGATAGTTCTCGGTATCCACCTTGATGCGGATGTATTCTTCCTCACCCTTGTTGACAACCAGGGAAACCAGATACTGCATGGAATCAAGAGTCTGTCCTCTCTTTCCGATGAGTACGCCCATGTCGTCTCCGGAAAGATTGATATCCATGCTGTTTTCAGAAGTATCAAATACGGTCTCGATAACAACAGCAATATCCATAGCGTGGAAAACCTGGGTTAAAAATTCCTTTGCTCTTTCGCAAAGCTCTTTTCCATGCTCCTCGCTGACGGGATGGATCACTCTTTCTTCTCTCTTAGGCTCCTTGCTTTCAGCAGGCTTTTGGGCTTCTTCGGAAACAGAAGGTGCAGCTGCTACAGGCTCCTCTTTCACTGTTTCTTCTTTATTAATAGAAGAAACTTCTTCGGAAACGGTTTCAACGGGAGCTGCTTTGATCTCAGCTGCTTCACTTTCTTCGCTTTTGATCCTTGCTTTGATGACTGCATTTTTGGAAGCAAATCCTAAAAATCCGCTGCTTCCTTCTTCTACTACTTCATATTCCAAACGATCGGAAGTCACGCCTAATTTGGTGCAGGCTTCCGTTATGGCATCACTTTTTGTTTTGGCACTGAATGTTTCAAAATCCATAATAACCTCCGATTATTTACTTTTTCTTCTTTTGATTTTTCTTCTTATCACTGCTGTCCTGATCATCGGCATCTGCATCTGATGTAAATCCGTGACCTTCATTGTAAGCCTTTACCATATTTGCCTTTGCAGCAAGACTGCCGGGCTTGGGAGTACGGGCTTTGGCACGCTCCACTAAGGCTTCTCTTTCCTCTTCATTTTTAGAGGAAGAATAGTTTTTGGCTTTCAGCTTTGCAGAGCTGTTTACCGTTGCAGCATCGATGCGGTTTTTGTCCTTCTTCTTTTCCGCTTCTCTTCTGATTCTTTCCTTTTCCTCATTGGCTGCTATCATAGCATCAAAATCAATGGTATCAATATGACGGTTGATGGCGATCTGCTGTACACTTCTGACTACCGCACCGGCGATCCAGTAAATACCAAGACCGATGGGAAGGGTGAAACAGAAAAATGCACTCATCAGCGGCATCATCATGTTCATGGTTTTCATACTGGATGCCATGGCGTCTGCCTGCTCATTGCCCTGGCTGGGAGCCTGGGGCATCAGCTTCACATTGAGAAACTGAGTAAGAGCTGCAAGTACCGGAATCATAATGGCACCGATCATCAAACCGTAAGCACCGCTGGAAAAGGAATCCTTTATCATAAAGGAAGGAGAATTTGCAATATTCATTCCCAGGAAAGAATTGAACTTCTCCATGGATGCGACTGTAGAGTCGATGGAAGAAGAAAGTGCGGGAAATGAATCCTTCAAGGTATTCCAGTCTGTTGTGGATGCTTTGTTGAGTACATCGATGAAGGTGTTCTTCATGTACTCACTGCCGGATACAAATGCTTCGTTGGAAAACTGCTTATTATACATGGAAGCATTGGAAAAGGTTTTCAAAAGCTCCGTAGCTTTAGCATAATTATCGGAAGAAGCAAGCTGCTCAACCACAGATGCAAATACCTGTTTGATAGAAGGTACATAAGCGGGAATGTTGTAGATTACCCTGTAAAGAGCCCACATAATGGGAAGCTGAATGGCAAGCTGTACGCAGCTTCCGGAAGGAGATACTCCATACTTCCGATAAACCGCCTTTGTCTCTTCATTCATTTTCACCATGGATTCCTGATCCTTTTTGCCATTGTACTTTTTCTGAATGGCCTGCAGCTCAGGATTCATTTTTGCGGACAATTTGGAAAATTTCTGCTGTTTGATGGTAAGAGGCATCAAACATAAATACATAACGATTGTAAAAATGATAATGGCAAGACCGACATTCGGAATGCCGATTTTGTCAAGCACCGTGAAGATCAGGTTCATCAAATATCCCAAAACCGTTGAAATGGGACCGATGATCATACCTGAACTTTTGGTCATGAGAATACCCATATAAACCTCCAACTGACTAAACCGGATCGTACCCGCCCTTTGAAAAAGGATTGCAACGAAGAATCCTCCAGGCGGCCATAGCTCCTCCCTTCAGAGCGCCGTACTTTTCCACAGCCTCCAAACCATAGCAGGAGCAGGAGGGATAATACGGACATTTTGTTCCCTTATAAGGAGAAATATATTTCTGATAGGTCTTGATCCCATGGATCATGATTTTCTGAACCGGTTTATGTTTCATATCTTATCGTATTATAATAAGGTAAGACTTCGTTTTCATTTTGTATCTTCACCGGATGTTTGAAGGATCCTGTGAAGGGATGAAAGGTGGATGATTGCCGATGAGACTTCATGAAAGTCTGCGTCCCGTGCCGCAGGACGGGCAACGACTACAATATTTAAACCACTATTAAACATTTCCTCACGTAGTCTGTAGGATTCGAGAATCAGTCTTTTCACACGGTGGCGGACCACACTGTTCCCTACTTTTTTGCTGACAGAGATCCCAAGCCTGTTTTCGGGCTGATCGTTTTCCAGGACATACATAATCAATAATCTGTTACTTTTGGATTTACCCTTTTCATATACCTGAAGGAATTCTCTGTTTTTCTTTAATGACTGTGTAAACTTCATAAAGATACCTGAGTTTTGTAAGAAAATGTAAAAGGCCACATACTCGCTGCGGCCTAAACATTATCTTCGTCTATTAAGCTGTCAGTTTCTTTCTGCCTTTTGCTCTTCTTGCACGAAGTACCTTACGTCCGCCTGCACTGCTCATTCTTGCACGAAAGCCGTGTACTTTGGAACGCTGTCTCTTTTTGGGCTGAAATGTCATTTTCATAATCCTTACACCTCCTTTTTCAGTAGCCTGAAAACAATCGTTACAATTATATAGGAAAGAATCTGATTTCGTCAAGCCTTAAAAGCCTTAATTTGTAAGGTTTTTTCAAACTTTTTTCTTTTTGGTTTGTACTGAAAAAAATCCAAAAATATTTTTTTTCAATATCTTGTAAGACTGCTTTTTCCTCCCAACAACATCTTGATTTTTCACATTTTTGCAAAATCCACACACATTTACATAAATTTATAAACAAAATGTGGGTAAATTGTGGAAAACTTATTTAGTTTTTAACTGAAACCTCTTTTTTTTAGTATTTTATTCTGTTCAAATGTGGAAAAAAAATAAACGTATTTTCAACATTGATTATTTCACTTTACATAACTTTTTTAATGAAACCACCATCCCGCAAATTTGATATTTTTTCCGAATTGTCCTATAATCTAAACAATTCACTTTTATGATAGCAGAGGTATGTTATGCACCCGATCGAAGAAAAATGGAATGATATCAAAACCTATATCAAAGAGGAATATGAGCTTTCCTCAGTCTCCTTTGAAACCTGGATCAAACCCCTTACTTTCTATAAGGTTCAGGACAATGTAGTCACCATCATTATCCAATCGGATCAGACCCATGTAAAAGAATATATCACCAAAAAATACCTGACTTATTTTCAGGTTGCCGTATCAGAGATCATGAACGAAAACTATACGGTTACTTTCTTATTGGAAAAAGAAATCAAGCAGTCTGAGGATCAGGAGGATGTAAACCAGCTTCTTACCATGAACCTGGAAAAAGCCAGACTGAATCCAAAATACAGCTTTGAAACCTTCGTGGTTGGTAAAAACAATAACTTTGCCCATTCTGCAGCCCTTGCGGTGGCGGAATCTCCCGGAACACTTTATAATCCACTGTTTATTTACGGCGGTTCCGGACTGGGAAAAACCCATTTGATGCATTCCATCGGACATTTTGTACTGAAGAAAAATCCGGAAATGAAGGTTTTATACGTCAATTCCGAGAATTTTACCAACGAACTGATCGAATCCATTCGTTTCGGTAACGCAGCTTCCATGAGCAATCTGCGTGAAAAATACAGAAATATCGACCTTTTACTTTTGGACGATGTGCAGTTCATTATCGGTAAGGAATCCACACAGGAAGAGTTTTTCCATACCTTTAATACCCTGCACAATGACGGAAAGCAGATCGTTCTGACTTCGGATAAGCCTCCAAAGGAGTTTACCACCTTGGATGAAAGGTTCCGTTCAAGATTCGAATGGGGACTGATTGCAGATATCCAGGCTCCCGATTATGAAACCAGAATGGCCATTCTTCGTAAAAATATGGAAATGATGAATGCTCATATTGATGATGAGATTCTTCAGTATATAGCGGAAAAAGTAAATTCCAACATCAGAGAGCTTGAGGGCGCCCTGAAAAAGGTTATGGCCGGATCCAAGCTTCATCCGGAAACCGGCATTACCTTGGAATCGGCTATGATCGATCTTCGTGACATCATTAAGCCCACCCAGCAAAAGCCCATTTCTCCGGAAATCATCTTAAATGTCATTACTGAGCATTTTAATGTTACAAGAGAAGATATTGCTTCTACAAAGAGAAACTCTGAGATCGTACTGCCAAGACAGGTATTTATGTACCTTTGCAGAGAGTATCTTAGCAAAACCTACGATGAAATCGGTAAATATGTAGGCGGAAGAGACCATGCAACGGTTATGCACGGTATCACAAAGCTTGAAAATATGATGAAGGAAAGCACAGAGTTTTCCGCAAGGATCGATACCATAAGGAAAAAAATCAACGCTTCCGTCAACTGAATTTAAACGGATTATTCACAAGTTTTGATTTCATTTTTCCCTAAAAAATAGTATAATAGTAAGGGTTTTCCACAAATCAACAACGCCTATTAAGAATACTGCTAATAACCTTTTATATATGTGTTTAAAGGCGCGGGAAGGCCCGGAGGAAAGAAAGGACATCATCATGAAACTTACCTTTAAAAAACCGAATCTTTTAAATGGTTTACAGATCGTATCCAAAGCTGTACCGGCTCATACTACAATGCCTATTTTGGAATGTATTTTGATCACAGCTACAGATGGTGAGATAAAGCTTATTGCAAATGATATGGATCTTGGAATTGAGACCATTGTAGAAGGTGAGATCATAGAAGAAGGCATCATTGCTCTGGAAGCAAAGATGTTTGTGGAAATCTGCCGGAAGATGACAGAAGAGGAGATTGCCATTGAAACAGATGAAAACTACAATGCTTTCATTTCCTGCGGAAAGGCAAACTTCAACATCGTTGGTAAGGATGGAGAAGACTTTTCCTACCTTCCTGAAGTGGAAAGAAACAACGAAGTAGTGGTTTCCCAGTTCACTTTGAAGGAAATCATCAGACAGACCATCTTTTCCATTTCCGAAAATGACAATAACAAGATCATGGGCGGTGAGCTCTTTGAAATCAATGAGGACAGATTAAAGATCGTTTCCCTGGACGGACATCGTATTTCCATTCGCAATACGGATCTTCGCAATTCCTATGATCCCGTAAAGGTTATCGTTCCCGGTAAGACCTTGAATGAAATCAACAAGATTTTAAGCGGAGAAGCAGATAAGGATGTTATGATTTCCTTCTCCGATAAGCATATTATTTTTGAATTTGACAGTACCACAGTTGTATCCCGTTTGATCGAAGGAAATTATTTCAACGTAGATCAGATGATCTCTTTAGATTATGAGACCAAGGTCAGTATTAACAAAAGAGAGTTTATCAACTGTATTGAAAGAGCAACCTTGATGGTGAAGGAAGGGGATAAGAAACCCATCATCATCGATATCAAGGATGGCAGCCTTGAGCTTCGCATCAATTCCACCAGAGGTAGTATGAATGAGCAGGTGGATATTACCAAAGAAGGCAAGGATCTGATGATCGGTTTTAATCCTAAATTCCTCATTGATGCATTAAAGGCCATCGATGAAGAAAGCGTCAGTCTTTACATGGTAAACAGCAAGGCTCCCTGTATCATCAGGGATGAATCAGGTTCCTATCTGTACCTGATCCTGCCTGTTAACTTTGTTCAACCTTAATAAAATTATATGAGGATTTAATTTTGAAAGAAGTATGGATCAGAGATGACTTTATCAAGCTTGGACAGGCTATGAAACTGGCCGGTGTCGTAGGCAGTGGTCTGGATGCAAAGATGTTTATTTTGGATGAAGAGGTTTTGGTAAACGGTGAGGTTTGCACCCAGAGAGGAAAGAAGCTTGTTGAAGGTGATACCTTTACCTTCGAAAATGAAACTTTCCGAATCTGCAGAAAAGGATGAAAGAGCTCTGTGATACTCAAAAGCTTAAAACTGGAATCTTATAGAAATTATTCTTCCTGTGATCTTACCCTTTCTCCGGGTATTAACATCTTTTTCGGTGACAATGCCCAGGGAAAAACAAATATCTTAGAAGCTGTTTATCTTTCTGCAACAACAAAATCTCATAAGGGAAGTAAGGATAAAGAGATCATTGCATTTGATAAAGAGGAATCCCATATCCGTTCCGTCTGGGATAAGGATGGAATGGAATATCGTGTGGATATGCATCTTCGAAAAAATAAGGGAAAAGGAATTGCCATTAACGGTCAGGGAATCAAAAAGAGTTCCCAGCTTTTAGGACTTTGCTCCGTGGTATTCTTTTCTCCCGAGGATCTTTCCATCATCAAAGAAGGTCCGGTGGAACGAAGAAGGTTTATGGATATGGAGCTTTGCCAGATGGATGCTTCCTATCTGTACAACTTTACCCAGTATAACAAGGTTGTAAATCAGAGAAACTCTCTGTTAAAAGAGATGGCCTTTCAGGATCAAATGAAGGATGTGCTTTCCGTTTGGAATAATCAGCTGGTATCCTATGGCAAAAAGATCATTGAAAGACGTCAAAAATATAATGAAGATTTAAATTTAATAATAAATCAGATTCATTCCGATCTTTCCGGAAAGAAAGAAGATATCAAAGTCTTATATCATCCCAATACTACCATTGAGAGTTTTGAAGAGGATATGAGAAGAAATGAAGAAAGGGACCTTCGGTATAAGATGACTCATACCGGTCCTCATAAGGATGATCTTATCTTTGAAGTAAATGGAGTGGATATCAGAAAGTACGGATCCCAGGGTCAGCAAAGAACAGCTGCACTTTCCTTAAAGCTTTCCGAAATTGAAATGATCAAACGGATGAAGCATGACAATCCCATCCTTCTTTTGGATGATGTCTTATCCGAGCTTGACAGCAGCAGGCAAAACTTTTTGTTATCCAGACTTGGGAATATACAAACCCTTGTGACCTGTACGGGACTGGACGAGTTTGTAAAGGAACGGATCCGTATGGATCAGATCTATCAGGTTACAAACGGTGTGGTTGAAAAATATCAATAATTTAAATATTAATTTAACTTTTTAATAAAGATAGAGTTTGCGGAGGATTTTATGAGCGAAGAAATCAAAAAAGACAATCTGGAAAACAGTGATGTTTTTGATAACAATCCGCCCAAGGCAGATTACGGAGCAGATAATATCCAGATTTTGGAAGGTCTTCAGGCTGTAAGAAAGAGACCCGGTATGTATATCGGAACTACTTCCATCAGAGGACTGCATCATCTGGTTTATGAGATCGTGGATAATTCCGTTGATGAAGCTCTTGCCGGATTCTGCAGTGAGATCCAGGTTTTTATCAACGAAGATAATTCCGTTACGGTAGAGGATAACGGCCGCGGTATTCCCGTAGGCATCAATCATAAAGCAGGAATCCCTGCAGTGGAAGTGGTATTTACCATTTTGCATGCCGGCGGTAAATTCGGCGGTGGAGGATACAAGGTATCCGGCGGACTTCACGGCGTAGGTGCTTCCGTAGTAAATGCACTTTCCAACTGGTTGGAAGTTCAGATTTACAATGAAGGTAAAATTTATCAGCAGCGTTATGAGAGAGGAAATGTTTGCTATCCTCTGAAGGTTGTTGGAGAATGTGAAAAGGAAAAGACAGGTACGAAAGTTACCTTCATGCCGGATGATACCATTTTTGAAGAAACCGTTTTTGACCATGATATTTTAAAGCAGCGTCTTCGGGAAATGGCTTTCCTTACCAAAAATCTGAAGATTGTTTTGACAGATAAGAGAGAAGAGAATTACCAGAAGGTATTCCACTATGAAGGTGGTATCAAGGAATTCGTTACCTATCTGAATTCTTCCAAGACTCCTTTGTATGAAGAGGTTTTGTATTTCGAAGGAACCAGGGACAATGTGTATGTGGAAGTTGCCATGCAGCACAACGATTCCTACAATGAATCTTCCTTCTCCTTTGTAAACAATATCAATACCCCGGAAGGTGGTATGCATCTCACCGGTTTCAGAAATGCATTAACCAAAACCTTTAATGATTATGCAAGAAGCAATCGCCTGTTAAAGGAAAATGAAGACAATCTTTCCGGTGAGGATATCAGAGAAGGTTTGACCGCCATTGTTTCCATTAAGATCGAGGATCCTCAGTTTGAGGGACAGACCAAGCAAAAATTAGGTAACTCCGAAGCCAGAGGTGCTGTGGATGCCATCGTCAGTGAACAGCTGACTTATTACCTGGAGCAAAATCCCGCAACGGCTAAGCAGATCTGTGAAAAATCCATTACTGCGCAGCGTGCAAGAGAAGCTGCCAGAAAGGCAAGAGATCTTACCAGAAGAAAAACCGCTTTGGAAGGACTTTCCCTTCCCGGAAAGCTGGCTGATTGTTCCGATAAAAATCCGGAAAATTGCGAGATCTATATCGTGGAGGGAGATTCCGCAGGTGGTAGTGCAAAGACTGCCAGAAGCAGAGCAACCCAGGCCATCCTTCCTCTTCGCGGTAAAATTTTGAATGTTGAAAAAGCCAGACTTGACCGCATTTATTCCAATGCAGAGATCAAAGCCATGATCACCGCTTTCGGTACGGGTATTCATGAGGATTTCGATATTACCAAGCTTCGTTATCACAAGATCATCATCATGACCGATGCCGACGTAGATGGCGCACATATTGCAACCCTGATGCTGACCTTTATCTATCGGTTCATGCCGGAGCTTATCAAACAGGGCTATGTATATCTGGCACAGCCCCCTCTGTATAAGCTGGAAAAAAATAAGAAGATCTGGTATGCCTACAGTGATGAGGAACTGGATAAGATCTTAACGGAAGTGGGCAGAGATCAGAATAACAGAATTCAGAGATACAAAGGTCTTGGTGAGATGGATGCCGAGCAGCTTTGGGAAACCACCATGGATCCCGAGCGCCGTGTACTTCTTCGTGTTACCATTGATGAGGAAGCTCAGTCCGAACTGGATCTGACCTTTACAACCTTAATGGGAGATAAGGTTGAGCCTCGCCGGAACTTCATTGAAGAGAATGCAAGATTCGTTAAAAACCTGGATATATAATGATTTCAAATAAGTGCTGGAAGAGGATGCTTGCATACTCTGACAGCAATTATTTAGAAATTATATCCATATTAAATATCATAAAAAGTCAGAAAGGTACAACATGGACGAAAATATCTTTGAAAAAGAAGCGATCGACAAAGTCAAAAATGTTGATCTGAAAAAGACGATGGAATCCTCTTACATCGATTACGCCATGAGCGTTATTGCTGCAAGAGCCTTGCCGGATGTAAGAGACGGATTAAAGCCCGTTCAAAGACGTGTGTTATATTCCATGATCGAACTGAACAACGGTCCGGATAAGCCCCATCGTAAATCCGCCCGTATCGTCGGTGATACCATGGGTAAGTACCATCCTCACGGAGATTCTTCCATTTACGGTGCTTTGGTAAATATGGCACAGGAGTGGTCCACAAGATATCCCCTGGTGGATGGACATGGTAACTTCGGATCTGTGGATGGAGACGGTGCAGCAGCCATGCGATATACGGAAGCTCGTCTTTCTAAGATTTCCATGGAGCTTTTGGCGGATATCAATAAGGATACCGTAGATTTTGTTCCCAACTTTGATGAAACGGAAAAAGAGCCTTCCGTACTGCCCAGCCGTTATCCCAATCTTCTGGTAAACGGTACTACGGGTATTGCAGTTGGTATGGCTACTAACATTCCCCCTCACAACCTTCGGGAAGTCATTGATGCAGTAGTAAAGATCATTGATAACCGGGTTGAGGAAGACCGGGATACGGAAATTGATGAGCTGTTACAGATTGTGAAGGCTCCTGATTTTCCTACAGGTGCCACCATCCTGGGAACCAGAGGATGTGAGGAAGCCTATCGAACCGGACGCGGAAAAGTAAAGGTAAGAGCGGTCACCAATATTGAGACCCTTCCCAACGGAAAGAGCCGGATCATTGCCACCGAGCTTCCCTACATGGTAAATAAGGCAAACCTTTTGGTTAAGATCGCAGATCTGGTAAAGACCAAAAAGATCGACGGCATTACGGATCTTCGTGATGAGTCCAGCCGTGAAGGTACCAGAGTTGTCATCGAGCTTCGAAAAGATGCCAACGCCAACGTGATCTTAAATCAGCTTTACAAGCATACCCAGCTCCAGGACACCTTTGGTGTGATTATGCTTGCTCTGGTAAATAACGAGCCTAAGGTATTAAATCTTCTGGAAATGTTAAAGCTTTACCTGAAGCATCAGGAAGAGGTTGTTACCAGAAGAACCAAATATGATCTGAACAAAGCAGAAGAGAGAGATCATATCCTGCAGGGTCTTTTAAAAGCACTTGATTTTATTGATGAAGTTATTGCCATCATCCGTTCCAGTGCCAATACCCAGGAAGCTAAGCAGGGACTCATTGATCGCTTTGAATTTTCCGAAGCTCAGGCTCAGGCCATTGTGGATATGAGACTTCGTGCTCTCACAGGTCTGGAAAGAGAAAAGCTGCAGGCCGAGCATGATGAACTGGTTAAGAAGATTGCAGAACTGAAAGCAATCCTGGGAGATGAAAAGCTTCTCCTTGGTGTGATCAAAAAAGAGATCCTTGTAATTTCCGATAAGTACGGAGATGACAGACGTTCCCAGATCGGTTTCGATGCATCCGAGATCAATATGGAAGATATGATCCCGAAGCAGAATACCGTAATCGCCATGACTTCTCTTGGTTATATCAAGAGAATGACCGTTGATAACTTCCATGCACAGAATCGTGGTGGTAAGGGAATCAAGGGAATGCAGACCATCGAGGATGATTATATTGAAGATCTTCTGATGATGCATACCCACTTCTATATCATGTTCTTTACCAACTACGGAAGAGTGTATCGGTTAAAAGCTTATGAGATTCCGGAAGCCGGAAGAACTGCAAGGGGAACGGCAATCATCAACCTTTTGCAGCTTCAGCCCGGTGAAAAGGTCAATGCCGTTATTCCCATTCCTCCCGAGGATATGCAGGAAGGCAAGAACCTGTTTATGATCACCAAATCCGGTATTGCCAAGAAGACTGCCATTTCTGATTTCGATAACATCAGAAAGACCGGACTCATTGCCATTAACCTTCGGGATGATGACGAACTCATCGAAGTAAAACTGACGGATGAAAATACGGAGATCTTCCTGGTAACCAAGTACGGTATGTGTATTCGGTTTAAGGAGACAGATGTAAGAAGAACCGGACGTGCCACCATGGGTGTTATCGGTATGAATCTCATGCCGGGTGATGAGATCATCGGTATGCAATTAGATCATCAGGGTGAATCCCTTCTCATCGTTTCCGAGAAAGGTCTCGGCAAGCGTACCTCTTTGGATGAGTTTAAACTCCAGAAAAGAGGTGGTAAGGGTGTTAAGTGTTACAAGATCATGGAAAAGACCGGAGATGTAGTAGGCGTGAAGGGTGTGAATGATGATCACGAGATCATGATGATCACCACTGAAGGTGTGATCATTCAGATCCGCGCCGAGGATGTTTCCAAGCTTGGTAGAATTACCAGCGGTGTGAAGATGATCAATCTGGATAAGGGTGTAACCGTAGCCAAGATTGCAAAGGTAAGACAAAAGCCCACGGACGGATCTGTGGAATTCGATGATATGGAAGAAGCAGAGCAGGCCATCAATGAGGCAGCATCTCATTTGAAGGAAACGGATTACGAGAGAGAGCAGATGGAAGATGATCCGAATGATGTGGATGATGATGAAGGAAAATCCGAAGAGGAACTCATCGCCGGAAGCATTACAGAGGATGAAGAGTAAAAATAATATTTGATATGAAATAAGAAAGACGCACCATAACAGGTGCGTCTTTTCTATTAGGAAAATACTTCTTCCATTTCACGATACAGGTTTCTGAGCATTTCATCCGATAGATCTGTTTCATTTAAGATGGTATATCGGTCTGCTCTGGTGGCGGCTGCAGTTTGCCATGCACCTACGAAGGTGTCCTCATCGATTTTCCAATCAGAGGGCTTTACCGGGATCTCATAGTCTTTAATGACTTTTGTTATTTTTTTCAGATTCCGGTTTTGGAATTTGCAGGCACCGTAGCTTCCGATGGCTACTGAGATTCCATGGGGAACAGTAGTTATCTCACTGAAGTTTTCCTCTAAAGCGTGACAGAAAAGATGCTCACTTCCGGAGGAAGGTCTGCTGGAACCGGCAATTTCCATGGCAAGTCCTCCCATGACAAGTGCCTGTGTCAGTCTTTTGATAAAGTCTTCCGAGGAAAGATCCTTTAAATCATTATAGATGATGGAGTTCAGTGCCATCTTGGAAAGCATATAGGCAAAATCATCACCCTTGGATTTTTTGCGCATCCAGGAAAGCTTCCAGTCATTTAATGCCGTGTATTTACTGATGGTATCTCCGATCCCCGCCAGGAGTTGTCGTTTCGGTGCACTTTTGATCACATTTACATCCACGAAAATAGCGTCCGGTATTTCGCAGCTAAAGCTTTTTCTGGCTTTTCCTTCCGTTACGAGAACCGCTACCGGAGAAGCCAGGGAATCGTTGGATAGGGTAGTGGGAAGACAGATATACTGCTGTTTTCCCACAAAGGCGGCAAACTTGGCAAGATCCAGAACGCTTCCGCCACCCAGACCAATCACAAGCTTTATGTCGTTCATGGTCATATACTTGGCAAGGTCCGTTGCTTCATCGAAGCTTGCATCCTTCATCAGATATACTTCACTGTCAGGAAAGCTTTTTTGGATCCCTTCAATATAGGATGTAAAGAGATTTTTTAAGTTTTCCTCCGTTACCAGGATCATTTTCTTTTCTGACAGGGAAGGATCCACATCAGCCATGGCTTCCGGGATCCGGTAAAAGATTCCTTGTTCCACCATCAGGTGATAAGGTAAATTAAATTCATTCATATGATCTTCCTATTATTTGGGCTTTACTTGATTTTTTGCCTGTTTTACAGGTTCCTGTACCTGTTTTTGTTTCTGCTGGTCAAAGAATTCTTTTCTCAAACCTTCCATCTTGGGATTCGTAATACGGACAAGCTTTTCAACGGAATCCAAGCGTGCTTTTCCATTGTCGGTAAAAGGAGAGAAAAATAATCCCTGTCTCTTATCATAGTATTTCATTGCTGCCTTGTTAAGAATGGAAAGAGCTTCCATACTCTTGTCATTATTTTCTGCAAGCGGCTTAAGAGAATTCATCAGATCTTTCATTTCATCGGAAGGCTTCTTTCCCTTGTTGTATTCCTGTAAACTCTTATATACATTTTGAATTTCTTTCATCGATTCTTCATCAATAACATTGGTTTTTTTTGTCATATAGTTTTGATAATCCAAATAGTTTTTATCTTTATTGATAGTTTTCTCTGCAACAGCATTACTCTTGATCTTTCTGTTGATCTCTGCGTTCACCTTGGCTTTGTAAGTACTGTAAACATCTTTGATCTTGACACCTTCCATAGACATGGTTTCCTGGAAAAGAGGATCCTTTAAGATCTGTTTTTTCATAGTATTGATTCTTTTTTCAACTTCGGTATCTCGATAATATGTTTCTTTATGAGAATTACCTTTCATATCAAGATTTTCTTTTACCTCTTCACTGAGTCCATTGAAAAAGGTTGCCTTTGCTGCTTTTGAAGTCATGGTTTTGGCAATGATGTAATTGGCAGCTGTTACACTGTTTTTTGTAGGATCCGCAGGATCATTTGAAAATACCCCGGACTCACAATCTGTGATATTACCATTAACAATTTTTTGAATCGTTGACATGGTATGAGATTCTCCCACACCGACAACCATATTTTCAGAGTTTTTAGCTGCCTTTTCAATTTTTGCTTCATAGGCTTCGTATTCCTTTGCAAAATCGGAGGGATAAAAAAATGATGTATCACCATTGGATTTTTTGAAATAATCTCTGGTAAAGCGCTGGAAATAGGGAGAGTTGGCAGTTTCCACAGACTTTTGATTTACTTCTGCAGTATAATTGTCCAGCCATGCCTCATAATTATCAAATTCTTCGGCCTTTTTATTTGCCTGGATCTGCTTAGGATGTTCAGATTCAGGATTATCAAAACTATAATCCGGTAATCTTACTGATTTTAATGCATAAACCTGCGCCAGAGACTTATAGTCAAATTGATTTTCATAGGAATCCTCACCAAACAAGGGAGCCATATTCTGATGGACATAGTTTTTACCTTTGATTTTATTTGTTAATTCATCGACCTTCTCCTCTACTTTTGGAAAAAGGTCGTCTTTTGCTTTAGAGATAATCTTATCTACCTCGGTGTATTCTTTCATTTTGCTTTCTCCTTTGTTTTCCTGTGATTGCGATCGATTTTGTTACGGTTCTTTTGTACATAATACTTTTCGGATACCAAATCGGTTGCAATTACTTTTGAAAAATCAAACCACTATCAGTATGTACGAAGATTTACTGAAGGTCAAGAAAAAACGCAAATACAAGATTTAGATTTTCATTAAAAATGTTTCACGTGAAACATTTTTTACGTTATCTTATTCTTTCAAGATGATGTTTTTGAAAATTTAGGAAACCCAAAATCTTGTGATGTTTCACGTGAAACATTTTTCACCGGTTTTGTGAAACGAAGGATGTTTTTTTTACCCGCTACAAGATGTGGTGTTTTAACAGATTTAAAGAAAAAATTTAACTCGAATGGCGATGGCTACGGTGCAGGGGCATTCCCCTGACGCTTTCCGCCAGATGGTGATCTTCCGGGAAAACGCCACATGGTTATCTTTTTTCACGGGGACGGTCCCCAGACACCATCCGGGTGTCCAGGGCCTAGATCGCACATCCGTGTGCGATCTCCCCTGACAGCAAATGGCGTTTTCAGGAATCTCTACCATCTGACGGGCTTGCGCCGCTGTCCGGGAAATACCACATGCCACCTCCCGCCATCGCTTCGTAAGTGTTTAGTCTGAAAAAAGATATACGAACATGATGGAAAAACAAAGATAAGTATGATATCTTGTAGAATATAATAAGAATCAGAAAGAAACACGATTAACAGACTTTCGTTTCATTTGGGGGATGCGTGATGACAGGATATCAGATGATCAAAAATGGGATTTCAATCGGGATCATCATTTTTATAGTAGCAGTTATTTTGTTTGTGATCCGCTTTTTTCTTCATAAAAGGAAAAAGGATCAGATAGTACTTCTGATCAGTTTGTGTTTATTGCTGCTTTGCTTCCCTGTCTATTTTGCAGTATCGGTTAAGCAATATACCAAATTTGATCTGCAAAGTTTAAAGCAGTTTACGGTTACGAGCGAGGATCTTCATGATGGGATATGGGATCCGGTGATCTCCAATACCGAGAAAGGAAAGAATCTTTCCCCGCAGCTGTCCTGGGAGCCGGTGAAGGGAGCGAAGGGATATGTGGTCTATATGATCGATCCGGACGGATATGATTGGATCCATATGAAAACAGATTCTTTGACAGATACCTCTTTATCCAGGGGAGAGATTCCGCCGTTTACTCGCAAGGATCCGGATGGCCCGGGATACATCGGTCCTTATCCTCCCTCCGGAACACATACCTATGAGGTATATGTATTTGCACTTCGAAATTTAAAGGATGGATATGTGGGAAAAGTCAATCAGGTAAGCAATGGGATCGATCAGATTTCTTCCCTTGTGGATGTCAATGAAAATGGGGATATCGGAAATATCATTGCCTATGGAAAACTGTCCGGTACCTACACCAGATAACTATCTGTTTTTCTGATCTGTTGTAACATATCTCCAAAAGGTATCTGCTACCAGAGACAGAGAAGTCTTTGCGTTTTTTACCAGGATATACTTTGCTTTTACATCCGGCATTGTAATTCGCCTTACGATTACATCCTCTCCGATGTAGTTTTGAACAGAGGCCGGATAGATTGCAATGCCCACTCCATTTGCCGTGAGCTCATAGGCGTTTAGCATATGGGCAATCCTGCAAAATATTTTTGGCTGTACTCCCATGGGCTTAAACCATTCTTCGATCTCCTTTTTTCTGGAATGTCTTGAGGGAATGATCAACTCATAGGGAGCCAGCTCCTTTAAGGGAATGCTTTTTTTGGAGCGACAGGTTTTTACCACAGGATGCCCGGAGGGAATCATGGCAACCCAGGGTTCCTCATATACGGGGAATCCTTCCAACCCTTCCTCATCATAAGGAGCGGTGATCACCGCAATGTCACTGAGTCCTGACTGTACCCGTTTTACCACATCATCCGTATTCCCGTTCCAAAGCTCATATCCAACCAGGGGATACTCCTCCTTGAATTTTGCAATCCATTCTGCCAAAAGTGCAGGCGCATATCCTTCCACTGTTGCCAGATACAGATTTCCGGAAAGTCCTTCGTTCATTTCCCTGATATCTTCTACAGACTCATCCGCCAGTTGATTGATCCTTCTGGCATATTGTAAAAATCTCTCCCCGGCCTCCGTTAATACCAGTCCCTTGGGTTTACGTATAAATAAAGTTGTACCCAGTTCTTCTTCCAGATCTTTGATCTGCCTGCTCAGAGGTGGCTGTGCAATACAGAGCTTTTCTGCCGCTTTTGTAATACTTCCTTCCTGTGCGGTTTCGATAAAATATCTGATATGTCTGAGTTCCATTTTATCTTCTCCCTTTTTTTAGCTTTGTTTTTTTTCTGTGTTTTTTACTTCGATTTTTCAATTTTCTTTTTGGTATACCTAATAGGTATGGATATACTACTATTATATGTATTTTACAGGATAAGCACAAGATGGTATTGTGTAATCAGAAAGAGAAAGAAAGCAGCAAATCGGTAGAAGATACAGATAGACAAACGGAAACATCATGGTAAGCACAAACCGAAAGGGGGCGCAGGATTATGAAGAAACTGTTTCATGAAATCGGAGAAATGCTTGAGGCTTATTACAGAACCTTCGCATAAAAGACATTTACATATCGTCTCTCTAAATCAGCCCCGGCTTTGCCGGGGCTTTTTATTTTTCTGTCAAGCGGTGATAAAACGTGCTATACTATAGGCATATTAACGAATCGGAGATGGATATGAAAAAGAAGAGATTTTGTATAACCTTTAATTCCCCG
>JAEEGL015611289.1_pt1 | contig 23850 bp, 12 predicted proteins | sample 9134231 | NCBI WGS metagenome assembly JAEEGL01 (sample SAMN16246548, study PRJNA631951) | gut metagenome | biome: gut microbiome; feature: rumen; material: fiber-attached | host: Bos | place: Iran: Karaj | collected 2018-10 | reverse complement strand
TCAGATCGGTCAGGTGGCGGGGGGTGGTACCCTCGGAGATCATGTTGCCCACCAGGGAGACGGTCGCGTCCTTGGCCCGGATCTTCTCGGAGATAGCCTGCCGCAGGTCCTCGCCGCTGAGGTCGGCGAACTCCTTGTCCGCCAGATACTTCAGCTTCAGCTCGTTGGGGGTTCCGACCAGGCCGGCGGTGTAGCCGGGGGAGACCACGGGGTCTGCCAGCTCCCAGATCTTGCCGGCCGGGTCCTTGAAGGCGCCGTCGCCGTAGACCATCGCCTCAATGTTCCTGCCGGTGGCTTCGCTCAGCATCCGGCCCAGGGCGTCCGCCACGGCCATGGTGTCTCTGGGGAAGAGCTTGACACGCTCTTCATCGGCTTTGTTGGAACCCAGCAGGCCGTACGTCTCGTTATAGCCGCTTCCGTTCACGGGCGCCGTCAGCAGATCGTCCAGACCGAGGACCACCCTGGCGCCTGCGGAGCGCAGTAGCCGCTTGGACCGCTCGCGGGTATGGATGTCGCAGCAGACGACGGTATCGGTGTAGTCCAGGATCGATTGGACCCGGTTTGCAAAGACGATCTGCGCCTCTGCGCCGGCGGATTCGATCAGCTCCTGATAGTAGGAGACGTAATCGACGCCGGTGAAGGGGTGGATCACTTCGCCGAAAGCGGCGCGGAACTGCTCCAGGTTCAGCACGTCGTGCCAGGGATCGATGCCGGCATCATCCAGCTGATCGAGGCTGACCAGATGGTTGCCGACTTCGTCGGAGGGATAGGACAGCATCAGCACCACTTTGGCGCAGCCGCCGGCGATGCCCTTGAGGAGAAGGGAGAAGCGGTTGCGGCTGAGGATGGGGAAGGTGACGCCAACCGTGCCGCCGCCGGTTTTGGCGCGGACGTCTTCGGAGATCTGGGAAACTGTGGCATAGTTGCCCTGGCAGCGCGCCACCACGGATTCCGTTACAGCGACCACGTCCCGGTCCCGGGCTTCGATGCCGTTTTCCTGCAGTGCGGTCAGGACGGAGTCCGCCACAATCCGGACTACATCGTCGCCTTCCCGGAAGATGGGGGCGCGGATGCCCCGGACTACGGTGCCGATGGTTCTGCTCATATCGAAACACTCCTTTGTCAAAACGTGTATTCAGTCGGGCGGGGATCAACCCCAAGGAATGATTATAGGGGAAAAGAAGAGATAAGTAAAGCACAAATTTCCAATTTAATGCATTAGCAGAATTAATCAAAGCAAAAAGGCACCGCCGGCGGGCGGTGCCTTTTTGCAGACTCATGGCTCACAGAGCGTACAGGTCAGAGAACTTCTCCTCCAGATAGGAGGTGTAGACAGTCGGATCGAAGGGCTCTCCGGCGGCTGACTCAAACAGATCGCCGGGGCGGTACAGACAGCCGTACTGCCAGATGTGCTGACGGTTCCACTCGTTGATGGGGCCGAAGTCGCCCCGGCGGAGGCAATCATCCACATCTACGGACTCCTTCATCTTTCGAAGGAACTGAGCGCCGTAAGCGCTGCCTAGAGCATAGGAGGGGAAATAGCCTACGGCCCCTCCGGACCAGTGGCTGTCCTGCAGGACGCCCCGTCTGTCATCGGGCACTTCGACTCCGAGATATTCCTTGTACAGACGGTTCCAGGCGGCGGGCAGATCATGAACGGCCAGTTCGCCGGCCATGACTGCTTTTTCCAGCTCATAGCGGACCATCACGTGGAGGCAGTAGGTCAGCTCATCCGCTTCCGTGCGGATGAGAGAGGGCTCAGCCCGGTTCAGCGCTTTGTACAGTTCCTCCGGAGTCCGGCCGGCCATCTGCTCCGGGAAGAACTCGGACAGAATGGGGAAGAGATAGTCGCAAAAGGCGCGGCTGCGGCCCAGCAGATTCTCGTAGAAGCGGCTCTGGCTCTCATGAATTCCCATGGACACACCGCCGTCCAGGACGGTATAGGCAAGGGAGTCGTCGCTGCCGGTGTCGTACAGGGCGTGCCCTCCCTCATGAATGACGCTGAAGAGGGAGGAGGCAAAATCATCTTCAAAATAATGCGTGGTGATGCGCTCGTCGAGATGGGAGCCCAGGCTGGTGGTGAAGGGATGTTCCGTGGTGGACAGGCCTACGTGGAGGGGATCCAGGCCCATCACGCCCATCAGCCGGCGGGACAGAAGATCCTGCTGCGTCTCCGGGAAATGACCTTTCAGAATGGAGGTGTCCACCTGCGGGACTGCGCATACGCGGTGCAGCAGAGGCACGATATGCGTGCGCAGAGTAGCGAAGAAGGCGTCGGCGCGCTCCTTGTTCAAGCCCTCCTCGAATTCATTGAGCCAGTAGTCATAGGGGTCCTTGTCCGGAGCGCAGTAGCCGGCAAACCGTCTGGCGTCGGCGAAGATCTGTTCCAGATAAGGCTCGAAGAGGGGGAAGTTGCTCTCTTCTTTTGCGGTGTGCCAGGCGTCTTCGGCTTCTACGATCATTTTCTCGTGGGCAATGTACTCCTCCATGGGGATCTTCTGCATCTGACGGATGTCCTTGAGCAGCAGAAAGACCATCCGCTGCTCCCGCTGGTCCAGTTCGTCCTTGTGCCCGTCCAGAAATTCCAGCAGGGCAACGGTCTCTTCCCCGGTGGAGAGCTTATACAGCTCCTCGCTGAGAACGCCCATGGTCTGTCCCCGGTTGGCGGCGGTGCCCCGCGGTGCGCCGGTGACGCCGTCATAATACAGAAGGCTGAGAGCGTGGCCATAGGCGGACATTTTTTCCTGGAGCGTTTTCAGGCTGGTTCTGGCTTCTTCCAGTGTCATAAAGGTTCCTCCTGTGTTCATAAGATTCAGAAAAGAGAGGCGGGGGCGCTGCCCGTGGGCGGCGCCCCCGCGCGGAAATGCGTATTGCCTGACGTGCTTAAAGGCCCATCTCAGCCTTGACTTCCGCAAAGCATCTGACGGCGAAGTCAAGATCTTCCTTGGTATGACCGGCGGAGATCTGAGTGCGGATGCGGTCCTTGCCCTTGGGCACCACGGGATAGCAGAAACCGATCACGTAAACGCCCTTGAGCAGCATACGGCGGGCAAACTCCTGAGCGATCCGGGGATCGTACAGCATCACGGGCACGATGGGATGCTCACCGGGCAGCAGGTCGAAGCCCAGCTTCTCCATCTCGGCGCGGAAGTAGCGGGCGTTCTCGTGGACCTTGTCCCGAAGAGCGGTAGAAGCCTCCAGCATCTCGATGGTCTTCAGGGTGGCGGCGCAGATTGCCGGAGCGAGCGTGTTGGAGAACAGATAGGGGCGGCTGCGCTGGCGGAGCAGATCTACGATGGGCTGCCGCGCGGCGGTATATCCGCCGGAGGCTCCGCCCATGGCCTTGCCGAAGGTGCCGGTGATGATATCCACACGGCCCATGACACCGCAGTACTCACAGGTACCGCGGCCGTGTTCACCCATGAAGCCCACAGCGTGGCTGTCATCCACCATGGTCAGGGCGTCGAATTCATCAGCCAGATCGCAGATGGCCTTCATGTTGGCAATGTAGCCGTCCATGGAGAACACGCCGTCGGTGGCGATGATGATCTTCTTGCAGCCGGCGGCGCGTGCGGCCTCCAGCTGTGCGCGCAGATCCGCCATGTCGCTGTTCTTGTAGCGATAGCGGTGGGCCTTGCACAGACGGACGCCGTCGATGATGGAAGCGTGGTTCAGCTCGTCGGAAATGACGGCGTCATCCGGGCCAAGAAGGGTCTCGAAGAGACCGCCGTTGGCATCGAAGCAGGAAGAGTAGAGGATCGCGTCGTCCGTGCCGGCAAAGTCGGCGATCTTCCGCTCCAGATCCTTGTGGATCTGCTGGGTGCCGCAGATGAAGCGGACGGAGCTCAGACCGAAGCCCCAGCGGTCATAGCTGGCTTTGGCTGCGGCGATCAGCTCGGGGTTGTCGCTCAGGCCCAGATAGTTGTTGGCGCACATGTTTACCACGGCGGGTTTCTGGGTGGTGTCGATGCGGGAGCGCTGCGGGGTGGTGATGACGCGCTCTTCGCGCCACGTGCCTGCCTCGCGGATGGCGTCCAGTTCCTTCTCGTAACTCTGAAGTGCGGATTTCATAGTCAGTTTCCTCCCTTATTATTTTGTCCAGTCCAGGACGACCTTGCCGGACATGCCGCTGTTCATGGCGGCGAAGCCCTTCTCAAAGTCGGTGTAGTGGAAGCGGTGGGTAATGACGGGGGTGAGGTCCAGGCCGCCCTGAACCATGTAGCTCATCTGATGCCAGTTATCCATCTTCCGGCCGTAGATGCCCTGAAGGGTCAGCCCCTTGCAGATGATGTCGTTCATGGGAACTTCGACCACGGGCTTGCCGAGACCCAGCAGAGAGATCTTTCCTCCGTTTCGCATGACGGAGACCATCTGCCGGAATCCGGCGGAGCTGCCGGACATTTCCAACCCCACATCGAAGCCTTCCACCAGCCCGGCCTTCTTCATGTATTCCCGCAGATCTTCCCGGCCGGTGTTGACGGCATAGTCTACCCCCATCTTCCGGGCCAGTTCCAGACGATAGTCGTTCAGGTCGGTGATGATGACCCGCCGGGCGCCGGCGTACTTGCAGATGCCGGCGGCGATGATTCCGATGGGACCTGCGCCGGTGATTAGAACGTCCTCGCCCACCAGATTCCACATGAGCGCCGTGTGGGTGGCGTTGCCGAATGCGTCGAAAAATGCCACCACATCCTCATCCAGAGATTCGCTGATCGGAATCACGTTGGTCTGAGGGATGCATACGTATTCTGCGAACGCGCCGTCCCGATCCACGCCCACACTGGACGTGTTCTTGCACCACTGGATATTTCCGGTATGGCAGTTGCGGCAGCGATGGCAGGTGATGTGCCCCTCACCGGAAACGCGCTGGCCGACGGTCAGGCCGGAGACGCCCTCACCCATCCGGGCGATCTCGCCGACATACTCATGCCCGATAGTCATCGGAGGATGGGTGATGTGCTCGGCTGCCCAGGGATCCCAGTTGTAGATGTGCACGTCCGTCCCGCAGATAGCGGTCTTGTGGATTTTGATCAGGACCTCGCCGGGGCCGGGAACCGGCACAGGAACCTGCCGGAGCTCCAGCCCGGGGCCGGCGGCCGGCTTGACGATTGCGTCCATCCATTCTTTCATAACACAGATCTCCTTGTCGACAGTATTTGTGAAAGCGCGGCATTCTGTGGATACTTTGTACAAATAAATCCTACCTTTTTTGCCACGCATTGTCAATGATGTACGGAAACTATTTTGCAATGTGTGCGCCGCAGAAGGACAGATGCCCGCTGGGCGGAGAGCGGCGCGTTGATGCAGATGACAAAAGAGCAAGGTTTTGAGAAAAGGGGTGGGCAATTCAAAACGCCTGTGATATAATGGCAAAAAACCATGGCATCGGATAAACTTCCCGATGCGTGAAAGAAATCTGAAAAGCGGAGGAATATAAATATGGATTACGCGAAAGAATCCCTGCGGCTCCACGGGGAATGGAAGGGGAAAATCGAGGTCGTGGCCACGGTACCCGTGAAAAGCAAGGACGATCTGTCCCTGGCCTATACACCCGGCGTTGCCCAGCCCTGCCTGGAGATCCAGAAGGATATCGAAAAGAGCTATGAGCTGACCCGGCGGCACAACCTGTGCGCCGTTATCACGGACGGCACCGCGGTGCTGGGCCTGGGGGATATCGGCCCCGAAGCCGGCATGCCTGTCATGGAGGGCAAGTGTGTGCTGTTCAAAGCTTTCGGCGGTGTGGATGCCTTTCCTCTGTGCGTCAAGACCAAGGATGTGGACGAGTTCGTAGAGACGGTGTACAACATCTCCGGATCCTTCGGCGGCATCAACCTGGAGGACATTTCGGCGCCGCGGTGCTTTGAGATCGAGCGGAAGCTGAAGGAGAAGTGCGACATCCCCATCTTCCATGACGACCAGCACGGCACGGCGGTGATCACGCTGGCAGGCCTGACCAACGCACTGAAGGTGGTAGGCAAAAAGAAGGAGGATGTGAGGATCGTCACGTCCGGCGCCGGCGCCGCGGCCATCTCCATCGTAAAACTGCTGCTGAGCGCGGGATTCCGCCATGTGACCATGTGCGACCGCAAAGGCGCCATCTACGCAGGCCGGGAAGGCCTGAACTGGATCAAGGAGGAGATGGCGCAGGTTACGAACCTGGAGCGGAAAGCCGGAACGCTGGCCGACGCGCTGGTGGGCGCGGACATATTCATCGGTGTGTCCGCCCCTAATACGGTGACCACGGAGATGGTAAAGACGATGGCGAAGGATCCCGTCATCTTCGCCTGCGCCAACCCGACGCCGGAGATTTTCCCGGACGATGCCAGAGCAGGTGGCGCGAAGGTAATCTCCACAGGCCGCAGCGACTATCCCAACCAGATCAACAACGTGCTGGCGTTTCCGGGGATCTTCCGGGGAACGTTCGATGTGCGTGCCAGCGACATCAACGAGGAGATGAAGATGGCGGCGGCCCAGGCTCTGGCGAGCCTGATTTCCGATGAGGAGCTGTGCGCCGATTATATTATCCCCAAGGCTTTCGACCCGCGGGTAGGTCCCGCAGTGGCCAAAGCCGTGGCAGAGGCGGCACGCCGTTCCGGCGTGGCCCGCATCTGAGGCAGGTCATCAGACAGACGCCCCCGATCCCTCCGGACCGGGGGCGTTCCGCTCGATCCGGACGTGCCGGGTGTGAAGCCCGGGGAAGGAGAATGTCAGATGAAGACAAAGATCAGACGGAGTGTTCCGCTCCTGCTGCTGTGTGCCGCGCTGTGCGCAGCCGCGCTCGGAGGCTGCGGCGCAAAGAAGGGGCGGCTGGAAAACTGCGAACTCCACCACGAAGAGGAGTTCGGCGGAGTTTATATCTGCTGCACCATTGAGGATTTCAACAAGCGCGGATTTGCCTACGGGGACAGTGTCGATGTCGTCTTCTCCAACGGGTACGAACTGACGGATCTGCCCTACTACAACGGATATTACACCGACAACGGGAAACCTCTGCTGGTGGCCTATCCGGGCTATCCGTACATCAAGGCGGGCATCAACAACGGAGACGACCTCTATACCATAGCCGGTCTCCGGGAGGACGACACCGCAACGGTAACGCTGAGGGAGAAGGGGAAGTATGCCGATATCCAGGACGCGCGTGACATCCACTATGTCGATGACCGGACGGAATTCCCCAGCGATGAGGCCTTCGCCAACTTCCGAAGCGTGAAGGCGGGGGGCATCCGGGAGGACGTTCTGTACCGTTCCGCCTCTCCCTGCGACAACCAGCACAACCGGGCCCCCTATGTGGACGACCTGATTTCGGACACCGGCGTGGCTTTCATCCTGAATCTCGCCGACAACGAGGAAAAGATCCGGGGCTACCTGGCTGATCCGGGCTTCGATTCCCCGTATTTCCGGGACCTCTATGAACGCGGTTCCGTGGCCCCCATCGCCCTGAATATGAACTTCAGTTCCGCCAATCCCGGAAAGCTGCTGGCCGAAGGCATGAATATAAACCTGGGCTCCGCGGATTTCAGAAGAAAACTGGCCGACGGTCTGAGCGTCATGGCGGCGGCAGAGGGACCGTACCTGATCCACTGCACCGAGGGGAAAGACCGGACCGGCTTCGTCTGCATGCTGCTGGAGGCTCTGTGCGGCGCGGACTATCAGGAGATCGTGGACGACTACATGATCACCTATGACAACTACTACAAGATCACCGAAGAGGCTGAACCGGAGAGATACCGGGTCATCGTGGAGAGCGTGCTGGATCCCATGATCCGCATACTGGCAGGAGAAGAGGAAGACCTTCGGAAGGCGGATCTGGCCGCGGGAGCGGAGGCGTATCTGATCTCCGGCGGCATGAGCGCCGCCCGGCTCGATCTTCTGAAAGTGCGGCTGACAGGCGATGAGGAGAGCCAGCCCCTGCGGTATGACGCCATTTCAAACTGGGCCTATTTTGAGAAGGATGCTGACCGGGAGATCGACGTGTTCCTGATCTGTCCGACGGTGGACACCCGGAGCGAGACAAACTCCTTCGACCTGAATGACAAGCTGAAGGGGCGATTCCTCAACGCGCTGGATATGGAACGGGGCATCTTCGACGAGACGGGCAGGTTATACTCCCCTTACTACCGGCAGATGTCCATCAACGCCTATACGCTCCCGGAAAGCGAGCGGGAGAAGGCAAAGGAAGTGGCTTACCGGGATCTGTCGGCCGCCTTCCGCTGGTATCTGGACCACGAGAACAACGGCCGTCCCATCATCCTGGCGGGATTCTCCCAGGGAGGAGAGATGTCGCTGGAACTTCTGAAGGAGTATTTCGGCGGCAGCCAGGGCCAGGCGCTCCGCGAGCGGCTGGTGGCCGTGTACGTTCTGGGATGGATGGTCACGGAGGACTTGACCGAGACCTGGGAACAGATCATACCCGCGGAAGGGGAAACGGACACGGGCGTGGTGGTCAGTTTCGACTGCGAGGACGCGAGCGTGGAGGAGACGATCATCATCCCCGCCGGCGCAAAAGCCCTGTCGATCAATCCGCTGAACTGGAAGGCGGACTCAACTCCGGCGGACCGCACCCTCAACCAGGGCGCTGTCATGGGAACAGGCGCCGAGCCGATCCCCGAACTCTGCGGCGCCTACATCGGGAATCGGGGTCAGCTGGTGGTGACGGATATCTCCATGGAGGATTACCCGCCCGTGCTGGACATCTTCCCGGCAGGCAGCTACCATGTGTACGACTATATGTTTTTCTTTATGAATCTGAAAAACAACGTGGCCGCCCGGACGGCGGCCTGGGCGGCGGAAAACACGCCGCACTGACGTCAATTTGAAGAAACCTGAAGAGGAGAGGAGCGCACCGGCCGCCGGACCGGTGCGCTCCTCTTCGGTTCGGAAGGCAGGTGATGGCACGGTAGCAAAAAAAGTCTGAAAATAGTGATTTTTTGCTCAAAAGCTCTTTATTTATTTAAATTGATAAGATACAATATAAAAAATAAAGCATGAATGCACCGAGACCAGGTCCGGAGCCCGGAAGATGACAGGAGCAGAGAGATGAGAGAGATTGACAATCGATATCCTGAATTTGCCAGGCCATACGAACCGGTCAAGGGAGGGAGACACCGCGGGCCCCTGACCGGCAATGAGGCGGCTATGTTGGTCAACCGGCGTATACGCCACCTGAATATGGCACGCCGGGGCTTTCTGATGGGCGTCGGCATCCTGATCCTGCTCACATTGCTGATCGGGCCGCTGAACCCCGACCGCCAGCCGCCCGAGCCGGAACCGCCCCCGGAGGTCCTGCCGGTTCCGGATCCCGATCCGATCCCGGAGCCCATTCCAGACCCGGTTCCTGTTCCGGATCCAGACCCGGTCCCCGTTCCGGATCCAGACCCGATCCCGATCCCCATCCCGGATCCCGATCCGATCCCGCCGCGGCCGGATCCCGACCCGATCCCCGTGCCGCCGCCGGAACCTGAACCGGAACCTGAGCCGGTGACGGACCCTGCGTTCACAAAGCTGGGGGCAGAGAGATTCCACAGAGATCCGGTGCCTGCCGAAGCCGGCGAGGTCGGCGGAGACGGGCCTGAAGAGGGCGATCCGGGCAGAGATCTGTTCCGGTACAGCTTCACCCTGAATCTGTATGACGCCGACACGTCCCGTCCCATTACCGTCAGGCTGCAGTACGGAGGCGCCGACGGAAGCGGCTGGACCGACTGCCCCGAAGAGGGGGAGACCGCCGGTACCCTGACCTATGCCGGCACAGGAAGCACGTGGGAGGGAGAACTGTCCTACGACGTGCTCCCCGTAGTTCTGGATGAGGAGGAGACAGGCCTGCTCCGCCAGGTGCGGATCGTGTGCGACTACACCCTGACGGACGGGACCGAGGGCACCGTCTACTCCACAGACTGCGGCGTGCTTTACGCCTACAAGGGAGAATACCTGCAAGCCGAGTCCGCCAAGCTGAAGGACGGGGTGCTTACCGCCGTGTTCCGGGCGGACACCGACCTGGTGCTGGATACCGGCAAACTTACCGTCACGGCGGTGGGGCTCCGGTCAGGCGAGGACTCCGGCCCGGTTCTGACAGAAGAGGCTGAAGTTTCGGCTGCGGACGAGGACGGCAGGATCACCGTGACCTGGGTCGTTGATGACGCGGTCATGAAGGGACTGGATCCCGCTGCGGACAACGGTCTTGTGCTGGCGCTGCTGTATGAGGACAAGGACGGCGCCATCACGGGGTGGGAGTCCTCCGCCGGGAGACACTTCAATATCCCGCCGGCTATCTATCTGGACCCCTATGTTTCACAGCCCGAGGATGAGGGCTGGGGCCTTCCGGCGCTCTGGTTCGAGATGACCCTCAACAGCCTCAGAGGAGGGTCGGCCGTCGGCACGCTGTATATGGATCTGGGCGACGGCTATGTGAATGCGCCGATCCTCGAGTACTTCGAAGAATACAGCGGTACCGTAGTGTATCATCCGGAGGACGAGGAGACCGAAGACCTCTGGAGCAGCTGGGCGTTGTATCCGATCGAGGCGCCTGAGGACAGCGGTCTGGCAGGACAGGCGAAAATCGTCTTCGACATCGTCTACCCAGACGGCGAGACAGACAGCATCGAGACGGACACCCGGCCGATTCACACAGGCACGTTTGCCGTGGTTGATGAGAACTACGGCCAGGGAGGCTGGGAGACCGGAGAGCAGACGGATCCCGATACCGGAGAGACCCTGTACACCATGAGTTTCGAGATTATCATCGACGAGACGCTGGTGGATCCGGAGAGTGTGACGACGAGCTATAACAATCTGTGGGGGTTCGAGACCGGGATCGATCTGTATCATGCTGAGATCCTGCACTACACTGACGGGAACGGAACGTACCGTATGCGGTACACATTTGTCCACGACGAGCCGTTCCCGGACGGCGAATACTGGTTCACCCCGGGTCCGGAGTATCAGGAGGACGAATACAACTGGTGGAAGCCATACGGCCTGTATCTGCTCATAAACAAGGTCACGCCGTATATCCCCGGCGCGCCAGAATTTGTGGAACTTGGCGCGGAGAGAGCGTACAATCCGGGGATAGACGGAGAGTATACGGAGCAGTTCTATTATTCCTTCTATCTGGAACTGAACGACGCCGACCCGGAACAGGATGTGACGGTCACGCTGGAGTATCAGGATCCTGAGACGGGCAAGTGGTCCGAGTGTCCCGACAGAGGCGAGACCGTAAGGACAAAGACGTTCGAGGGAACGGAGGACTACTGGTCCGGATACCTGATCTACGACGTGCTCGGCCTGGAACTGGACGAGGACGAAAACGGCCGCCTCTGGCCGGTTCGGATCGCCTGCGACTATACGCTGACGGGCGGAGAGCCCGGAACGGTCTACTCCACGGACTGCGGAGAGCTTTGGGCCTTCAAGGGCGATTACCTGGAGGGCGTTTCCGCGGAACTGAAGGACGGCGTACTTACCGCCGTGTTCCGGGTGGACACGGAGCTGGTCCGGGAGACGAGCGCGGAGAACCTGATCGTCTCGGAGCTGAGCCTTTGGATCGGCACCGGCTACTACGACCGGCGGGATCTGCTGGGGAAGGCCGACGTCTCCCCCGTGGCGGAGGACGGCACCATCACCGTGACGTATACCCTGGAGGGGGAGGAGCTGGATCCCGCCGGGGAAAACCTGCTGGGCATGGAGCTTCTGTACACCAACAGCGACGGCTCCATCACGGACTGGAACTCCTACGACAACGTCAGCATCAGGATCCCGCCCGTCATCGACCTGGATCCCTACGTGTACGGTCCGGATCCGGAGGGCTGGTATTATCCGACGCTCTACTTCGAGATGACCCTCAACAGCCTCAAGGGCGGACAGGCCGTGGGCACGCTGTATATGGACACGGGCAGCGGCTTTGAGAAAGTGCCGCTGAGCGAGGAATACGAGGACTATACGGGAACGGTGGAGTATGACCCGGAGGACGAGTACACGTACGACGTCTGGAGCGAATACGCCACGTATCTGGTCGATGCGCCTGAGGGCGGAGGCTTCGCCGCGCGGGCGAAGATCGTCTTTGACATCGTCTACCCCGATGGGAAGACCGACACCATCGAAACGGAGACCCGCCCCATCCACATGGGAACCTTCGCCGTGATCGACGGGAGTTATGGGGAGGACGGCTGGGAGACCGGCGTCCGGTATGATCCGGACACGGACGAAACCAGCTACACCATGAGCTTCGAGGTCATCATCGACGACAAACTGGTGGATCCGGACGAGGTGTTCCCGTATGACGACGAGCTGTGGCTTCGGAGACCCGGAACGTTTTACCGCGATGCCGAGATCCTGTACTATACCGACGCCGACGGCACATACCGCATGCGCTACACCTACGTTTCCGACGAGCCCTTCCCGGACGGCGAATACTGGTTCACCCCGGGTCCGGAGTATCAGGAGGACGAATACAACTGGTGGAAGCCATATGACGTGTACTTCAATTTTGTCAAGTCCACGCCATATATCCCGAACGCTCCGGCGTTTGTCGAGCTGGACGTCGAGAGAGCCTACAATCCGGGAGCAGATGATGAATACGTCGAACAGTTCTATTACGGCTTCTATCTGGAACTGAACGACGCCGACACGGAGCAGGATGTGACGGTCACGCTGGAGTATCAGGATCCTGAGACAGGCAAGTGGTCCGAGTGTCCCGAAAGAGGCGAGACCGAAAGGACAAAGACGTTCGAGGGAACGGAGGACTACTGGTCCGGATACCTGATCTACGACGTGCTCGGCCTGGAACTGGACGAGGACGAAAACGGCCGCCTCTGGCCGGTTCGGATCGCCTGCGACTATACGCTGACAGGCGGCGAGCCGGGAACGGTCTACTCCACGGACTGCGGGCCGCTTTACGCCTTCAAGGGAGAGTACCTGCGGGGCGTGTCCGCAAAACTGGAAAACGGGGTCATTACCGCCGTGTTCCAGGCGGATACGGACCTGGTGCTGGATGTGGGCAAGCTCGAACTCATGCAGGCGAGCCGCGTGAGCGGATATACTCTTTCCAACATCAAGAACGACGCGGAGATCTCGGCCCCGGACGAGAACGGCCTGATCACGGTGACCTATACCCTCAAGGAAGGGGAGACGCTGAATCCGGAGGAGGACAACAACATCTACCTGCGCTATGTGTACGAGGACGACGGCATTGCGGGGTGGGGGAGCTCAGACTCCGCCCACTTCAAGATCCCGCCCGTCATCGATCTGAGCCCCTATCTGAACGGCCCCTATTCCGAAGGGAGATGGTATCCGGTACTCAGCTTCAATGTGACCCTCAACAGCCTGAAGGGCGGCTCGGCCTCCTGCAGGGTCCTGCTGGATACCGGCGACGGCTTCTGTGAGCCTGTGCCGGATCCGGACGACGAGTACTTCTACGGCGGCTGGGGGCTCGTGTACGACCCGGCCGTGGACGACTGGGGGGACGATGAGAACGAGTGGCAAGGCGAGGCGGAGGTCTACCTGGAGGAGCCGGAGGTCGGCGGTGCCAGGGGCCTGGCGAAGCTCGTCTTCGACATCGTCTATCCTGACGGGGAGACCGATTCTGTCGAAACGGAGACGCGGATCGTCTACATGGGTTCCTTCGCCCTGGTCAACATGGACTACAGCAACGCCGGCTGGAACGCGGGCGAGGCGTACGACGAGGAGAACGACGCAATCCGCTACACCATGACCTACGACGTCCTCATCGACGACGCGCTGGTGGACCCGGAGGAGGTGGAGGTCGGAAGCCCCCAGATCTGGCAGATAGATAACTGGACCTATTATACCGATGTGGAGACCGAGCAGGCCGTCGGCGAGGACGGAGAGCACCATGTCTTCTACACCTTCTACTCCGACGAACCCTTCCCGGACGGCGAGTACTGGTTCTCCCCGTCGCTGACATGTCCGCTGAACGAATACATCACGTGGTGGCCGTACAATCTGCATTTCGATCACATCAAGGATATGGACGGCTGGCACAAGGCGCCGCAGATCCAGATCCTGCAGGACGAGATGGAAAGCGATCCATCCAACTATCTGCCTGCGGATATCCTCCTGAACGATCTGAGGGGCGGCTCGGCCACGGCGACACTGTACCGGCAGAAAGAAGACGGCGAGTACGAGCCCCTGGAGGATGAATGGGCTACGGCGACATATGATCCCGAGGAGGAACCCGGAAGAGTCTGGACCGTCCGGCTGTACGACACATACCTCGAGAAATACGAGGGAAGCGGCGCCAAGGACCAGGTCAAAATCGTTCTGGAGTACACCTATCCCGACGGGGATACAGGTTCACGGGAGTTGGAGAAAATCCTGTACGTCGGGACGTATGCCTGGTTTACCGCAGCCTCTGCGCCTGTCTACGACCCGGACGAGGGAACGGTCACCGCGGACCTGCTTGTGGATGACGCCCTGGCGGGAGACATCGATGACGTCTATGTCGATGACATATCTCTCTATGAGAGCGAGAGCTGGACATTTGTGGATTTCTGGGGCAATTCGGACAACTGGGAGATCAGGGATCTGGGCAACGGAATGCACCTGATACGGATTGTCATTCAGCCTGACGAGCCGCTGGCGGCAGGAAAATACACCATAGAGGTTGTTACAAAGATCTGGGATGACTATGGAGGCCGTTGGCTCAGCTACCCAACGACCGAGTTCACAGTCCAGTGACAGACTGGAAGAAAGAAAGGAGCGCATCATGAAAAAGAACGGTACAAAAACCTACATAGGGATCGTGCTCGTGGCGATTCTGGCCCTGTTGCTGGCAAACCCGAAATGGCTGCCGCTGTCTCAGGAACTTAAGGAGGCGGTAGCGGAGACAGAAAAGAACAATCTCCTCTTCCAGAGCAACGCCCACACCACCGTCGCACAGCTGATCACCCTGGTCCTGGCGGTGGCTCTCGTATGGCTGGCCTACCAGATCATAAAACTGATCCTCGGAGCTCTGGGCAAGCGGGGCGGCCGGGCGCAGACGGTGGTCAACCTGGTCTCCGGCCTGCTGAAATATGTGGCGGTGATCGCCGCCATCGTGTGGGGCCTGAGTATTCTCGGCGTCAACGCCACCGCCGTCCTGGCCGGCGTCGGTATCGTCGGACTGATCCTGGGCTTCGGCGCCCAGAGCCTCATCGAGGATATCATCACCGGTGCGTTCATCATCTTTGAGAACCAGTACAGCGTCGGAGACATCATCATCCTGGATGATTTCCGCGGTACTGTGCGCAACATCGGCGTGCGCACCACGGTCATTGAGGACGCCGGCGGAAACCTGAAAGTGGTCAACAACTCCGACATCCGGAACTTCCAGAACCGTTCACGGAACAACTCCATTGCCCTGGTGGTAGCGTCTGTGGCATACAGCACCGATCTGCGGAAACTGGAAAAACTGCTGAAGGAAGCTCTGCCCAAGCTGAAGGAAGAGCACCCTGACCTTTACCTGTCCGCGCCGCGCTATCTGGGCGTGGACCAGCTGGCGGACAGCGGCGTCAACCTGAAATTCATGGTGGACGTCACGGAGACAAATGTTTTCGCTGGGCAGCGGATGCTGGCAAGGGATATCAAACTCCTCTTCGACGACAACGGAGTGGAGATTCCGTTCCCCCAGGTTGTGGTGCACAAAGCGGAAGACTGAAACTAAACCGAAAAATGTCCCCCGATCTGCTGATCGGGGGACATTTTTGCTGAAAGAAGGCCTGAAAGATCAGACAGCCTGCCGTGACTCCCGGCGCAAAGCCAAAAGACAGACCGCCGCGCCTGCTGTGCACACGGCACAGGCGATCCACAGGGTGGATGAGACCGGGAGCGCGTCATACAGACGGCCGGAAACGATCCCGGCCAGGACCGAACCGAGCAGGGGCATGGAGAAAGTCAGGCTCTGCGCTTTGGCGGAGTCCTCCGGGGGGATCATCTTGTCCACGTAGGGAACGACAGCGGCGGTATACAGGGCAAAGGAAGGAGCCTGCAGCACCATGGCCCAGCTCAGCTGCGATACGGAACCTGCCAGCGCTATGGCTGCGCCCTTGATGCAGAAAAACAGTAGAGAAACCGCCAGAAGCCTCGTCAGATCCCGCCTGCCGAACAGCCGCTGAAACAGCATCATGACAGGGATCTCGATGGCCGCCATAAGGCCGTTGAGAAGACCCATGACGGAGGCGTCACCGCCCACGTTCCGGATGACATTGATAAAGAAACCGCCGATGGTGTTATGGCCGTAGTACACCAGAGCCGTTCCGGCCAAAAGGACAGCAAAACGGGGATTGCGGCGGAGAAACACCGTAACGGATGTGCCGCGGACCGGTGCAGACTCAGAAGAGGAGACGCTCGGCAGATCCCGGATCAGGAGGAGAAAAGAGGACAGCTGAGCGGCTGTAAGACCCAGACCTACGGCGCACAGCAGCCACAGAGGTCCTTTTTCAATTACGGCGCCTAGCCCCACCGATGCCGCGACATAGGCCAGGGAGCCGAAACCCCGGGCAAGGCCGTAATTGATGACACGGCCGCTCCGGAGAGCGTCCGTATACAGCTTAAGATTCATGGAGTTGACCGACCATCCGACTGCGATGAACAGCACGAACGCCAGGGAAGTGACGACCCCCTGACGGGGACATGCCAGAAGGAGTGCCAGAAACAGGGCCTGGAGAGCCAGAAGAGGCGGCGTAAGGCGCCTGGCGGTGACACGCGCATTACGGTCGATGAGAGAGGACAGCTCAGGCCCAAGCACTCCGCCCAGCAGGTTTCCTGCGGCAAGTATGACACCGATAACGGTGTTGCTGTATCCCAGCATCTGCAGGTAGACGACTGAAAAACTGTAGAATACGCAATACTGCATCCAGAACAGAGCCTGGACGGCGGAAAATTTTCCGGTGGAACTGGCGGATACTGACATAGAGAAACCTCCGTAGCGTGGTACGGGCTTCGAAAGCCGCGGATCAGACACAGGAACCACGGCGGAGAATCCCGCTGACGGGGAAAAAACAGATGCAAACCCTCCCGCGGCTTTTCCCGCCGGGATCGCCAAAAGCAGAAAGCACCCGAAACCGTTATGGTTTCGGGTGCTTCCGGTGGTGGACCTGAAGGGATTCGAACCCTCGACCTCTCGGATGCGAACCGAACGCTCTCCCAGCTGAGCTACAAGCCCGGATATGAGCGGCTCTCTGTGAGCCGCTCATATATTATAACGGTTTCTGCAGAAAATGCAAGGGTTTTATTCAAGGTCCGGCAGTTTTGCCACGACTGCGGCGCAGCGGGGACACAAATCGGGATGGCGGCTGTCGGCGCCGACCAGCGGATGGTGTTTCCAGCAGCGGGAACACTTCTCGCCCCGGGCTTCGCTGATCAGGACGCGGACTCCGGGAAGCGGCGTCTCAGCGGCTTGAGAAAAGACGGCGGGGTCGGAACTGACTTCCACGTCGGAGACAATGAACAGATCCGCCCACTGGGCTTCGAAGCGGCGGCGGAGATCCTTCAGCTCATCGCCTTCGGCGGCCAGGACCACATGGGCTTCCAGCGCCTTGCCGATCCGCTTGTCGGCCCGGGCCTGCTCCAGGGCGGCGTTGACCCCGCTTCGCAGCTGAGCCAGCCCAGCCCAGCCGGACATGCAATCACTATCCAGCGCATAGGCTGCATAAGGATGCACCATCTCGTTGAGCAGCACATTGCGCCCGTCATCGCCGGCACGATGGGGCATGGCCTGCCAGATCTCATCGCAGGTAAAAGCCAGAATGGGGGCAAACAGGCGGGTCATGGCATCCAGAATCAAAAAGATGGCGGTCTGGGCGCTGCGGCGGGAAACCCCGTCAGCCTCGTCGCAGTACAGACGATCCTTGAGGATGTCAAAGTAGAAGGAGCTCAGATCCACCACACAGAAGTCGTTGACAGCGTGGGTGATGGTGTGGAACTCATAGTCGTCATATGCCGCAAAGACCTTCTCGATCAGGCTGTTGAGGCGGGTGACAGCCCAGCGGTCCAGCTCCAGCATATCAGAGGGGGAGACCAGTTCGTCCGGGTCAAAATCGGCCAGGTTGTCCAGCATGAATTTGCAGGTGTTGCGGAACTTCAGGTAGTTCTGACTCAGCTGTTTGAAGATGTCATCGCTGCAGCGGACATCCACCCGATAGTCAGCGCTGCCCGCCCAAAGGCGCAGGAGGTCTGCGCCGTACTTCCTGATGACCTCGTTGGGATCCACGCCGTTGCCAAGGGACTTGTGCATCGCCCTGCCCTCTCCGTCCACGGTCCAGCCGTGCGTCAGGCACTGCCTGAAGGGTGCGGTGCGGCCTAAAGCGCCTACAGCGGTCAGAAGAGAGGACTGGAACCAGCCGCGATACTGATCGGCACCTTCCAGATAAACGTCGGCCGGCCAGAATCCCTGATCCCGCTCCATGGAGCAGAAGTGGCTGGAGCCGGAATCGAACCACCCGTCCAGTGTGTCGGTTTCCTTGTCAAATCCGGCAGACTTGCCGCAGTGGGGGCAGGTGAAGCCCTCCGGCAGAAGATCCTCGGCCTCTTTGGCGAACCAGGCGTTGGAGCCCTCGCGTTCAAACACCGCGGAGACCGTTTCGATGGTTTCGTCGGTGCAGACCGGCTTTCCGCAGTCCCGGCAGTAGAAAACGGGGATCGGCAGGCCCCAGCGGCGCTGACGGCTGATGCACCAGTCGTTGCGCTCCCGGATCATAGCCTTGATACGGTCCTCGCCCCAGGCGGGAAGCCAGCGGACACCGGCACAGGCGGCGGTGGCGTCGTCCTTGAAGGATTCCACAGAGCAGAACCACTGGGGGGTCGCGCGGAAGATGATGGGGTTCTTGCAGCGCCAGCAGTGGGGGTAACTGTGAACGATCTCCTCGCTGGCGAACAGAGCACCGCTCTCCTTCATGTCGGCCAGGATCACGGGGTTGGACGCCTCTGTGGAGAGACCGGCGTATTTGCCGGCATATTCGGTGTGACGGCCGCGGTCATCCACCGGCACGACCATGTCCATGCCGTAGCGCAGGCAGGTCTGATAGTCGTCGGCACCGAAACCGGGAGCGGTATGGACGCAGCCGGTACCGGAATCCATGGTGACGTAGTCCGCAAGAACGAGGCGGGAGGTCTTGGGAAGGAAAGGATGGTCGGCCAGCATGTTCTCATAAAAAGAACCGGGGTGGGTTTCCACGATCTCCCAGCTGTCAAAGCCGCCCACTCGCATGACCCTCTCTGTCAGGGCTTCGGCCATGACATAAAGCTCACCGTTGGGGGCCTTCACCACCGCGTAATCCTCCACCGGATTCATGGCGATCGCCAGGTTGCCGGGCAGGGTCCAGATCGTGGTGGTCCAGATCAGGAAGAAAAGCCTGCTGCGATCCAGGTGGTTCAGTCTGCCCTTGTCGTCATGCAGGGGGAACTTCACATATACGGTGGTGCAGGGGTCGTCCTGGTATTCGATTTCCGCCTCAGCCAGAGCGGTTTCATCCTTGGGGCACCAGTAAACGGGCTTAAGGCCCTTATAAATGTAGCCTTTCCTGTACATCGCTCCGAAGACCCTGACCTCCTGGGCCTCAAAGGTCTTGCTCATGGTGCGGTAGGGGTGTTCCCAGTCGCCCACAACGCCGATGCGCTTGAAGCCTGCCATCTGCAGCTGGAGATACTTTTCCGCATAGGCTTCGCAGGCACTCCGGAAGTCTGCGGTGGACATAGCCTTGTGATTGAGCTTCTGCTCCTTGATGATAGCGCTTTCGATGGGCATGCCGTGGTTGTCCCAGCCGGGGATGTAGGGGGTATAGTAGCCCCGCATGGCATAGCTGCGGACGATAAAGTCCTTCAGAGCCTTGTTAAGGGCGTGTCCCATATGGATGTTGCCGTTGGAAAAGGGAGGACCGTCGTGGAGAGAGAAACGGGGCTTTCCCTCGTTCTTCTTCAGAAGTTCGTTGTACAGATCCATATCCTGCCAGCGCTTGAGCATTTCCGGCTCCCGCATGGGAAGGCCGGCCCGCATGGGAAACCCGCTCTTGGGCATATTCAGCGTTTTTTTATACTCCATATCGTCCTCCATTGGTCATAATTTGCCAAAAACAAGCGCCTTTGCCTCTCGGAAGAGAGACAAAGGCGCGATAAACCTCTGCGGTACCACTCTCGTTGCCGCCTAAGGCGGCCGCTCGAAGCCCGCACCCGGCGGGCGGAGGGAAGATAACGGCCCTCTGCCGCCCCGGCTTACTGGTGATTTCGGCCGGGATGCTCCGGGGTGATCTTCGCGCTTGCACGGTGTCCGTCTCTCACCATACGACGGCTCTCTTTACACCGGAAACAGGCGCTACTTGTCCCCATCTTCGCGGTTTTGCGTTATAACGCTCCTATATTATCCACTTTCCCCGGATTTGTCAACGGGAAATTTGGGCTGTCTCAGGCCTTCAAAAACCCGCTCAGGCCCATGCCGCCTATGACTACGTACAGTACGCCGAGAACGGCCAGGAGGACCAGCAGCACGGTCTGGAATGTCGTTGCCTCCACGCCCCGCTTCTTGTTGACATATCCGTTGTATGCCAGCACACAGCAGGTGGCACCTGTGGCAAGAGAGGAGAGAAAGGATACGGTCTGGTTCCCCTTGTAGGTGGTGGAGTTCAGGATCATCAGCACGATCATGGCCGCAAGCGCCACAAAGAATACGGCCCAGACCGCCGGCGGCATGGTGAAGATGGATTCCTTTCTCCTGCGGCGGGACTGCTCCTGCATGCGCTCCGACGCTTTGGCGGGCTGCTGGAAACCTTTGTAGTTGGAGTTCTTCTTTTTGCTGTGGACATTCTTGTTGGGGTTGCCCTTGGCCTTGCGGATGTTCTCCTGCCGCTGTCCGAAATCACTGGGATCATATCCCTTGTTCTTTGCCATAACTGTATCTCCTATGTATTTTGATTGAGTTTCTGCTCACGGGATGATGGGAAGATCTGTCAGATAGCGCCGGATCATGTCAAAAGCATGGTGGGCGGCTGCCGTCCGGACTCGATCCCGACCTGTGCCCAGGTCCAGATGACATACTGCGGTATCGTCCGGAGCTGCCAGTGCGACGAATACCGTCCCGACTTCGTTGCCCCGGTCGTCGCGGTCGGGACCCGCCACGCCGGTGACAGAAACCGCCAGGTCGCTTCCGGTGAGACGCCGGACGCCTTCGGCCATGGCCAGGGCAACAGGGGCGGATACCGCCCCATAAGTGCTCAAAAGGTCTTCCGGAACATCCAGAACGCGCGCTTTGACACCGTTTGTATAAGACACGATGCCGCCGAGAAAAACAGAGGAAGCGCCGGGGAGATCGGTGATGCGCTTGGCGATAAGCCCGCCGGTGCAGCTCTCCGCCGCGGAAAGCGTCAGCCCGCGGCTCTTCAGGAGCTGCAGGACCCGGTGCTCCAGGCTGTCCACATCCACACCATAGAGGCAGTCTCCCAGACGGGACCGCACGTCCCACAGCAGGGGGGCCATCAGTTCCTCGCACTTTTCGGGCGTCTCCGCCTTGGCGGTGAGGCGAAGCATGACTTCGCCGGTCTTGGCATAAGGAGCCAGCGACGGATTCACAGCTTCGTCCATGATATCGGAGAGCCGTTCCTGGACCTGAGGTTCTGTCAGGCCGAAGACGCGCAGATCGTGAGAGAGAATGACCCCCTCGTGCTTTTCCCGCAGCCACGGGATGAGAGCGTGTTCGGTGAGATACCGGCATTCGCGCGGCACCCCCGGCAGCATCACCGCAGTGACGCCGTCCTTCTCAAAGAGACAGCCGGGAGCCGTGCCCACAGGGTTGTGGAAAACCGTGCAGCCCCTGGGAAGCTGAGCCTGCTGAAGGTTGCATTCCGGCATCTCCCGGCGGAATACGGTATCAAAATAGTGCCGGATCTCCTCCACGATCTCCGGATGGAAGACCAGATCCACACCGAAGGAACGGCAGACGGTCTCCTTGGTCAGGTCATCGTAAGTGGGGCCCAGACCTCCGGTGAAGATCAGCAGGTCAGCCCGGCGGCGAGCGATGGCAATGACCTCCGCCAGCCGTTCCGGGTTGTCGCCCACGGAGGTGTGATAGAGGACGTTGACGCCTACCGAAGCCAGCTGCTCGGAGAGGAACTGGGCGTCGGTATTGGCCACGTTTCCCAGAAGCAGTTCTGTGCCCACGGCAATGATCTCGGCGTGAAAGGACATTTCGGACCTCCTCAATAGTGGACCCTGATGAATTCCCGGCCTTCCATTGCCCTGCGGCACAGGCCTTCAATATCCAGCACGGATTCCAGATCCCGTACTTCTTCAACGTTGGGCTTGGTTTTCGGGTGAGGCGGGGTGAACACCGTACAGCAGTCTTCGTAGGGAAGGATCGAGGTTTCAAAAGTCCCGATTCGGCGCGCCATGCGGACGATCTCCTCCTTGTCCATTCCGATGAGAGGGCGGAGGACGGGAAGATCGGTCACGTCCTCGCTGACCCGCAGGGCATCGATGGTCTGACTGGCCACCTGTCCCAGACACTCGCCGGTAACCAGGGCTTTGCAGCGAAGCTCCCTGGCCAGCATATCCGCCAGGCGCATCATAAAGCGCCGCATGATGAGGGTAAAATAGTCTTCGGGGCAGTTCCGGCGGATCTCCTCCTGGATCTCCGTGAAGGGAATGATGAACACCGGCAGACGTCCCGTCCAGGGAGTAAGCTCCCGGGCGAGCTGCAGGACCTTTTCCTTTGCCATCTGGCTGGTATAGGGAGGAGAGGCAAAGTGGATCATCTCCAGCTGCACGCCCCGCTTGGCGATCATATAGGAGGACACGGGAGAGTCGATGCCGCCGGAGAGAAGACTGACAGCGTGACCGCCCATACCGATGGGAAGGCCGCCGGCGGCGGGTTCTGAAGGAGCGTGGACGTAGGCCGCGTCTTCACGGACCTCCACATGGACGGTGAGCTCCGGGTGGTGGACATCCACCCTCAGGTGGGGAAAAGCGTCGTGAAGAGCACCGCCGACCCACTGGCTCAACTGGATGGAGCCCATGGGAAAGGATTTGTCGGCACGGCGGGTCTCGACCTTGAAAGAGCCGGCCTCTGTCAGAGCCTTCCCGAGATAGGTCCGGGCATTTTCAAAGATGGCCTCCTTGCTCTTCTCGCAGGGCATGGCCCGGGCGATGGCAATGATGCCGAACACCTGCCGGCAGGCGGCATAGGCGCCATCCAGGTCGCAGGAGTCCTCCAGGGGCTCCACATAGATGGTGCTCTGCCGGGAATAGATTCTGAACCGGCCGAACCGATTGGTGCGGCGGCGGATATTGCTCATAAGCTTTGCCTCAAAACTGTGGCGGTTGAGACCTTTCAGAACCACCTCGCCCAGTTTGCAGAGGATGATTTCGTGCATGATATGACTCCTGTCGCATGTAGGTTTTTGTTGGGGTGATCGCTGAAAAATATCATATCACAGAAAAAAGAAGATGAAAATACTTTTGTAAAAAAGCGGGCGGAAGACCGGCGGAAGCCGGCGGGGGAAAAGCGCGACGGGAAAATGCGCCGGACAGCACGGGTTTTTCGGAGGAGCGGCAGAAAAAGCTTTCCGGAGGGGAAAAAACATCAAGAATCCCGTTTACACGGCTTGCAATTTGTGATAAGATAAACGATGCCAAAAGTCCGCCCAAAAGCGGAATGAGGATACTATAAGGAGGTCTATTCATGGTAAGAAAGATGAAGTCCATGGATGGCAACAACGCTGCGGCGCATGTGAGCTATGCGTTTTCCGAAGTCGCTGCCATCTACCCCATCACGCCGTCCAGCCCCATGGCCGATCTGGTCGACCAGTGGAGCGCAAACGGCCTGAAGAACATCTTCGGCACCAAGGTCAAGGTGGTGGAGATGCAGTCCGAAGCCGGCGC
>JAEEGL012391033.1_pt1 | contig 23850 bp, 19 predicted proteins | sample 9134231 | NCBI WGS metagenome assembly JAEEGL01 (sample SAMN16246548, study PRJNA631951) | gut metagenome | biome: gut microbiome; feature: rumen; material: fiber-attached | host: Bos | place: Iran: Karaj | collected 2018-10 | reverse complement strand
TGGTACTTTTGCATAACTTAATTTTGGTGTCGTAAAGGTACACAATTTTTACGACATAACAAAGGCCGAGCTTGGGAAAGTTCGGCCTTTGAGCTTTTTTTACAAAAAAGAGAGTGCGCCTATTTTGACACACCCTCTTTCATCCTCAGGCTATGATAAAAAAGAAACAAAAATGATCAAACACACTATTCAGAAAGCATGGTCACCTCTATACAACGTTTGGCAGCCAAGAGTTGTTGCGCCATTCGCTGAACGTCTTTTGGATTCATTTCTTGTACCATCTTGCAATAATCACGGTCGAAATCGGTGTCATCATTAATCTCATGCCAGATGACATAACTCCAGTAGTCGTTGGTGATGGCAGCTTGGGCATATTGTTTGACAAGATATTCCTTCACCTTTTGCATGGATGAAACCGACGGGCCATTTTGGGCAATATGCTGCAGCTGCTGATAGATGATGGGGTTCAATTCCTTGTAACGCTGCGGATCGGCATTGTAGGAGATTTTCAGCGTGGCATTGGGTTTGTCGTCCTTGTCCAGTCCGAAATCCACGCTAACACCATAAGTGCCACCCTTTTCCTCACGTACAGAATCAGTATAGGCAATAGATAGACATCGTTTCAGGAAGTCGAGTTCCAAATCACTCTGTGCGGTAAATGGAACATCAGCCGTCAGATAAATGCTGACATTGGCCAGCGGTGTAGCTTGCGGTTTGGTAAAACAAACAGTCTTCTCTCCGTCAACAATCCGAGGCACATTGCTGTAATTGGTCTGTTCATGCTTGCCTGTGGCAGGGAGGGTAGCGAGATACTGACATAACAGCTGGCGCAGCTCTTTTTCATCGTAGTTGCCGATAACCACCGTTTTGAAGTTCGCAGCATCGCTAAACCGCTCCTTGTAAATCTGAAGGATACGGTCGTAACTGACACGGTCGAGTGTGGACTGTACCACGGGTTCCATACGAGGATGATGCCCATAGAGAATGGCACGGATGGAGTCGTTGTAATCCACCCTCGGCGATGCATTGCGGTTGGCCAGGAAAGCATACTGACGGTTCATTAAGCTGGCAAAGGCTGCTGTATCCTTGCGAGGCTGTGTGAAGTAGAGATAAGCCAACTGGAACATGGTCTCCATATCCTTGACTGAAGAACTGCCGCTGATGCCCTGTCGCATGCTGCCAACCGACGGACTGACGCGTACGCTCTTGCCCGTCAGCATCTTGCGTAGGGTAACGGCATCGAAATTGCCCACACCACCTTCTGTGACACCGCTTGAAATCAGTGCAAAATTTGGAATATCCTCGTCACCATAGAGTGAGGTGCCACCGTCTGCCCTCATTGACAGCGTTACGGCATCAGCCTCATAGTGGGTTTTCTTGGCATACACCTTCATCCCGTTGCTCAACGTTAGCTCTGTAAAGCCATGACGATATGGCTGCTCGCTGACAATACTGCCGGATTGGGGCAATTCACTGACTAGCGACTCGGCCAGTAACGACTCCTGATAAGGTGCATAATTGAGCTTCTGTGCTGTCAGAATCACCTGTTCGATCTGCTGCTCTGAAGGTATCTCGAATCCTTCCTTGTCGGGCGCATACATCACCACCACCTGATTCTTGTCGGTGATGAGTTCTTTGACAGCTGCATTCACCTCAGCGAGTGTCACATCGCGGTCAAGTTGACGGGTATTGTCCATTTGGAATTCAACAGACACCAGCGGTTCGCCTTCAAGAAAGTTGTCTACGCATTCATTGACATAATGAGAGTTGCGATAGTCGTCTTTCATTTTCAACCTACGCTCGGCAGCATTCAGGCGAAGTTTCTTGGCACGGTCCAATTCCGATTGTGTGAAGCCGTGCTGGCGTGCACGTTCAGCTACACCTACCGCACTGATGATACCGCCAAGGACGTTGTCTTGCTTACAACTGATACTCAGTGAGAAGGCATCCTTTGTCCGGCTGAGGAAAAATTGGGAGGCGCGCCCTGTTGCACTCTGATAGGGTGATATAGGTTGTTGGCGCAACTCTATCAGACGGTCGTTCAGCATCGTGCTGATAAGACCGTCAATATAACTGTCACGCAAATACTTCTCGCTGTTTTTCTCGTTGTCGGGTGTGGCCTCACGTTTCTGATAAATATGGCAGAGCACGATAGGCTGTTCCTTATCCTTTTCGATGTCGATGATCATCTTCTCATTGTCGCCTACAGGATAGTAGATGCGCTCGGCAGCTTTCTTCGGCATGGGGATGGAAGAAAATACTTTCTTGATTTTACGCTCCATCTGGTCTACATCAAAATCTCCCACCACGATGATGGCTTGCAAGTCGGGACGATACCACTTCTGATAGTAGTCACGAAGGTCTTGATAAGGGAAGTTGTCGACGATGTCCATTGAACCGATGGGTAAGCAATCTTCATACTTTGTGCCACGATATACCTTTGGCATCGCCAACTCCTGCAGACGCTGAACCGCCATTCCGGCACGGCGGGTGCGCCACTCTTCGTGAATCACGCCACGCTCTTTGTCTATCTCTTCATCTTCCAAAAGCAGATAGTGGCTCCAGTCATGAAGCACCAGAAGACATGAGTCGATGATGCCTTCACGTTTCAGCGGAGCAGAGCCGATGTGGTATACCGTCTGGTCAATCGATGTGTAGGCATTCAGATTGGCACCAAACTTCACACCGATGGTCTCGCACCAAGGTACAATCCCCAAACGCTTGCCCTTACCAGGGAAATTCTTGGTCCCGTTGAAGGCCATGTGCTCCAGGAAGTGGGCCAGTCCTCGCTGACGGGGCTCTTCAAGAATGCTGCCTACGCGCTGGGCGATGTAGAAGTCGGCCAACCCGGCCTCTTTAGCATTATGACGGATGTAATAGGTCAATCCGTTCTTCAATTGACCCTTGCGGATGGTGGGGTCTTGTGGTAACGTCTCTTGGGCAGCGCCTGCCAAAGCCGCTACAAGCAGGAGGAATGTGATGGATAGTTTTTTCATTGTTGTAATATTTGTTGTTGATTTTGCGGCAAAATTAAGCATAAATATTCAAATTTCATCATCCGATTTTCAAAATACCTACAATTGATGATGGCGTGGGCTTCTGGGCATTCTAACAGCCTCTGAAGCTCATTTGATATAGGTATTCTCACAACTGGAAATGGAGAAAACACCCCTCGCATACCTAAAAATAATGAATATTCATACCATAAAAATACCAAATTTTAAGTATTGTCCAACCTTTTTGATTTGCCTAATTTTGCAATCGAAATGGAAACATGGTCGCAAAAGCGTGTCACGCCCCTCCATCGCCGACCAACTCAATACCTATATGAACCTACGTCTGACATTCATATTTCTTTTGATGAGCATGGTATGTAGTGCAAGTGCCCAACATGCCACGCTGGCAGGCTGTGTGGTCGACGACGCCACGTCGAAACCCGTGGAGTTTGCTTCCATCTTATTGACAGAGAGCGGTCTGTGGGCCATCACCGACGAGGAGGGTCAGTTCACGGTAAAGAATGTGCCAATGGGCAAAAACACCCTCACCGTGCAGTGTCTGGGCTACCAGAAACGCAGTTGGCCGATGACCATCACCCGCAATGTGACCAACCTCACACTCCGTCTCAAGGAAGAGAACCTGAAGCTCGACGAGGTGACCATCGTGGCAAAGCGGAAGACCGACGAGGCCACCACCTCGTATGTCATCGACCGCACCACCCTCGACAACCAACAGTTGCTCAACGTGAGCGATATCACCACGCTGCTGCCTGGCGGCAAGACCGTCAACTCCACCCTCATGTCCGACCCACGCATGGCCCTTCGCAGCGGCACGACAGAGAAAGGCAACGCCTCGTTTGGCACCGCCGTAGAGGTGGATGGCATGCGTCTAGTCAACAATGCTGAGACAGACGAGACCACTGGTTCGTCTACACGCACAGTGAGTGCCTCGGATATCGAGAGCGTGGAGATTGTCACAGGTGTGCCGTCGGTAGAGTATGGCGACCTTTCCAACGGGGTGGTGAAGGTGAACACCCGCAAGGGAAAGTCGCCTTTCATCGTTGAGGGAAAAATCAACCAGCACACCCGCCAGATGTCGCTCAACAAAGGGTTCGACCTGGGCGGCCACCTGGGCCTGCTCAACGCCTCGATAGAGCATGCCCGCTCGTTCTCGGATGCTGCTTCACCCCATACCGCCTACCAGCGCAACATCCTCTCGCTGCGCTACTCCAACACTTTCATGCGTGCCACCACGCCCCTCACCCTAAGTCTCGGGCTCACCGGCAATCTGGGTGGCTACAACTCGGAGAGCGACCCCGACGAGGACCTCGACGACTACCAGAAAGTGCGCGACAACACGCTGCGTGCCCACTTCAACCTGCAGTGGCTGCTCAACAAGTCGTGGATCACCAACCTCACGATGAGCGGCTCGCTTGCCTACTCCGACCACAAAAATGAGAGCTACGCCAACAAGTCGAGCGCATCGACCCAACCATATATTCACTCGCGCGAGGAAGGCTATTCCATCGCCCAGGAATTTGACGTGAAACCCGATGCCGACATCATACTCGGTCCCACCGGATACTGGTATGTGAAGGGGTTCAACGACTCACGCCCCATGAACTGGTCGGTGAAACTGAAGGGTGAGTGGGCACGCCGCTTAGGCGAGTCGATGATCAAGCTCATGCTAGGCATCGAGTATACAGGCAGCAACAACCACGGCCGTGGCACCTACTACGACGACATGCGCGTCGCCCCCACATGGCGCGAATACCGTTACGATGCCCTGCCCACCATGCACAACGTGGCCATCTACGCTGAAGACAAACTAGTGGTCCCCACCTCACGCAGAGGCTCGGCCGAACTCACCGCCGGACTGCGCGACGACCTCACCCTCATACATGGTTCTGACTATGGCACTGTGCAGAGCCTCTCGCCCCGTGTCAACGGCCGCTACGTGTTCTGGCGCCAGCAACACAAGCAGTGGGTATCTGAACTGAGCATGCATGCCGGATGGGGCAAGAGCGTGAAGTTGCCCTCGTTCCAGGTGCTCTACCCCACCCCCTCGTATGCTGACCGTCTGGCCTTTGCCTCGACGAGCACCGACGACAACAAGTCGTTCTACGCCTACCACACCTACCCCACCAAGTCGCTCTACAATCCACACCTGAAGTGGCAGTACACCAACCAGACCGACATAGGCATCGAGGCCACCATCAAGGGCACACGCATCAACCTGTCGGCCTTCCATCATCGCACCTACCGTTCGTATATGTCGACCGACCAGTATTTCCCCATGGCCTACAAATACACGCCACCATCATCGCTCGATGGCATCGGCATCGACATCGCCAACCGGCAATACGGCATCGACCCCCAGACAGGTGTGGTAACCGTGAGCGACGCCAGCGGAGCAAAACAGCCCGTGACCCTGGCCTATAATGAGCGCCGCACCTATACGGTGAACAACCAATACGTCAACGCCACACCCATCGACCGCTATGGCGTGGAATGGATAGTAGACTTCGCACAGATACGCAGTCTGCGCACCCAAATACGTCTCGACGGCAACTTCTATCAGTACAAGGGCATCGACGACGTGCTCTTCGCCGACATCCCCACGGGCGTGAACACCACGATGAGCGGCAACCGCCTCTATGGCTATGTGGGCTACTACCGTGGCAGCAGCGTGACCAGCGCCAACTATAGTGCCGGGGCCGCCATCGCCAACGGTTCGCTCACCCGGCAGACCAACCTCAACGCCACCATCACCACCCACGTGCCCCAGGTGCGGCTGATCGTGGCGCTCAGGCTGGAGTGCTCGCTCCAGCGTTACAGCAAGCCGCTGAGCGAACTGCCTGACGGCACGCGTGGCTATGTGCTCGAGGAGCAGTCTGACTACTTCGGCAAGCCCTACGACGGCACCAGCCGCGACAAGTTCGTGGCGCTCTATCCCGAATACTACTCCACGTGGGAAGAGCCCGACGTGCTCATCCCATTCGCTGAGAGATTCAAATGGGCCTCAGAAAACGACCCCACCCTCTACAGCGACCTCGCCAAGCTGGTGGTGCGCTCCAATTACGCTTATGTGATGAACCCCAACCGCCTCTCGGCTTACTACTCTGCCAACCTGAGCGTGACCAAGGAGATCGGCGACCATGTGAGCGTGTCGTTCTACGCCAACAACTTCTTCAACACTATGCGCAAGGTGCACTCATCGCAGACCGGCCTCGACACGTCGCTCTTCGACAGCGCTTATGTGCCCAGTTTCTATTATGGACTCTCGTTGAGGGTGAAAATATAACGCCAAGGACATGAAAAATCATCACTATACCTCCCCGATATGGGCTACGGTCTCGCTGTTTGCCCTTCTCGCCATCGGTCTGCTGCCATCATGCGACTACGACGAGACGGTGGAGACATGCTCCGTGAGCGTGCGTCTCATCTATCCCGACAATTCTATCGATCCCTATGAAGGAGCGAGGGTCGAGATGAAGGATGCCACCTCGTCGGTTTACGTCGACTCCACCGATGCCTCAGGAACGGCACATTTCAATCTGCCGCCAGGACTCTACGAGGCCACTACCAACTCGCAGTACATCGACTCCACAGGCAGCACTTGGTGGCGCTATATCTTCAACGGGGTGAAGAGCCTCATCGTCATCTCTCCCGACAGCACCAATCACCTCGAACTGACGCTGAAAATGTCGAAGAAACGCATCGTGCAATAGGAGACACTGAGAACTTTGAAATACAAGCAATCCTCGTAAAAACATCCCCAAAAGACTACAATCAACAATCATCAATCAATCAACAAAAAGCGTATGAAAAAGAAAGCATTAATCCGAGCCTTTGCGCTCCTGACGTTGCTCCTTCTGCCAGCTCAGACACTACTTGCCCGTGTTGCAGAAGAGAACGTCACCTGCATGGTGCTGACACTCACCGATGGCACCATCAACCGATTCGCGCTCACCGACGCCCCCATGGTGACCTATGAAGGTGACAACCTCGTGGTCAGTGCTGGAGAAGAGCAGTTCACTACGGCCCTTTCGGGCATCAGCCAACTCACCTTCGAGCAGGTTCCCACAGGCATCAACGAGATGTCGGAGGAAAGTCCAAAGCCAGTCTTCACTCCCGGACAAGCCCGGTTTGAAGGCCTGAAGACCCACGCCACTGTGAACATCTATACTATCGACGGCAAGATGCTGAACAGCATGAGGGCCAACGAAGAGGGCATCGTGAGCATCGACCTCAGCACCCTCCCTCAAGGCGTTTATATCCTACGCACCCCCAACCAGAGTTACAAAATCAAGAAATAACAACAAAAAAACATAAAAGATGAAAAAGACTTTACTCACATTGCTCACCATCGCCCTGACGGCAGTGAGCGCACATGCCCAGGACTGGAAAATGGTCATCACCAAGGCCGACGGCACCCAGATGGAACTGATGACGAACGAGATCAACAACATCACCTATGTGCAGGCAGCGGCTCCTGTGCTGCCCGACCAGAACGTCGACCAGATCATCATCAAGGAACTCTACAACGGTGGTTGTACCAATGATGCCGGCAAGTCGTTCCAATTCGACAAGTGCGTCATCCTTTACAACAACTGTGGCCAACAAGCCGTGGTCAACAACCTCTGCTTCGGCGTAGGCTCACCTGCCAACGCCTACTCCTCGGTTCCCAACAACTACGACGAGAACGGCAAACTGGTGTATGAGTCGCAGGGCATCATCCCCGCATGGCACGGCATCTGGTGGTTCCAGGGCTCATTGGTGATCGAACCTTACTCGCAGGTGGTGGTCAACATCCACGGTGCCATCGACAACACGCAGACCGTGTCGCAATCGGTCAACTATGCCAACCCCGATTACTACTGCATGTACGACCCCGAAAGCGGCTACAACCACACCAACTACTATCCCACACCTTCCAGCGTCATCCCCACCTCTCACTACCTGAAAGCCAAGGAGATTGGATTGGGCAATGGTTGGACCGTCTCGGTGAACTCTCCTGCCTTCTTCATTTTCCAGACTCAAGGCATCGACGCCGCCTCTTGGGCCGACGACGTGAACAACATCTGGTATCCCGAAGGGCAGAACACCCAGACCTTCGCCTGCTTCGCTGTTCCCAATGAGTGGATTGTCGATGGCGTCGAGGTATTCTCCTACGACTATCCCGACGACTGCCAGAAGCGCCTCACTGCCGACATCGACGGTGGTGCCGTATGGCTCACGAAATACCAGGGTCACTCCCTCTACCGGAATGTCGACAAGGCTGCCACCGAGGCCCTGCCCGAGAATGCCGGCAAACTGGTGTATGACTACAGCCTTGGCGTGGGCGAGAGCACTGACCCCAGTGGCATCGACGCAGAGGCCAGTATGAAGCAGGGTGCCCACATCATCTTCCAGGACTTCAACAACTCTACGGAGGATTTCCATGAGCGCCAGCGCTGCTCACTGAGAGACTAAGGGCGTCTGCCAAAAATCACCTGCCACCTCTAATTACATTTTTTCATTTACTTCCTCACTATGCAACCCGCCAACCACATCGCCACCCCATACGACATGTGTTCCCGCACTCTATCAACAGAGCTCGGAAGGCTGTCATGCCTCAAGGTGTGGCGATGTGGAACGGTCGGGCTCCTACTGTTTGCCTCACTGGCGATGCACGCGCAAGACTCCCTGCTCATGCGCGACTATGCCTTCGTCAAAGATGCCGATGCGTGGCTTACCAGCCGCAACGCCGCCGCGCTCTCCCGGTTCGCCTCACACAACATCTCCAATGCCCAATTGTTGTTCACCCGCGAGAAAGGTGGGTTCACCGACTTCTCTGGTTCTCCCGACGCCATCACCGCCAATGCCGAAGTGGAGTCTTTCTACCGTTTAAGCAGCCGAGCTGTGGGCTACGGACTGATGAGCTACGAGAATTTTTCAGGTAAGGCGATGGGTGGTTCGGTGTTCATCGACACCTCCCGACAACCTTTCGACCTGGAAGAAGACTCGCTCACCAACCTGGGCAGGAAGCACCGCGACACCTACCACCTGACAGGTGGTGTGGGTATCGATGTGTGGCGTGGCCTCTCAATGGGCGCACGCCTCAACTACAAGGCAGCCAACTACGCCAAATACAAGGACCTGCGCCACAAGAACAAGTTGATGGACATGACACTCACCACGGGAGTGTTCTGGCCTATTGCCGGGGTGGTGGACGTGGGCGTCTACTACTATTACCGCCGCACCACCGAGAGCGTGAAGTTCAATCTCTATGGCCGTGAGGACAAGACCTATGTCACCTTCATCAACTATGGTCCGTTCATCGGAGAGACCGAGCAGTTTGCCAACTCCGGATTCACCGACAAACTGCGCGAGTTGCCGATGGTGAACAACCATAACGGCATCGGCCTGCAACTGGGCCTGCAACTGGGTCGCAACCTCACCCTCACCAACGAGGGCACCCTGGCCTACCGCGAGGGCTACTACGGGCGGCGCTCTGAGTTCACCAACTCCTATTCGTTCCACCACTCCCACACCTACGACTACCACGGACGGTTGTCATACCATGCCAAGGCATCGCTCCATCACCTCGACGTGAGCATCGGTGCCGAGAACCTAGTCAACCACTTCGAGTCGTTCCGCGAGAAGCGCAACGAAAGCGGTGCCTCCTATTATGAGTATTACGACCCCGTGAAGACAGCCAACAAACTATGGGTAGAGGGACGGGTGGCCTACACAGCCTATCTGGGCATCTGCGGTGAACTGCCCACATGGGTTCTGTCCGCCAGTTGCCAGTGGATGCACCGCAAGCAGACAGCCTACGACTATCCCTACTACAGGCGGCAGCGGCTTAACAACCAGGAATGGGGGCTTTCTGCGACCCGTCATCTGCTGCTGCGCAAGGGGATACTGTCGCTGAGCTTCTCGGGTGCTTTCCTCGATGGCAGTGGTTCCCCGTTTGAAGACCTCACCTTCGTGACACCATCCGACAAGCAGCACCCCTCGCCAACGATGGATACATGGCTCTACCGCGAGCACCAATGGCTCACCTCCCCCCAGTACACCATCGGAGGCAGCGCAAGATATACGTTCCGCTTCCCTGCCACGCGCATGGCCACCAACATGGGTGCAAGCGTGAGACATCACAAAACAAACGCGCCCAATGCATACAGCAATGGACGCGACCACACTCAGGTAACCCTTTTCCTGGGTTGCACTTTCTGATAAACGCCTTCCTCACACCTCGGATGAGACCACGTCCGTCATCCATTTTCATTTCATTATTTCATTATCCAAAAGGTTTTTCATTTTTTAACCATAAAGTGCTTGACAATCAGAAAAAAATGATTACTTTTATGCCGACGAAGAAAGTGACACTTCGCAGGTAGATGTAATCCTGCCTCATATAGCGGCATTTGTTGGAAGAATGTTGACTTGAGAAATCCGGATCTAATAATCGGTAGAAATAATGAGAAACTATTTATTATTGTTGTTATTTACAATCGGTTGCAGTCTGACAGCACAAAGTCAGGTACAAACGATTACATGGGACAAGTATAGTCTGATGATTGACGGGCGTCGTGTCTGTCCGGTGATGGGCGAAGTGCACTACTCCCGTATTCCAGCAGCCGAATGGGCTGATGAAGTGCGGAAGATGAAAGAAGGCGGCGTGACGGTCATCGCCTGTTATGTATTCTGGAACCATATCGAGGAAGCAGAGGGCGTCTTTGACTGGAGCGGTCAGCGCAACCTACGGCAGTTTCTGGAGGTGTGCCACGCAGAGCAATTGCCCGTAGTGCTTCGCGTAGGGCCCTTCTGTCATGGTGAGGCGCGCTGTGGCGGCATCCCCGACTGGATGTTTTCAAAAGGCTGTAAGATACGTTCACAGGACCCTGTATTCCTCCAATATGTGGAACGGCTCTATCGACAGATTTTCACGCAGGTGCAGGGACTGCAATGGAAGGACGGCGGACCGGTCATGGCATGTCAGTTCGACAACGAATATCGTGGACCGGGCTCCTATCTGATGGCGCTGAAGGGGATAGCTACCAAGATCGGTTTCGACCTGCCCTTCTACACCCGTACAGGGTGGCCTGAGCTGAGTTCACCAGTGCCCTTCGGCGAGATGATTCCCCTCTATGGCGACTATGCCGACGGTTTTTGGGAACGCTCAATTGAGGAGACAGCGGGCAACTATTACAAGGCGTTCAATTTCCGTGCGTTCCGTTCTTCAACGGCCATCGCTACTGAGCAGTTGGGAGTGCAGAAGGAGAAGTTGAATGAGGGTGACGAGCAATATCCCTATTTTACCTGCGAACTGGGCGGAGGCATGATGACCGCCTACCACCGCCGGCCATATGTCTATCCTGAGGATGCTTATTCCATGGCCATCGTGAAACTCGGCAGCGGCTCGAACCTTTTGGGCTATTATATGTATCATGGCGGTACGAACCCAGATGGCAAGTCATGGCTCAATGAGATGCAGCGCACACTGGCCACAAACTACAACGACATGCCCGTGAAAACCTATGACTTTCAGGCACCTCTTGGTGAGTTCGGTCAGAAGAATCCGCATTATTATATGTTGAGGAAGTTGCATCTGTTTATGCAGGACTGGGGCGAGATGCTGGCACCCATGGAAGCCACCTTCCCCTGTCAGCAGGACATCCCCAAAGGCGACAATTCGTTCCTCCGCTGGTCATACCGCTCAAAAGGGAACAGTGGCTTTATCTTCATCAACAACTACGAGCGTCTGCAAAACCTTTCCACGAAGCGCAATGTGCAGTTGGAGGCATGTGGCGTGAGACTGCCTAAACTGACCATCCCTGCTGGCACCATGTGCATCCTGCCCATCAATATAGACGGTATCCGTTATGCGACGGCACAACTGATAGCGAAGCGTGACGGGAAAATCTACATGGAGCAGATCAAGGGTATTCCCACGACCATTGCGCTGGAGAAAGGCAAGACCCTACGCAACCTGAAACCACTGGGCACGGAGCGTCCTGTCGTCGGCAACATCTTCCTGCTCACCTCCGAACAGGCTGAGAGGCTCTTCTTGCCGAAGGAAGCACCTGCTGAAGCCCCCACAATGGTCACATACCAAAAACAGCAGGAGGCTGGCGCACAGCGCACCATCCCCATCGGAGTGAACAAGGTGGCCGAGGAACCGACCGATGAGGACTTCGAGGCTGCAGCCATCTATACCATCAACCTGCCCCAAGAGCGGAGCGGGCTGCTCACCATCAACTACCAAGGCGATTGCGCCCGCCTCTATGCCGATGGACGGTTGATAGCCGACAACTTCTACAACGGACGTCCCTTCCTCATGGGACTCTGGCGACTTCCAGCCGACTGCGCCAAACTTGAGTTGCGCATCCTGCCCATACTAAAGGATATGCCCATCTACTTCCCCCGTGAGGCTGACACCACCCTGGGAGAGTCCGTCAAGAGTATCACCCTCACCAAAAAAGGATTCTAAAGAGAGACCATCGTTCACATAAAATGCATATATATAGAATCATATGAAAAAAAGAGTATTGATATTGTTGGGTGTTTTTGTATGCCTGCAAGCAGGATGGGCCCAAAACACCGTGGAGAGCCTCCGAAAGCGTTACTCGAGTATGAAGGAATACATCTCCACAAAAAATGAGGACAACCCCAATGACGGTGCTACTTGGGGCGAATACTATCATCTGGAGGCAAGGATTTTTCTTCCAGCCTCAGGAGGACACAAGGAAAACCTTTATATGTATTGGGATGAGCGGGAAGAAGATAAAATCTACCCATCCCATTATATCACCTTTGCCACGACAAAATACAATTATTCTGCCATGGATTATTATGAGGAGTTCATGTATGATAAAGATGGAAAGGTGGCGTTCATCTATGCCTACACCCCCTATCACTCTTTTAATGACAACCAGGAAGATATGCAATATGAGATGAGATTCTACTTCAACAGGGGAAAACTCATCAAGGCCATTATCAAGAAACGTACGGATGAACAGTCCCCATACACCGAAGAATTCAATGGCACCGCACTAAAGAGCCAATATGCACCTTTCATGCAGGAGATGATTGACAAGGCAGAGAAAATAAGGCAGATGTTTATCGCCATCGAGAAGGAGACCTATAATTATTCGGAATAAGGACCTTAAAGAAAAGCCCCCTGCGGCAACACGAAGGTTGGGCAGGGGGAATACCAATTTTTATTATCTTTGAAAAATGTGATGGAGATGACCTTGTTATTTCACAACAACTTTGCGAGTCTCGCCATTACTCATCTTCACGATGTTCAAACCCTTCTGCATAGCAGGCAGCTGACGGCCATTGATGTCGTAGATGCCCAGCATATTGCTCTGAGTTTTAGCCTGCTGTATACCGGCAGTCTCGATATTGTCCATCTCAGAGATCTTTACGAAATCCTTCCAGGTGTCGGCACTCTGATAGGCGCTCTTCGAACCCGTGGGAACCACAAGGCTTATATTGGAAAAATCCAGCTGATAAAACACGTTGGTGCCTGTGGTGGCGGGGGTTGCAGGAGCAGCGTAAACCGTCTTCAGGCTATTGCAACCGGCGAAAGCCAACCTCTCGATGTTGGTGACGCCCTTGCCGATATAGACTGTTTCGACACCCGCTTTGGAGAAGGCCTTTACCCCGATGGACTTCACTTGATCGGGCACGGTGATGCTCTTCAGCGATGAGCAAGAGGCGACCAATTCATCTGGGATGGCAGTGATGCCCTTGCCAATCTTCACCGAAGCAAGATTAGCACATGAATGGAAAATGGCCCTACTAAGAGTGGTCACCTTATCGGGAATGACTATCGACGTGAGTCCTGTGCTATAAAAGACAGATTCCCCAATCTCAGTAAGACTCTCGGGGAGTTCAATGCTGGTGAGCGCCCCGCACTCGTAAAAAGAAAAATCTCCTATCTTTACGATGCTTTTTCCTAAGACCACCTTCGCCAAGCTCCGCGACTTGGCGAACGAGTTCGTGCTGAGTGTCTTCACGTTGTTGCCAAGGGTTACCGATGTGAGTTTCTGGCAATCGCCGAAGGCCCATTCATCAACACCAGTCACCTTATAAGTAGTGCCTTCGTAGACCACCTCATCAGGAACGACAAATTCGCCCTCGTATTTTTGTCTGGAGTAATCTTCATACTTAACCACCCAAACCTCGTTGGCCGACTTCTTGACGTAACGCAGGCCATCAACCCTGAAATTTTGAGCCCACATACTGCTGCTTGCCATGAGCATCGTTGCCAGGAGCAGCATCTTTGTCATATTCTTTTTCATCTTCGTGTATTGTTTATAAATTGACTTTTCGTAAAAAGAGGGGCATCTTCTTAATAAAGTTAATTCGTTGGATAAACAACGGTAACCGAATTGGTAGACTGCGGAACAGTATAGTTGTCATACTTCTCCATGTTCTTCTCCCACATGGACTTGTCGGGAATGCCAAAGTTGAAATCGAAGGGCTTGAGCGGATGCACTTGACCATCAGCAGTAACATAGGACACCATGACGGTAGCCATGAGGTATTTGTTGCCTTTCTCTTCAGGCTGGAAGCTCCTCACAAGGTGTGAGACGGTCTTGTAATCGAGCGTTGCCCCGCTCGGCACATTCTTGAAGACATAGTGGTGCATGACAACATTCTCGAAGAAGCTCGTTGCGCCAGGGTAGAAGAGGTAAGGCATGCAAGCTAACTGGAAGTTGTTGGCCTCTGCCTCATAGAACTTATCGTCGTTATTGTCGGTGGAATCGAACTTATAAGTGTTGGTCTTGCCATCAGGACCGGTGAGGGTGAAATCGAAGGTGAACATCCTGTAGGTGTCACGCTGAGTCACCAGTGCTACACGCACTTCTACATTTCCCTTGCCTTCGTCCTTTCCGTTGTCATCATCGTCGTCACCACAAGCTGTCAACATAGTTGTACCAAAGCCGCAGAAAAGGATGGCAACCATCATCCAAAAAAATCTTTTCATGATTGTTACTGTTTTGTTTAAATTAAATTTGAATTAAGTATGATAAAAATTTGTGTTGTTTCTGTCAATTGATTAGCGGGTCTTTATATCAGTGAACTTCCAGTAGCCACGCCCGTCGACGACCTCAAAAGAGGTAGCTTCAGCCGGCAGCGGCGGGAAAATAAGTGCATAGACAAGCTTCTGATAGGGGAAAGGCACGATGACCCTTCCTGGATCCAGATTGATGTTGTCGGTGCCAACGATAGTTAACTTGCCTCCCTTGTTGCCTTTAATATAGGTCTTAGCATGAGCAGATACAGCACCTGGACAATAAGGATTCTCACACTCAAACTCGATTCGTGTCTCCTTGTCCGACAAACAGACACGTAAAATGCGTGTCTTGGTGCGCATTTTCTTTGCTTGGCAAATGGGGTTCTCCCTCATAAAGCGATAGGCAGAATAATTACTCAGCGTCACCTTGTCATTGTTGAGGATACTTGCTCCTTCTTCTGTCACACCTGCCAATTTGTAGAGACTCGTGATTTTATTCGACAACTTAATTTGGTCGGTGTAACCATAGTTGCAATTCAGTTTGGCAGCCTCCTCATACTTGCTCAATGCCTCAGCATATTTGCCGCTCTCCTCGAGCGCCTTGGCGGATTCATAGGCATCGTTGAACGTTGCCTGGTACTGCGCCTTCTCCTGGGCTTGCAGTTTTGCAGCCTGCTGACGCTCTACAGACCCAAGCACCGCTTTCAGTCCTTCACCAATCTGGTGCATGGCTCGGTCGGTCTGAGTCCACTGTGCAGAACATGCCAAAGATGTAACGATGGCACATAAAGTTAGTAAGATTTTCTTCATGATTTGTTTATTTTATGTTAAGTATTGGTCTGAAATAACGCGGTGATTTCTCTATGCTTGCAAGCAGAACGGCACGTTAACAAGGATATCATTAGTTTTGCAAATTTAATCTTTTTTTAAGGAATGGCAACCACGTGGGTTGGGAAAACGAAAACGTTGTTGTAAGAATTCAGTGATTTTGTAAGAAATCAAAATTATCACCCACAACAAATCGCCGACAAGGAATGGGACATGTGATTTTTTTTGCAATTTTGCAGTGTAAAACGCTATCTATATAAGATGAATAACGACACAAAGGCTTCAAACTCCGAAGAGATGAGGAGTATAGCACAACTAAGGAAAGTAGACTATGTGGAGAGTGGGCTGCCCCGGTGGCTGCTTGTAGCGGCCTTCATAGGTATGCTCGTGCAGGCTGCAGAGTGGTGGTCGCCATTCTCTCATTGGGTTAGAGAACACGTCCACTGGCTACAGGCTATCATCGATACGTTCGGACCTGTCATCATGTATTACGCCCTGATGCGCGGCATGAAGAAGCTGTATCGCCCAATGACCAAACTATGGTGGTTGGTACTGGCACTTAATGTGGCAGGATTCTTCACCGGACTATCCTCTGCATTCGATGTGGTTGCCCTGGTGGTAGCCGTTTCGCTTCTACTCGTCTATCTTCCCTTGGGCACAGCCATTGCCGTCTGCTACCGAGGACGTCTGCAACAAGTAGGAATCTGGATGGTGCTATACATACTCACCGGAACAATTGTTCCAGTTGTATCGGCGCTCCTGGTGGGAAGTTCAAGTGGTACAGACAACCTGCTTATGGAGGTGCTCACCGTCTGCGTTCCCTTCATCTATGCTTGCGTCATCTTCAGAGTGGTGTATCGCGGTATTGAGCAGGCGTGAGACCAACGCGCTTCTTCATCATCTCGTGAAGCATCAGTCTATTACTGAAGCCCACCTCTTTGGCTACGGCCTCAATGGTCCACTGGGGCTCGTCGCGCAGTAGACGGCACGCCAGCAGGAAGCGCTTCTCATTGAGGTATTCACTCAGGTTCTTATAGCGGCTGTCATTTTTCAAGATTTGCTGAAGACGCTTCTGTGTCAGTCCCAAACTATTCGCCACACTTTTCAGCGTGAGATTCGGATCACAGTACATTCGCGTCTTCTCCATGCGTTCATCGACCCAAGCCAGCAGGACCTCGTCGCTCATCGACTGCAACTGCTTCAAGTCGAGTTGTCGGTCCTCAGCCTGAGCGCACAACTGCGCCACCACGTCTTTTGCCCGCATCTGTTCCTTCAGTTTTGTAAGGTCACGGATCAGCTGTGTGGCCTGCTCTGACTGCTGGCTAATCGTTTCTTCCTGACGTTTGTTTTTCTCCATCAGTTCCTTTTGCGACTCCACCAGATGCTGATTGACCTTTACAATACTGCTCGTCTGATGGTTCACATAGATAATCGTCAGCATAAAACCGATGATGAGTATGATGAGAATACTGATGATGAGAATAGAAGGTCCTGTCATTTTTGTGTTTTTGTTAAGAGATGATAAATGTTCCAAGGCCACAAACTATTTGCAAAATTACAAAATCATCTCCACATTGTGGCCTTCACCTGTCATTATTCTTAAAATCAGTCCTCAAATTATTGTATGAATTCCAAGAAAATGTAAGAATTCTACGTTTTTCCCAACAAAAGAGGAAAGATCTTTCAATTCTTCACTTTCTTGAAAATCATCTCTAGTCGTATCTTTTTGCGAATTGTTTGAACTTAAAGGTGTAGAAGATATCGCCGGCTGTGACCGTCAGGACGATCGGCCTTTCCGTGGTCGTTTCATTGCGTTCGAAAGTCACCTTAAGTTTGTTCCCTTTCATCTCAGCATAAAACCAATCTGTTGTGACCGTATGATAGTTGTTCCCCTCACGAGGTGGATAATAGTACTCACCTGCAAATTCGGCATTTTCAATCCATGGTGATGAATAGTTCCGACAAGAGAAGGTCATCTCGCATCCATTTGCAGAAACGTTGATGACGCCATCAGTTATCTGATTAGGCGTGTCGGCTAACCAAACCATAGAATCCCACTTCCCGTCAGGTTCTTCAATGCTGCAAGAAGCAAGGGTTACGGTAGCGAGCACCACAAAGAAAATAGCACCCATCACTCTCAAACGGCCATTTGCAAATAGGCTTGCATGGCTCTCAATCTTTCGTGTCTTTCTCCAGATCTTCATTGTTTTCATTATACTTTTTTGTCAGCTAGTTTCTGTCTATATAAACGCCACAAAACGAAAATCTTGCACCAAAGGGTTTTCTTTTTTTCTATCATTGCTTACCATTTCTCATCAATTTTGATATAACGAAGGTGTTATAGGCAAAGGCATGGGCTGCAATCACTGCGCCCATGCCATGTCCCGGGTACTTATGAATCAAAATCAAACAATGTTATTTCAACTTGCCAAGTACAGAACTGAGTTCTTCCACGTTCCGAGGACAAGCGACAATCGTTCCTTTGGAATCAATGACAATCAACTCTGGATAAGAGCGGATGCCATAGGCGGCAGCAGCGTATCGCTGACTGGTGTCCGGATCGGGCATCAACTGCGGCCAGGGCAGTTGACGCTGCGCTACCTCATTCCGCCATCCTTGCACTCCGAAACCGAAGGCCAGGGTAATGAACTCCACGCCTCGTGAATGGTATGTGTCGTACAACGTTTTCATGGACGGAAGGATATGATAACCATAACCGCCTAAACCATGCCAGAAATGCAGAACGACATACCCCTTGCCAATGTATTCGCTTAGCAGATGCGGTCGGCCCTTCGTGTCTGTCAGTTCAAGGTTGACGTAGGGAGTGCCTGGCTTGCGTTTCTCTAGTCCTTCCATGTATTCACGCATCGGCGACAGAAGGATGTGATGAGAGAAGGCATAGTCATCGTTCAGATAGGGCTTTAGTTCCTCATAGCTCATTTCCGTATAAACCTGACTGAGCGCAAATGCAGAGAGGATATTGTCACGATTCTCACGAACAGCCTCGAGAAGTCGCTCGCCACGTTGGTGGTTGATTTTCGCTTTTTTCAGACTGTCACGCTCATGAAGCTCAGCTAGTCGTTCACGCTCTACCAACTGCAAGAAATCATTGATTTTCTGACTAGACTTTTCACTTTTCACCGTCTGTTTCTCCATATCTGCAATGATGGGCTTGCCATCGGTGTAGAAGAAGACGTAATCCCGATTGTCGAGAAACATCTGACAAATCTCGTTCTTGGGCAATTTGCAGGTAAAGGAGAACTTGCCTTCGACAACAGGGCACGAGCCCATTTGCTCCAAAGTCACATTGCGCCTTACAGAAACCTCCTTTCCTGTCAACGGGGCAGTACCGGATATCTGGCACTCCACCATGTCTTTCTCCACCAACTCGTTCATCAGCATGCTGTTGTAAACAATGGTCTTCGACACCTGCGAAGTGGTGATTTCTGAGGTTCCTGACGATGCGTGGGTGACATCTGTGTCTCTGTCCCCCTCGTAGATCTCGCTCTTCTTGTAAATCAAATAGCAGGAATAGGCGAGGATGCTCTTCAAGTTTTCATTCTTTTCGTTGTCCACCAAAGGTTGGATGCAACCCAACAGGTCGAAATATTGCTGCTGGGTGAGTTGACCAGCAAACGCGTTGCACGTCTTGTTGAGAACCACCCCTGCAGCCATCTGACCTTGTGGGGTCTCACGTTGGAATATCTCACAGGTGCGCTTCACCTTGGCCATGAACACGTCGACGGTCATCGCATCGGGTGTGGTGTCATACTTGATTTGAGCGTCAAAAGTCATCCCTTCAGATTCTGCTGCCTTGGGCTTGTGGTAGGCGATGAAAGGTCTGTCGTCCAACTTCCATCCGCTGATTTCGTATACCATTCCGTCCATCAAAAACGTATTACCGATGCTTTTGTCCGGGTCGATGGTCTGATCCCACATGAGCAGGAGGGCATAGATTTTCCCGTCAGGTTCTTCAAAAGAAATGAGGCGGATATTTTTGTTGAGGTCGAAGTCTATAGAGTGAATCATCGGATGGAGGTCATCAATCTTGTATTGGAACTTGACACCCGGCAGGGGTGAGTCGCCGTCGCTTGCATCATGGATATAAAGGGTCTTGGCATTGATGGCCTCTGTCCTACAGGTCCCCTCCAAGTCAAACATCCGAGGAGTGAACAAGGGACCGTGAAAATCGCTGGGCAACGCTCCGTCCATGGCAAATTGCTGGGCAAACAGATAGACATTGAACCCATCTTTGGAATAACTGAGTTTTTGCACGTTGTATTCCTTTGATTCCACAAAGGCTTTCAACTTTTCCCGTATGTTGTTCTGGGGTGCTGGCTGTGCGCTGCTTGTAATGGCCATCAGTATGATTGCGATAGCTAAAATATGTCTATTTTTCATCTTGCTCTGTTTTTAGGTTATACATATTGTCTGCTGTTTGTGGGCGCCCTTCCTCGTCGAGGGTGTGCAGGATATAGCTGTTGACGATACGCTGCAGCCGCACGTCAGCACGTATGATCTTGTTCATCCGCTCGATATAGAGACTTTCATCCACTTGGGTCAGTTCGCGTTCTATTTTGTCAATATAATAATCTAAACTATCGGTTGTCGGAATGCCGGTTGAAGTCGTGTGAGCTTTCTCTTCACTTATCTTTTCCGGTGCCATCATCGGCTGAAGTTCTCCCTCTTTCGTTTTCACAGGGGAGTCCTGCTGTTCGGTCGGCTGGCTTGGACTATTTTCATCAAGACTCGGTGAATCTGCTTTGTTTGACTGTTCATGCTGCTCCGTCTGCTGTGCTATGACAGTCCCTTTCCCAGTGCCCACATGGTCGTGTTTGTAGTAGAGTGTCAGCAAAAGCAAGATGGAGGCAGCAATGGCACCAATGGCGGTGTAGAGCCACACACGACGGCGCTTGGGCTGCACCTTCTTTGGCTCAATGCGCTGCATCAGGCGGTCGGTGAAGTCCTCCGGCAGTGCCATCTTTTCGGCGGCCTCGTTCCTGTGTTGCAGGACGAGACGAAGGCCTCGATCTTTGTTTATCTCATTGTTCTTCATTGCTTTCGAGGGTTTTGATGGTGATAGCGAGTCTTTTCCGTATCCATTGCAGGCGTGAGCGGAGATAACTCTCCTCATGCTCCATGATGCAGGCGATCTCCCGAATCGGACGGTCGTCAAAGTAGTAGAGGTTGAGCAGCATCTGGTCGGTGGGCTTCAGCGTGTCGATGGCTCTCTCCATGAGTGCCATACGGTCGGCAGAGGTGTCGTCCAGCAGGTCGTCGGCTTCTTCGTCTGGGATGTTGGCAAGCCAATCCTGTTCCACTTCGACGAGGGCGACATGCCGGTGATGTTGTCGATAATGTTTCAGTGCGGTGTGGTAGGCTATGCGCATGAGCCAGGTCTGAAAACTGGCTAGTCGCGCATCGAAACGGGCAAGGCTCCGGAAGGCTTCCAGCAGTGTATCCTGCGTCGCCTCCTCAGCTTCTTCTGGCGAAGGAATCAGGCGTGCCACCATCCGCAGCACCTGCCCAGCATAGCGGCCTGCAAGTTGACGGTACAGTTCGGTCTGTCCGTCAAGGATGCGGCGTATGAGCAGCTTCTCCTCTTGTATGGCTTTGGATGTATGGCCTGTTATTGTTTCCATTCGTTTGATGTTTTCTACTTATATATTACCATTTCTTGCAAAAATATATAATCGACCAGCCGATTTTTATTGTTTTTTTGTTTTTATCTCAAGTCTGTTTGACAACTCATCATCAAGCAGGTGCAAACTTTTTTTAATAATTAAAGTTTCGAAAGTGCCCAACTTGCAGGTAGTTAAGGAGTTAAGTAGTTATCGCTTCGCTAAGGAGTTAAGCCAAATGAATCGTAGGTTGTCTCTCTTTAGCCATCAAATGTAATGGCTTAACTCCTTAACTCCTTTAACTTCTTAACTTCTCTCAACTTGCGAAAGTTGAGTCAAACTTATTTTTATTCTGGCGGCCTGAAAGGTCTGTGAGCAATTAGCCCAGGGCGTGCCCTGGGCTAATTATCTATTGGCCTTCCGGGCCATTTTGGTGAGAAGAATTATATAATTCGAAATATCGTGAGAAAAATGACACGTGGTATTGACCACCCTACTCCCAAAACTTGAAAACATTTAGTCTGTCTCCTCCAATCTCCTCTTCATCTTCTCCCAGGCATGCGTGCCAAACAGGAAGCAGTCTCTCATACTGTCCATCATCGGGACGAAACGGCAGAAAGGGACGGTGAAGCCCAACTCATTTTTGCCAACAAATGGACGAACAGAAGGGTCAAATAGTCCTAGGAAGCAGCGATGGCCACTTCGCTCATTCTCCACTACCGTCATTGAAACCACTGTGCTACACCCTGAACCGAAAAGTGACACGACAGCATCGGGTTCGTTGTTGTCGTAAAAAGCCCAACCGCACAAACCCGACAATATGTCGGGCGTAGCATAAAACAGTACACCTTCCGTACCATCAAACGACTCCGCCTTGTCGATCCTGACAAAGTTTAAATATGGCTTTTCCGCTCTCCGCATCCCAAGACCCTGAACATAGTCGACCACCATCTCAGGCGTTTTCTTGTATCTCTCCTTCAACGAAACGAAACCGGGCACTCTTTCTGGCATGTCGGAGAAACCGGTATAGAGTTTGCCGCCGCCACAGCCGATCACATCCACACTGAGACTGACGGGCGTGCCCTCTCTGGCCGCTTGCAGACCCTTGAAGAAACACCCACCGATTTTTTCCGTCTGGGCAACAGGTTGGTCGCTGTATCCAAACAACAGGGGCAATTGGGCCTTATGCCCAAAAGCCTCCCGGAAATGGCTGATGAATTCGTGTATCTCCATATTCTTATTATTCGATAACAGAAACCCTCATTTCTATGTCATCAACAGGTCTGTCACCACGCCCGGTAGCGGTGTCCTGAATCATCTCCACCACATCCAGGCCTTCCTCCACCTCTCCAAACACGGTGTATTGCCCGTCAAGATGGGGAGTGCCACCTACCGTGGAGTAGACCTGCATTTGCTGGTCGGTAAGACCTACATTGCCGACACGTTTCTCTGCTTCAGCAATCAACTGATCCTGCAACTTCTGAAGTCCGGTGCGGTTGCGATCCCTGCGCATCTGCATGATCTCTGTGCGGTGCTCGGCGGCAAGGGCATTGAAGGTTTCCTGTACGCGCTGCATCCGCAACTGTTTGGAAAACTGACGCAACTGCCCCTCACTATAGACCTGCCCCCAGACGATATAGAACTGTGAACCGCTGCTCCTGCGCTCGGGATTCACTTGGTCTCCCTGTCTGGCAGCAGCCAATGCGCCCCGCTTATGAAACAGGGAGTCTTTGATCTCTGCCTCAATGGTATAGGAAGGGCCACCCACACCGAGCATCTTCCCAGCGGGAGCTCCCTTGGAGTCGGGGTCACCTCCCTGTATCATAAAATCTTTGATAACCCTGTGGAACAGCGTTCCATCATAATAGCCCTCCTTTACCAGTTTTAAAAAATTGTCACGATGAAGAGGGGTCTCGTCGTACAGGCGAACCACGATGTCGCCCAACATAGTCTGTATTTTTACTTTCATATCAATGTTATTTTTCAGTTTTCTTATTTGAGCCTTGTGGCTGCAAATTTACAAATAACCGTTTAAAATACCACGATTTTATAGTTAAAACATTCAAGTTTCGCCATGCTCAACTTGTCGGGGATGAGCGTTTCGCTGTTAACTATTCGCGATGATGCCCTATCAACGTTCTTTCTTTCAACAGATAAAAGACAAAGAGTAGCCTCGGCATCACGTCGAAGCTACTCATGAATGACCCATTAGTGAGAGAGTTTTAATGGTGTCATATTATTATTCTATTCAAGTTTCGCAAGTACTCAACTTGCAGGTAGTTAAGGAGTTAAGTAGTTATCGCTTCGCTAAGGAGTTAAGCCAAATGAATCGTAGGCTGTCTCTCTTTAGCCATCAGATGTAATGGCTTAACTCCTTTAACTTCTT
>JAEEGL016431899.1_pt1 | contig 23851 bp, 16 predicted proteins | sample 9134231 | NCBI WGS metagenome assembly JAEEGL01 (sample SAMN16246548, study PRJNA631951) | gut metagenome | biome: gut microbiome; feature: rumen; material: fiber-attached | host: Bos | place: Iran: Karaj | collected 2018-10 | reverse complement strand
CTGCGCATTTGGTTTCAGATCGAGGAACCGGAAGGCACGCGGCGCAACGAGCCGGATGCGGACACTGAGCTGCCCCGCACGCTGGTTTGGGAGCTTCTCGGCGCGGGCAAGGTCACGCCGCTTGCGGACGAGACACTTGCGCTGAGCCGCAGCGGCAGCGTGACGCTTCCTTCACCCGCAGCGTGGAAGCCTGAAGCCGACGGATCGTTCCGTGTGAAGCTTTCGCAGAAGGAAGCGGGCTGCGAGGAGCGCGTCAGGATCAACACCCTGAGCGTGAGTCGTTTCCACGCGGTCCAGACGGAAAGCCGCGCAAGGTGCTATCGGTTCACGGCAAAGCGCGAAAAGAAGCATTCGGAGGACGTGCGCAGCGCGCAGGCGCGCAGCGCCGAGACCGCCGTATTTGTGCGTACGGAAAAGGGCTGGGAGCAGGTCTCCGACTACCGGCTGCAGCGCAAACAGGACGGTGTGCGCATCACGCTGGACACCTCCGCCGCAGCGAAGGACGGAAACGAAAATCTGCTCGTCGCATGTCTGGATCCGATCCGGCTGCATGATCTGCTGTTTGACGCCGTGGGGCGTCCGGGGGAGAGCTTCTGGCTGAACCTGGGCGGGAAGCACGTTCTTTCGGAACGGCTGACGCTGCTGTGCCAGACGCTGTGCGAGGATGGGATCGTCCGTCCCGCGCTTTGGCACTGCGTGGAGGATCTGTCGGTATGCGGTCCCAGTGACTGCGTGTTTGTGCTCGACCGCAAGCGTGAGACGATCTCCGTCGGCGACGGCGCGCACGGCGCGCTGATCGCGCCCGGCAGCGGCGCGGTGATGATCGCGGAGGAGCTCGTTTCCCTGTGCGCGGAGGGCAATATCCCCGCAAACGCACAGCTGCGCTTCACCGACGACGGTATGGTCGTGAACAACACCGCGGCGCACGGCGGCTGCGAGGCGGAGACCGTTGCAGAGGGACGCGGCCGCCTTCTGCGCAGGTTGAAGGAGACGCGCAAGTGCGTCTCGGAAAAGGATTACGAATATCATGTGCTGCACACCCCGGGACTGCGCGTTTTAGGCGCGCGGGCGCTCCCCGGGTTTGACGTCAGCAAGAAGCACCAGAAAACTCCGGCGTGCGTATCGGTCGCGGTACTGCCTGCCGGAGACGACGAAACACCGATCCCCGATCGCCGTTTCCTTGATGCGGTTTCGCGGCAGCTGGAGCGCTGCCGCACGGTCTGCATCCGAACGGAGGCGATCCCCGTGCGTTATGCGGCGTTCAATCTGGACGTCAGTCTCAGGGGCGGGCAGGGGTTTCGGAAGGAACTGATCGAGGAGGCGCTTCGGAAGTTTTTCGCGCCGAGCGGCGCGCGGATCGGCGCGCCCGCAGACAGGGACGAGCTCTATGCGCTGCTGCAGAAGCTGCCGGGCGTGCTTCAGGTCGATTCGGTCGAGTTTCGGGGACTGGACCAGAACAGCTATCAAACCACAGCCGGAGACCTGACCGTGATGCCGGATACGATCCTGCACCCGGTCAAGGTTGCGGTCAGTTTGACAAAGGATAGAAGGTGAGGGAATTGGACGCCCAGACCTATTGGCATTTCAGCGTCGCGGAGCGATGGAAAGACGGCATCTGCCTGTCGATGGACAGGCGCGGAGACAGTCTGCTGCTCGCGGACGACGCGTTTGAAGGCGCGGTACTGCTGCCGCCTCTGGACAGCGGGGAATCGGACTTCCGCTGGGGGAGAGTCCGCCTGACGGCGTCTCTGCCGAGGGACGCCTCCGTACAGATCTTTGCGCGCGCGTCGGACGATCCGGAATGGGGCGCATGGCGGCGCTTTAAAGGGGACGGGCGCGTTTCGGAAGCGGTCCGCACGCTGTTCGGTCCTCCGAAGGCGACGTCCGCCGACGCTTGGCTGTCCGACACGGGACGCTGGCTTTGGATCGCAGTCTGTTTCGCCAGCGGCGGGACCGAAAAGCCGCGGCTGGACGAGGTAAGCATTCTGGCGGAGAGCGATCATATGACGGACTACCTGCCGTCGATCTATCAGAAACAGGACTTTACCTACCGCTTTCTGTCCGTCTTTACCGCGATGTTTCATGACATGGAGGAGCGGATCCGGCTGTCGCGCAAGCAGTTTGCTACATCCTCTGCAGACCCGGATATGCTGCGGTACCTGGCGCACTGGCTTTGCGCGGACGAGAGTCTGACCGAGGAAGAGCTTCGCAGCGTACTTCCGCACGTCATCGAAGAATACGAAACGATGTATACGGTCAGCGGCATCCAGCGCACCGTCCGGCATCTGACAGGACAGACGCCGACGATCATAGAGCATTTCATGGTCGACCCGAACGACCCGTCCTGCAGCGATCCGGAGCTCTGCCGCAGACTGTTCGGGGACGACCCGTACCGATTCTTCGTGCTGCTGCCGCAGGGGACCTTCTCCAACCAGCAGCAGATGGAACGGTTCCTGGAGCAGCTCAAAGAGTATGTTCCGGCGGAGACGACGCCGGAACTGGTGCTGCTGAAGCCGGGCGTTCAGCTGGACAGGCACACCTACCTCGGTCTCAACACAAGCATAGAAGAATACGTCGCCGCCGTTATCGACGAGACGGTGACCATCCATAACGACACGACGATAGGAGGAATTGACAATGAGCGGCAATAAGGACTTCTTCCCGTTGGAGCGAAACCGGTATTTCTACGGTAAGCTGCTGACAGTCCGGGATTTTGACAACGAGCAGCGGTATACAAGGAGCACGGCTCAGCTGATGCGCCGGCTTGCGTTCGGCGCGGGCGTTGTATGCGGTCTCGGCGTCAGCGTGAGCGACGATTCCACGCTTCTGATCGAAAGCGGCATGGCGATCGACTATCTCGGGCGGATGGTCGTCATCGAGGAGCCCCTTCTGCGAAAACTGCAGATGATAGATGGGCAGGATACGATCAAAGGCAAGGACAGCGCGTATCTGTGCATGCGTTATCATGAGACGCAGGCAGAACCGGTCAATGCAGTCGGCGCGTCCTCGGGCGAGAGCCGGCAGTTCAACATTACCCGCGAAGGCGCAAAGCTGTTCCTTACGGCGGAGGAGCCGGACTACCGCGCCCTGCTGGAAGCATCCGGCAAGGAGAACGTTTCGGTCATTTATTCGAGCGACGAGCTTTCGCTCGTGCTCGCGGTTCCCGAACTGGTCTGCGCGGGCAGAGAGTTCACGGTCGACATGCTGGTTGTCAAGAACGAGAAAACGCCGCCGGTCTATTTTGAACTGAGCGGCACAAGCGGCTTCACCGAGAGCGAGGACGGGCGTATCCATCTGCAGTTCCGCGAGGATCCGTCGGAGACCCGTCGCGTGTATCAGGTGAGCTTCCGTCTGAAAGCAAGACAAATGAGCGAGATCGAAAGCATGTTTCTGCCCTCCGGCGGCGAGATCGACCTTGAACTGGGGAGCCATCGGCGTAAAAACTACATGGAGGTCGGCGCGAAATGCTATCTCTGCAAGGATACGTATCAGCTTGCGGAACGCAGACGTCTGGCTGACAATCTGGAACGCAGACTCAGGGGCAGGGATATCCCGATCTACCTTGCCAAACTGGAGCTTTTGCACTCCGCGGGCAGTATGTTCCTCGTCTCCGTGACGAACTTGCCGTTTGCGCAGCGCATCGCAAAGGAGACCGCGCAGGTTTCCGACGGAGGTCCGCGCACCGTGACGACTTCGGTCCGCTCGCTCGAATACTGGCAGAAGCCCGACGTGAAAGCCAACTTCCAGCCCTCCACGGGCGCACTGCACTTTGATTTCGGCATTCCTTCTCCCGAACAGTACGATTATGCGGTCAGCCACGGCACCGTGGATCTGACGCTTCCGGGAGGCGTTCGCGTGAACAGGAAGGTCTTCTCCGAAGAGATCCCGCACGGACTTGGACAGGGCATGGTCGACGTGCGGCTGAGCATTGAGTTCACCGATCACGCGCAGGGCGACGAAACGGCCCTCTTCTTCGGCAACAGCGAGGTATTCATCAAGGGCAAGCAGAAGGAAGATATTCCCTGGGTGGAAGCCGCCGCCGTCGTCTATCCCCGCCGCGGCACAATGCGCATCGGTCTTTGGCTGCACGACATGGTGGAGGGCAACCGCCTGACCGTACATTACTTCGCGCAGAAACCCGAGCGCGATACCAGCCGCATCATGGCGAAGCGCCGCGTCGGACTGACCGTTACGCCGGAGTTCTCGCACGTCGCACCTCGCGGCAATCTTGTCTTCCAGGCGGAAGTGACCGGCAGCGAGGACAAGGGCGTGCGCTGGAGCGTTAAGGAATCCAACGGCGGCGTCATTGACCATAACGGTATTTATCAGGCGCCGGAGCTTCCCGGCACCTATGAGATCCTTGCGATCAGCACTGCAGATGAGAGCATCACTGCAAGCGCGTTTGTGATCGTTGAGTAAACGGGATAATGATTCAGCCTCAAGGCAAGGAAGGAGATCGGAACGCAATGGAAACAATGCTGATTCGCGAGCGCTATAAGGTCGTGCGTGTCATTGCCCAGCAGTCCGATTACGCGCTTCTCGAGGCAGTGGATATCTCCGATCGAGAGACGCCCTCCTGTCTGCTCAATCTCTACGAAGGGACGCTTCTGCGCAGATACGCACGAATCTGTTCCGGGATCCGGAAGGAGGAATGCCCGGCATTTCGCGGGATGTTTCTGGAGCGCGGAACGCTTGTTGCGGTATTTGATCTGTGCAAGGGCGAACCCATTGACACGCTGTTCTGCCGCGGGGATTCATGGAGCGAGGAGGATCGGCTGCTTTATACGGAAAAGCTGCTCCATCTTGCGCTCAGTTTTGCAAACATGCCACCGGAGATGAGCTGCGCGGCGCTGTTGAGCGACAATGTGCTCATCGATCCGAAGGAGCATCGTGTAAATATTCGCTGGATGCTGGCGCCGATGGAGGAAATGAACCAGCGCGAGACGGCGCTTTTAGCGACGGATCAGGTCCGGAAGATCCTGCCGAGGACGCTTCGGGCAGGCAAGGAGGAACGGCGCTTCCTCGACGAACTGGAATCCGGGTCGTTCCGGAACGTGGTCTCGCTGTACAGCCGTTGGCGCGAGGCGGAACATGCCATCCGCGAAGAACGGGAAGAATTTCAGCACAAGAGCATTGTAAGGCGCGGGCTGATCATGCTCGGCCGTGTGTTCCGCCGCAGACGCAAGGAGGATTGAGATGAACGTCAGAAGAAGCTGGTTGTATTTTCTCATCATGCTGGTGATTGCCGGCTGCATCGTAATGCTGGCGGCGCAAAAACCGATCCTGAAAAGCATCGACGCGCTGCAGGGACAGCCGGACGGCTGTGACTGGCAGTACGTCGGAGCGGGGAACGCTAAGTCCGCCGCGGCTGCAGGCTGGCAGGACGACATGCTCGTGCTTTGCCGGTTCGGCACGGACGGCGAGAAAAAGGACATTCGGCAGCTGAATCTGCCCGACGGCTGTATGGACGGCATGATCTGCGGGCTTCTGCCCGTAAGCGACGAGCTGACATTCCTCGCCCTGTACGGAAAGAACGCGGATAAGCTTTATCTGTTCCGTATCACGGGCGGAAATGTCGATTGTCTGCTCGACGTGGACTGCGAAGGGGACTCCTTCATGGAACGGACGGCGCGGACGAGATTTTCCGAGCTGTCGTTCGGGAACGGCGTAATGCGCTTTGCGCTCTGGTCGGATCAAACGCTGAAATGCTATATCTGCCGCGAAAGCGGAGGTCTTGAACCGGTCGGAAAAGAAACGACCGTGGAAGACGGCGTGCTCAGCGTTCTCACGTTTGACGACGGCTCGGTCCTGCGGGGCGGCGCGGAAAGCATCATTCTGAACGACAAAGCCGCAACGGCGCCGCTTGACGGTCAGACGGTGACGCATCTGACGCAGGGAACGGGCGGCTGGTATTACATTGACGCCGTCGATTTCGAGCTGTATTTTGTGGACGCGGATCTGGACGAGAACTTCCGCATCCTCCCGCTGCACGCGGAGCTGAATGGGAAAGGCAGGGTCCTTACCTCCGTCGCGATCACAAGAGAAGAGAGTGCCCTGATGCTGTTCGACGGGACGACGCTCTGTATTTCGGACGCCGCGGGCACGAGAGAACTCGACAGCATCCTGCGCGCAAGCGCCGCTCACCAGTGGCTTTCGCTCGTCGGCTTTGCAGGGATCGCATTGGCCGGCGCGATCCTGCTGTGGCTGCTGTTCTGCGGTTTGCGGCGTGGATATGCGCCGTTGGCGATCCTGCGCGGAAGTCTGATCGTGGCCGGCGCGCTGCTGTGTCTTACCATTCTGCGTCTCATCGTGCTGGAACCCGCTGAGAAAAACGCCGCAAAGCGTGAACAGGAGGCGGCTGTCCTGGCGGTTTTAAGGGCGGAAGACGCGGACCAACGATGGAATGACAGTAATCTGGCGGCGGATGTAGCCCGCATGCTGGAAGGCGCGGGATGCGGCGAGAATGTGTGCGCCGTTCAAACGGAGCTGACCGAAGATATCTGGCGTACTGCGGACGGCAGAAACGCCGTTACGCTGGAAGGATTCTCCTCCAATCTGGCAGACGTTTCCCGGACGGGCGGATTTTACGATCAGCTGCGCGGCGACGTGTTCCGCTTCATAGTGACGCAGGATACGCACAGTCTGAGCATCCGTATGAACTCGCCCGATAAGATCGAGAACAGGATGCTTTGGATCTTCATACTCGGCGGGTTCGGGCTGCTGACGCTTCTTGCGCTGATCATACTCGCATTTTTAAGCGTGGACCTGCGGAAGATCTCAAAGACCGTCGAGCGCATTTCGCAGGGAAGCAATCCCAAACCGCTCAAGCTCCGCACGGGCGACGAGCTGGAGAGCATGGCGAGCGTCGTGAACTCGTTCGGCGAAGCCATTAAGAAGCAGGAAGCGGACCGTGAAAGCATGGAACAAGCATATCGCCGCTTCGTGCCGGAAAAGGTCCTGGCGCTTCTGGACAAGCCGTCGATCATGGACGTGGACAAGAGCGATTTTGCGGTGCGGCGCATGGCGATCGGTTCCGTTTCCTTTGCGTTTCCGGATGCCCTTTATACGGATATGACCGACAGCCGCATTCTGTTTGACAGCGTCAACGAGATCATAGAGCGCACGTCTGCCATCGTTGCAAGGAAGAACGGAACCGCGTTCCACTTTGCGTACAACGGTTTTGAATTCGTGATGGACGACAGTGGGGAAGCGGTCAGCACGGCAGTTGCGATCCAGCAGGAGGTGCTGTCGTTTAACGAGTCCCGCGCGCAGGAGCTTCTCCCCGGCGTCACGCTGCGGATCGCGATCGACAGGGGCAACTTCATGCTCGGTATCGTAGGCGATGCTTCGACGATGACGCCCACGACCATCTCCTCCAGTCTTGCTGTCGTGCAGGAGCTGATCCGGCTTTGCGGCAAACTCAAGGCGGGCATCCTGTGCACCGAGGTCATTCTTTCCGCGCACCAGGACTACGGCAGCCGCTATATGGGCAAGTGTCTGGTCGGCGGACAGCCCGTGAGGGTCTACGAGGTATTTGACGGAGACGACTTCAACACGCGGCGCGGCAAAGCCGGCTCGATCGACATTTTTGCAAGGGGCGTCTACGATCTGTACAGCGGAGACACTGCAGGAGCAAAGCACACGTTTTTGCAGCTTGCGCACAATTATCCGAACGACGGCGGCGCACGATACTATCTGCATCTGACGGATCGTCTGGAACACAATCCGTCCCTGCCCTGTGTGCTGAACTTCGATCGCACCGAAGGAGGTGAGCTGTAACATGCCCTGGGAAGAACTGCTGAAACAGCAGACGGAAAGAGAACCCAGAAGGACGGAGCAGAACGGCGCAGCGCCGCAGGAAAGGGAAACCTTGATCCGTCAGATCTGTGACAATATGGGCGGAACGGATCGCAAAATCGCGCCGAAGACCGACGCGGAGGAAGCTCCCGCGCCGCTGTCCGACGGATATGTGCGCCGCACGCCGGTACAAAAATACATGACCGCACCGGACTATAAACGAAGACGTATCGGAAGGGCGGTGCAGGCGGCGATCGTTTTGATCCTATTTGCTCTGTTGATTCTTGCACTGTTTAAGAGCGATCTGATCCGATGGAGCTGACGGAAGGGTCTTCGGCATGACGCCGGGATCCGGTTTGGAGGTGTAACAGCTTGAGATACTTCTTTCAAAGACTTGGACGTTCAATAGGCGTGTTTTTCCGGACACTGCGTGCTTTCTTCTCCAGAAAGCTCATGAGTTTCGTGTCCGGGCTGCGTCGGCTGACGAATTTTTCGCGTCACGCGACAAAAGCCGCCTCCGCGTCCCTGCAGGGCATGGCCTCCGCCGCACAGAATCCGAGCAAACCTTCGGACTATGTGGAAACAAAAAAACTTCTGATCTCAAAGTCGCTGATCATACGGATCGTGCTGATCATCATCGCACTTGCCCTGATCGGCTATTTCGTGGTCTGGCCGTTTGTACTCAGTCATTTTCTGACCGCACGGTTTTATGTGAAAGACAAACGCGTCGAGGATTGGAGCGGGCGCGTGATCGTCTTTTCGGACCAGAAGAAAACCGTGCCGCTGTATTCGGGACGCCTCGAGGACGGTGTTTTACAGGGGGATTGCAAGCTGTATGATGAAAACGGAGTCCTGATTTACGAGGGGCAGCTATCGGACGGCATTCGCAACGGAAGCGGAAAAGCGTATGAAAACGGCGTACTCCAATATGACGGCCGGTTTACCGACGGCATTTATGACGGGTTCGGAACTCTGTACGAGGACGGGCAGATCCGATACAGCGGGCAGTACGATAAAGGAAAACAGACCGGAAACGGAAAAGAGTATCAAAATGGAGAGCTGATTTACGACGGTCAGTTCCAGAGCGACCTATATGAGGGACACGGCAAGCAGTACATAGACGGAGCGCTTATCTATGACGGTCAGTTTCAGGGCGGCGTCTATGAAGGTCGCGGCAAACTGTACGAGGACGGAATCCTCGTCTATGACGGTCAGTTTCAGGGCGGCGTCTATGAAGGCCGCGGGCAGCTGTACCGGGACAAGGTACTGATCTATGACGGCGCATTTCACGCCGGAGAAAAGGAGGGCAGCGGTACCGCCTACTACTATCCCTCCGGCAAGATCTCCTATCAGGGAATGTTCCTTGCGGGGTTGAGGGACGGCGATGGCGTCGCGTACAACGAGGACGGTTCAAAACTCTACGAGGGCGGCTTTGCGGAGGATGTATACAGCGGCGACGGCACGCTTTACTTCGACGGTTCGAACCTGCTGCTTGCGAAATTCGCGGAAGGCCTTCCCACGGGCGTCGTGAAATGGATGAAAAACGGCTTCCTGTACTATCAGGGAGAGTGGGCGAACGACGCGCCGAACGGCTTCGGCACGCTTTACAATAAGGCGGGAAAGAGCATTTATGAAGGACCGTTCCTCGGCGGCACTCTTGACGGACTTCAGATCCTCGGGAAAACGACGGACGAATTCCACGGATTCCTGGGCGACGGAAGCGTCAGAAACGATACGGCGGACAAGGGCTTTCTGATCATCGCAGAAGAGTTGGGGCTCACCGCACTCTGCAGTTTCCGGACCGACAAGGATGATCCGCGGATACTGAAGCTGTTTTTAAGCGCTCCGGCGAAGGACGACTGGGTGAAGCTCCTGCCCGGCATGGAGCATACGCAGGTGATGCAATGGCCCGAGGACACCGAGCCTGAATGGTGTCGGAGAGCGTATACCGAAAGAAAGGGCGTGCAGCTCAGATCGGGCATATACGACTCCGAGTATGCCGAAACCGATAAGAACGACATTACGGTGCTTTACTCGGACGAAACCCTTTCCAAGGCGCTGCTGCTGATCTGGGAGCGCTCCGACGCCGAACCGACAGCGATCCCCGCCAAGGGAAACGGCAAAAGCAGTAAGGTGAATAAACTGCTGAATGCGCTCGATAAGATGATCCGCTATGACGGAACGGCGGGCAGCAAGGGAGCCACGTTCGGCGGCAAGCCGACGGACGAGGCGCTTCAGAATGCGGAGACCGCGGACGACGCCGTCGCGCTCGCGGACGCCATGATCGAATACTGGGTGCAGAAACAGCGGTTGTCCGCACTGAACGAGATGACGGAACGAAACAACATGCTGCTTTCCGACGAGAAAACGGCGGTCGCGAAAGGCCTCGGCTCCGAAGCCAAAGTCAAAGAATACGAGAAGCGGCAGCTCGAGCTCAAAGCGCAGAGCGAGACGACGCAGACCGCGATCAAGCGCGCGGCGCTGCAAGCACAAAAATACGGCATTGACAACCTGTCTGACTATGCGCTGGAGGAAATGCTCCTCATGTTCGATCCGGGCAATCAGGATATCAGCGGGCTGGAGGTATTTGCCATTGAGTATATGAAGGCGATCGGAAGCGAAAAGACCGAATCCGAGATCAAGGATATGGTCAAGGAAGGCCTTCTGAACCTCTCAGACGCCCACACCGCAGCGGAGCTCGCGCTGAAACAGCACAAGTTGCTGGACCAAACCGCAGACGATCTTCTTTACGACTATTCGATGGGTGTCGCCAGCAAGGCCGACTGGTTCGCTGCTCTGGACGACGAAGTGCTTTCACGGCTCGATCTCTACACCGCGATGGCGAAATTCTCATCATACGCGAACCATTTCAATCAGCTGACGGGCGGCTGGGTCTGCCGGACCTTCGACTGGCACAAGGACGTGTTCGAGACGCTTCTTGAAGCAGCGAGACAGGAGGATCCGACGCCGGAACCGACGGAGGAACCGACGCCGACGCCGGACCCCACGGAGGAACCGACGCCGGAACCGACGGAGGAACCGACGCCGACACCGGAACCCACGGAGGACCCGACGCCGACGCCGGAACCAACGGAGGAACCGACGCCGACGCCGGAACCAACGGGGGAACCGACGCCGACGCCCGAACCCACGTCCGATCCGGACGAATCGGGAACCGATCATCCGGACGAAACAAGCAAAGGTTGAGAAGGGGGTTACGCTATGGCGGATTATACGGCTTTGACGGAGGCAGGTACCGCGCTCGTTGAGCTTTTGCGCGAGAATCTGACCCCGGAACCATTGGGAAACCGGGAGCTGATCAGTCTTTGCTCCCCTCATGAAAGCGAAAACAATCAGCTGACGCTCTTTCTCTACCACATCGAGGAAGAAGCGCAGAGCATGACTTCGGGTTATTACAGCGTGGACAGCGAAACGGAACGCATTCGCCCCGCGCAGTACATACTGCACTTTCTGATGACGCCTCATTCCAAGGCGCCGACGCAGATGAAGGAGGCGGACTGCTACCGGATCATGGGGGCGGCACTCCAGACGATCCGCGACAATCCGGTCATTCCGCAGCGGTTTCTCAGCGGATCCATTGCTGCGGAAAACGCGAAGCTGCACGTCATGATCGACCGGACAAGCATGGAACAGATGCTCAAGATCTGGAACAACACGTCGAAGGACTACAAGCTTTCGGCTGTGCTGACGGTAACGGGCGTGACCATTGATTCCGGTGTCACCAGACATGTGACGCGCGTCAAAGAAGTCATTATCGGTACGAAGGCAAAGAAGGAGGATGACCGGTGATCCGCAGGACGGTAAGTGCGGCATTTCTGCTGCGCGACGGCTTTACAGGCCGGACGTTGACCGACTTTTCGGGTACGCGCTGTCTGCTTGACGGCAGACCGCTCGTGCGGCCGATCTGGAAGAAGGAAGGATACCTCGTGCTGACGGACGTCGAACCGGGTGAACACGAGCTGATCGTGATGCGCAGCGGCTATCTCGACGAGCATGTGAAGATGGACATCCGCGAAGACGCCGCGCTTGAGGATACGATTTCTTTGAAACCCGGAGCGGGCTATCGCTTCCCGCCCGAAACGGTACGCGTTTCGCTTTCGCTTCACCGCAGAAAAGACGCCGCTTCTGACGAGAGGGTCTGGCTCGGTCTGCAGCCGCATTCGCGGCTGGTCCTTGCGCAGGAGCGGGCGGAAGCCGGGGAGACCGTGGCAAGACTGTTCTGCGAGGGCAGCGCGGGACTGCTGCCCATACCGGGACATTTCCTGTTCATGGACAAGACCGCGCCGGAGATCGTATATCTGCGCCATCTGCGGGACGAGGAGGGGGCGTTTTTGACGCCGCTTTATTCGGAACATCCGCGCGGAACGGAGCTTATTCCCGTACAGTCTTACGGAACGGATGGGGACGGAAACGTCTGCGTGCTGCTGAAGGAGCCCGGAACGCTCATCGGCTTTTTTGACGGCAGGGTGTTTGCCGCGCAGCTGAACGTCGGACGGCAGACGCTGGAATGGGGATCGGAGGAATGAGAAAATGGCAAATCCTGCGGTGATGTCTTCGGTCTGCACCTGCACCTTCGGCGCCGCGCCGCTGCCGCTGATGGTTTCGTCTCAACAGACGGTCAAGTGCATGAACCTGAACGTGGCGACCATTATGGACAACAAGTTCCCGCCCTTCGGTATGTGCAGCTGTCCGAGCAACCCGGCGGTCATCGCGGCTACCGCGGCAAAGCTCGGCGTGTTTTCGCCTGCGCCGTGCGTTCCCGCGATCATCGCGCCGTGGGCGCCCGGCGTGCCGACCGTGCTGGTATGCGGAAAGCCGCTGCTGAACAGCACATCCAAGCTCATGTGCACCTACGGCGGCGTGATCCAGATCACTTCGACGCCGGCAATGACGGTCAATACCCCTTGAGGAGCTGCTATGAAAGCAAACGATCTGAACAGTGTCAATGTATCGCGCCTGGACTGCGGCTATGCAGGTCAGGAGGAGCTTCTGCGCGATCTCGTCGCATGGCTCGATCTGCAGCTGTTTTACTACTATTCGCATCATCGGTGGCTCGGACCTTCTGCCGAGATGAGGAACCTGCTCGGTCTCGTGGTAACGCGGGAGGAGTTCGAGCACAACCTTACGAAGGCTGCCCAGCGCGGTCTTCCCGCGGAACTGACGGAGGAGGAGCGCGAACAGATCGCGCTTGCAACGTCCGCGATCAAGCTGCGGCTCGAAAAGACCGAAGCGGCGCTGCCGCTGGTCGATCTCTTTGAACGCTTCGCGCTCGATGAATTTGAGATCAAAAGCGTTGTTCTCGCCTATGCCGCCGAGATCGACCTGAAATATACAAAGCTCTTTGCCTATCTCCAGGATGACATGACCCTGAAGGCGCCCGGCATCTCCCTCTGCTGCGAACTGTTCCTGCCGGACGGCGCGGAGCTGACGGCATGTGTTTCGCGCTTCAAAAGCGGACGTTTTGTGAGACTGTTTGACCGCGCGGAGCTGGACAAGGGTTTGCTTGTGCTGCGGCGCGAAGTCGTGGAGTTCCTTGCGAACGGGTCGCTCAGGGACAGCGACGTGTTTCGCGTGTTCGACGGCGCATCGTGCCGGCTCGATCCGCTCGCCATCCATGACACGGTTGCCAGACAGCTCGACGCGGCGTTCTCGTATCCCGAACGCTGCTGCATACGTCTTTGCGGACCGGAGGGCGGCGGAAAAAGGTTCCAGATCGAGCATCTTTTTGCGCGGCAGCGCGAAAAGTGCGTGTTTGCAGACCTTGAGGGAAACGACTGGCGCGAAACAGCTGCGAGCGCGGCGCTTGCGGCCGATCTGACCGACGCTTACCTCTGCCTTTACCATCTCGACCGCAGGGACGAGGCGGGGCAGCCCGTTCCGCCGCCGCAATCCATGCTCGAGGAGCTCGAGAAGCTTGAGCTGCGCAGGAACACACGTATTTTTCTATCCCTGCTTTCCACACCTATGCGGCTCAGAACGCTCACCGTGGATCTTGAGATCCCGCGGGTGAACGAGTCGGAACGGCTGACGCTGTTCAACAGTTACCTTCGTGATGTACGGCTGAACGGCTGCACGACCGAAGAGCTTGCGGCAAAATTCTGTTTCAGTCCGCGGCAGATCCGCATTGCCTGCGAGCAGGCGGTCGGTCTCGCAAGACTGGATCAGGCGGGCGAAGTCTCCGGGGAGCTGATCCACCGCTGCTGCTACCGCCAGGCTGTTCATAAGCTCGGCGAGCTCGCAACGCAGGTCTCGCCCGCGTATACCTGGGACGACGTCATCCTGCCCGAGGCGCAGAAGAATCTGATGCGCCGCGCCTGCGGACATATCCGCTACCGGCACAGGGTCTCCGTCCGTTGGGGCTTTCAAAAAAAGATCGGTTACGGCTGGGGACTGTCGATCCTGTTTGCGGGCTCTCCAGGGACGGGAAAAACCATGTGCGCGCAGGTGATCGCGCATGAGCTGAACATGGAGCTCTACAAAATCAACCTGTCGCAGATCGTCAGCAAGTACATCGGCGAGACGGAGAAAAACCTCCGCGCCCTGTTCACGGAGGCAAAGAACGCAAGCTGTATCCTGTTTTTCGATGAGTGCGATGCGCTGTTCGGAAAGCGCAGCGAAGTCAAAGATGCACACGACCGCAACGCGAACGTCGAGGTGGCGTATCTTCTGCAACAGATCGAAGAATTCGACGGCGTTTGCATCCTCGCCACCAACCTGATCGGCAATATCGACGCCGCGTTTATGAGACGTATCACCTACGTCGTGCACTTCCCGTTCCCGGACGCGCGTGCGAGGGAAGCGATCTACCGCGTCATGATCCCGAAGGACGCACCGCTGGACCCGCAGATCGATTGGCGCTTCCTCGGAGAAAAATTTGAGCTTTCCGGCGGGCATATCAAGAACATCGTTATGTCCGCGGCATTCATGGCGGCGGGAGAAGACAAGCCGATCGCAATGCGTCACCTGCTGCGAGCCGCCGTTACCGAAATGAAAAAGAACGAGATCGTCGTCGTGCGTGAACAGCTGCGCGAATACGCCGATCTTCTGGAAGGAGACTGAGACGAATGCAAACGATCCTGATCACGGTGCTTGCGGCGCTTTTGCTTTGCGCAGTCGTCGCCCTCCTTCTCATATTGTTTCGGATCCTGATCCCGATGAGAAGATTGAAAAAGCTCACCGAAACGACCGAAAACCGTACCCCGGAAGCGCTGCGCGCAGAGGTCGAACGGATCGGCGGCGCGCCCGGAAAGACGGCGAAAGCGCTGATCGAGACGTGCGAAGAAGCCTGTATGCAGACAAGCGCCGGAACCGGTACGGACCCGACCGCGGAGGAGCGTTACAAGTCTGCGGTGGTCGACGGGATCTGCGCGTCGCTTCTTCCGCAGGCTTTGAAAAACCGTCTGGCAAGCATGACCTTTTCGCTTGCCGGCGGCATTCAGCCGGGGAAGCGATTGAGCTGCGTGTTCTACGATCACTTCTTTCTTGATGAGAACACGGTTTGCTTCTCGGTCGGACAGGTTCCCGGCAACGGTATCGCGGAGGCGCTGTTCGCCGTGGTCGCGCAGACCACGATCCGCAGCCAGCTCCGTCTGGGAAGATCTCTTACCGAGACGATGTCCGACGTTAACGCACAACTCTACGATCTGGGAGGACGCAACCGCGTGAACGCGCTCGTCTGCGTGCTGAATACCCTGAACGGCCGTTTCAGCTTCGTCAACGCAGGCAGCGAGCTGCCGCTGCTGATGCGAAGCGACGAGCGCTATGAATGGCTCAACACCCCTGTCTACGATCCTCTCGGTGCGAATGAGCGTGTCAGCTATCGTTCCGAGATCATGCGGCTGGATCAGGGTGACCTTCTGTTCATCTGCACCTCCGATCTCGGAGAGATGAAGAACGGCAACGGCGAGCTTTTCCGCGACACGGAGCTTCTTTCCGTGCTCAATCGAAGCAGAAGCCGGTGCCGGAGCACGGAGGAGCTTTTAGGCTTCGTACAGAACGAGGCATCCGCCTTCTGCGAGAGTGACGACGATATTCTGAGCTATGCGGCGATCGCGATCGAATACGTCAAGGGCAACCGGGACTTTGTCTTTACGCTCGTGCGTTCCGTTCCGGAGGAGGCGCCGCTCGTGACCGAGTTCATGCGCAAGACCCTTGAAGAAGGCAGGATCGAGCCGAAGGATCGAGCAAAGCACATTTTGCTCGCGGAAGAGATGTTTGCGCTCTGCTGCCGCGCCTGCGGAGCGGACGCGGACGTCAAGATCGAATGCGCGATCAAGCCCGAGGAGAACATACTGCACCTGAAAATGCTCGCGCCGATGGACGGAAAGGATCCGCTTGATATCGGCGGAGACGCCTCGGGCGGCATAGCAGCGAACTATATCCGTTCCCACACGCAGCGGGCGACGTTCGAAGCAGGCGTCGGCAGGGATATGCTCGAGATCATCTCCGAGCTTTCATAAGCGCTGCGGCGACAAAGACTGAGGAAAGGAGTTCTTTCGGATGAAGAGGACGAAGAAAAAGAAGCTGAGCACGAAGCTGATGATCGGCATGCTGCTTTTCGCATTGTTTATCATGATCTGCACCTCGGCAGCCGTGGGGATCTATTCTTCCAGAGTTGAAATCAAAGAAATAACCGCAAACGCGTTTGCGCTTTCCCGTTCCGGCGCCCGCATGATCGACGGCGACCGGGTCCGGGATTATATGAACGTTATCGATACCAAAGAGAACGGGGATAAGATCTATTACAGCGATCAGTACTATAACGAGGTCATATCCTTCCTGAACGCCATTCAGGATGAGAACGATTTCGTTTTGTATTATTACGTCTGCGTACCGGTTGACGAAGGTCTGTTCTATATCTGGGACGCCACGACTTCGGAGCACCCGCTGCCGCAGGGCTACATTGAGAGCATTCAGCCCAAGGAAAAGCAGGCGGCGGAGCTTGCGTTCAGTCGCACGCCGGAGGAAGAATACGTGAGGGTCTCGGATAAAACCTGGGGCAACCTGCTCACGGCGTATTCCCCCATATTCGACAGCAGCGGCGAGCCCGTCGCGTTGGTCGGAACAGACCTTTCGATCAACAAGATGGTCATGAAATTCAAAAACTACCTGGGACTGATCTTTGCTTCGATTCTTGTCGTGACCGGGATAGGCGTCCTGCTGCTGTTCAAGGTCATGCGGCGGGTGGTCATTGATCCGATCGAAAAACTCAACAACGCGTTCGGAAGTGAAGTCGGCTCGCTGCGGAGCAAAACCCGCTTCGATCCTGAGATCCACACGGGCGACGAGCTCGAGGAGCTTGCAAATTCCTTCCGAAAGATGGACAGCGATATCCACGATTACATCGGACAGCTTACTTCCGTGACGGCTGACCGCGAGCGTATCAACGCGGAGCTCGGTCTCGCAAAACGCATCCAGGCCAAGATACTTCCCAACGATTATCCGGCGTTTCCGGAGAGAAATGATTTTGATATCTATGCGCTGCTTTCCCCCAGTGAGCAGATCGGCGGCGACTTCTACGACTTTTTCCTCGTCGACGACGACCATCTGGCCATGGTAGTCGGCAGCGTCTCCGCACAGGGGATTCCCGCCGCTTTCAACATGGTCATCCTCGAAACGCTGATCAAGAGCCGAGCCATGCAGAGCTTCACGCCCGCGGACGTGCTGCAGAGCGTCAGCGAACAGATGATCTCGTACAAGACCGGACTGTCCTCCGCCGTATGGCTTGCCGTCCTCGAACTGTCCTCTGGCAAGGGCATTGCCATCAATGCCGGGTATGAATCGCCGCTTTTGCACCGGGCTGGGAAGCAGTTCGAACAGTTGGAGTATGAGGGCTTCCCTGAGGTCGGCGCGGCGGAGAGCGCCCGCTACCGCGATCACGGCTTCCAGCTCTGTCCGGGAGACAGTGTGTTCATATTCTCCGACGGCATTCGGAATGCGCGCAACAAAAAGGGCGAGCGTTTCGGAGATCAGCGCGTACTTGAGCTTTTGAACCACGAACCGGAAGCGACGCCCAGCGTGCTGATCCAGACCGTGAAGCAGGCAGTGGATCGCTTTTCCGCAGACGAGCCGCAATCGGACGACTACACCATGCTCTCTCTGAAGTATTACGGAACAAGCGAGAGCAAAAGACCGGAACTGATCCGATCTGTGTTCGACGATGAGGACTGAAGAAAGCGGCGGGAACGCCTGCTTTGACCCTGTTCTCAAGATCTGCTTGAACTGCATCGGATCATATGATATATTATGATGTGGGATAACAGATAGATCCTTGCGGTTTATCACCCGCGACAGATGCGTTTCGATTTCCGACGACCGAGGGAATGACCGTGACCTATTCTTACGAACAGCGAAAACCCGCCCAAAGGCAGGAAGCGCCGAAACAGAGATCGGAGCTCAATCCCGCGCAGGGATCTCCGACCGCGTTCGGTGCAGATTTGTCGTCTCCTCGCGCGTCCGGTCATCCTGTGGATCTTCCCGGCGCGATCCGGGAAAAATTCGAAAACGCGTTCGGCACGGACCTTTCCACAGTCAGGCTTTACCGGAGTCAGGCGGTTGCCGACGCCGGCGCGCAGGCCGTGACCATGGGGGAAAAGGTCGTTTTCGCGCCGGGCATGCTCGACTTTACAAGCCGCTCCGGTCAGACGCTTCTCGGACACGAACTGAGCCACGTTGTTTCACAGCAGCGGGGTGAAGTCACCGGTTCGGGCTTTTTGAACGATCCGGCGCTGGAGGCCAGGGCGGACCGGGAGGGAGCCATGGCAGCGGCAGGTCAACAGATTGCGATGCCGACCGCGGCGATGTCCCCGGTTACCGCTGCCGGCGCGTCCGGGCCCATGCAGGCGAAGAAGGACATCGACGGCATGGCGGCTACTTACGGCGGACGCGGTCGTGCCGACAGGCCGACCACCTCAATTTTGAACAGTGGGATCGGGCCCGACCAAAACGCTTATCAATACAGCGGCGAAAAGGCGCACAACGCCAGCTGGTTTTCGAAAAAGGTGAAGGGCGGCACAGACTATGTCGCCGCAGCGCAGCACGGGCTGAATTCGGCGTCGAAGTTTACGGACACGCATTATGCCCGTACAAATTCGGACGTGCTGAAAGACGGAGGAACGTGGGGCGCGACGCCTGTGGCGTCCTTCGCGTCTGGCGGACTCGGGGTTCTTTCCGGTCTCATGGGTACATACACCGGCTTCACCTCGATGATTCGAAGTCTGCGGAACAGGAAAGCCGGCGCAAGCAAAAAAGACGCGGCTGAGGGCGGCTTGCAGATGCTCGCCGGTCTCGGCAACATCGGTTCCGGCGGCGCTTCCATCGCAAAGGCTGTTTCTTCCACGGCTGCGACCGCGCTGAAAGCGGGGGGCAGCCTGCAGAATCTCGTGCCGGGGCTGTCCATTGCAACAGGCGGCGTCAACGCCCTCCTCGGGCTTTCTCAGCTGCAGCGGGCCAGCAATCGGAAGGACGAAATCGAAGAGCAGATGGAAAATATGGTTCCGGAAGGCCCGAACGGAACCTTTTCCGACGATCAGAAAATGATGCTGCACACGATGCGCCATGGCAGAGAGATACAGAAGAGAAACGCGATCGTCGGAGGAACCAAGGTGCTTGGTGGCGGGCTTTCCGCCATTGGCGGCGTGTTATCTCTGGGCGGCGTAACGTCGGCTGCCGGTCTGGGTTTAGGCGCCGCCGGCGCGCTCGTCAACGGAATCGGTTCCATCTATAATATTTGGAAAAGCCGTCGGCTTCGCAAGGACGCGATTGCGCAGGAGTACGGCGGAAGGAGCTACAGCGAAGTGCTGAAAGATGTCAGGGCCAATGCCGGAGGCAGATTTATCAGCAGACGCAACGCATGGAAGATCTTCCTGAAAAGCAAGACAAATCCCAACAAGAGCGAAGATGAGCTGTACGCGGATATTCGCAAACGCCGTGCTGCGCATATGCTGCATCAGGCCGCTGCCGGAGACGCCACTGCAGCAGCTTTCGTAGAGTCCATGGGCGTCAAACCGAATGCGCAGACCGACAGCGGCAGCCCGACCTTTGCCGAAGGCGCGCTGGATCTTCTGGCCGATAAACTGAAATAACGGGAGGACGGAAACATGCAAGCAGAGCAGGTCAAAGCCATGCAGCAGGAGCTGGAGGCACGTTTTCAACAGCTGAATATTGAGACCGCCTGGCTGGAGGGCGAGGAAAACCAGATCGGAGATACGCTGCGCGCACTGCTGCCCGTGACGAAAACGGGCGACCATGTGCTGCTTGAGGTCATGGTGACGCATCTCGATGAAGATATGGATCTTTTGGATCTGTTCACCAGTCTCATTATGGAGATCGGTCCGGGGTATGAGGAACTGAAGGAGGTCATGCTGGACTGGAATCTGGACAGTCCCATCGGCGCGTTCGGCATCTATCGTCCGGGCAGAACGTTCTATCACCGCTATACCTTCCCGTTTCCCTCCGGCGCATTGCCGGAGGAGCTGGCGTCGCAGGCGGCATACCTGATCGACCGGTGTTACGAAGTGACGGCAACCGTCTTCCCCGAAGCGGTGCGCATATCGGGGCACGACTGATCGACAAAACGAGGTTTATCTTCCGCAACGGATATGCACTGATTGCCGACGAACGAGGAAATGACCGTGACTTATTCTTACGAACAGCGAAAACCCGCACAGAGGCAGGAAGCGCCGAAACAGAGATCGGAGCTCAATCCCGCGCAGGGATCTCCGACGGCGTTCGGCGCAGATCTGTCGTCTTCACACGCGTCCGGTCATCCTGTGGATCTTCCCGGCGCGATCCGGGAAAAATTCGAAAACGCGTTCGGCTCGGACCTTTCCGCGGTCAAATTCTACCGGAGTCAGGCGGTTGCCGACGCCGGCGCACAGGCAGTGACCATGGGGGAAAAGGTTGTTTTCGCACCGGGCATGCTCGATTTTTCAAGCCGCTCCGGGCAGACGCTTCTCGGACACGAACTGAGCCACGTCGTTTCACAGCAGCGGGGCGAAGTCACCGGCGCGGGCTTTTTGAACGATCCGGTGCTGGAAGCGAGGGCGGACCGGGAGGGCGCCATAGCAGCGGCGGGGCAACAGATCGCCGCGCCGACCGCAGCCCTGTCGTCGGCCACCGCAGCCGGAGCATCCGGTCCCATGCAGGCGAAAAAGGACATCGACGGCATGGCGGCTACTTACGGCGGACTCGGTCGTGCCAGCAGACCGGCCAACTCAATTTTGAACAGTGGGATCGGACCCGACCAAAACGCTTATCAACACATCGGTGAAACGGCGCACAACCCGAGTTGGTTTTCGAAAAAGGTGAAGGGCGGCACCGACTATGTCGCCGCAGCCCAGCACGGGCTTAATTCGGTGTCGAAGTTTACGGACACGCATTATGCCCGTACAAATCCGGACGTGCTGAAAGACGGAGGAACGTGGGGCGCGACGCCTGTGGCGTCCTTCGCGTCCGGCGGACTCGGGGTTCTTTCCGGTCTCATGGGTACATACACCGGCTTCACCTCGATGATTCGAAGTCTGCGGAACAGGAAAGCCGGCGCAAGCAAAAAAGACGCGGCTGAGGGCGGCTTGCAAATGCTCGCCGGTCTAGGCAACATCGGTTCCGGCGGCGCTTCCATCGCAAAGGCCGTTTCTTCCACGGCTGCGACCGCGCTGAAAGCGGGGGGCAGCCTGCAGAATCTCGTGCCGGGGCTGTCCATTGCAACAGGCGGCGTCAACGCCCTCCTCGGGCTTTCTCAGCTGCAGCGGGCTAGTAATCGGAAGGACGAAATCGAAGAGCAGATGGGAAATATGGTTCCGGAAGGCCCGAATGGAACCTTTTCCGATGATCAGAAAATGATGCTGCGCACGATGCGACATGGCAGAGAGGTGCAGAAGAGAAACGCGATCCTCGGAGGAACCAAGGTGCTTGGCGGCGGGCTTTCCGCCATTGGCGGAGTGTTATCTTTGGGCGGCGTAACGTCGGCTGCCGGTCTGGGTTTAGGCGCCGCCGGCGCGCTCGTCAACGGGATCGGCTCCATCTATAATATCTGGAAAAACCGTCGGCTTCGCAAGGACGCGATCGCGCAGGAGTACGGCGGAAGGAGCTACAGCGAAGTGCTGAAAGACGTCAGGGCCAATGCCGGAGGCGGCAAATATATCAGCAGACGCAACGCATGGAAGATCTTCCTGAAAAGCAAGACAAATCCCAACATGAGCGAGGATGAGCTGTACGCGGATATTCGCAAACGCCGTGCCGCGCATATGCTGCATCAGGCCGCTGCCGGAGACGCCACTGCAGCAGCTTTCATAGAGTCCATGGGCGTCAAACCGAATGCACAGACCGCCAGCGGCAGCCCGACCTTCGCCGAAGGCGCGCTGGATCTTCTGGCCGAAAAACTGAAATAACGGGAGGACGTAAACATGAATGCAGATCAGGTCAAAACCATGATGGAGGAGCTGGAGGCACGTTTTCACAAACTGAACATCGAGACCGCGTGGCTTTCCGGCGAGGAAAATCAGATCGGGGAGACGCTGCGCGCGCTGCTGCCCGTGACGAAAAAGGGCGAACATGTGCTGCTGGAGGTCATGGTGACCCGGCTCGATGAAGATATGGATCTTCTGGATCTGTTCACCAGTCTCATCATGGAGGTCGGCCCGGGGTACGAAGCGCTGAAAGAGGAAATGCTGGATTGGAATCTGGACAGTCCCATCGGCGCCTTCGGCATCTATCGTCCGAGCAGAACGTTCTATCACCGCTATACCTTCCCGTTCCCCTGCGGCGCATTGCCGGAGGAGCTCGCGACGCAGGCGGCATATTTGATCGACCGCTGCTACGACGTGGTCGCCGCCGTTTTCCCCGAAGCGGTCCGCATATCGGGGCACGACTGATCGAAAAATCGCGGTTTATCTGCCGCATCGGATTCACTTTGACTACCGACGATTGAGGAAATGACCGTGACGCATTCTTATGAACAGCGAAAAGCCGTCCAAAGGCAGGAGACGCCGAAGCAGAAGTCGGATCTCAATCCCGCGCAGGGATATCCGACTGCGTTCGGCGCAGACCTGTCGTCTTCGGGCGCGTCCGGTTCTCCGGTCGATCTTCCCGGCGCGATCCGGGAAAAATTTGAGAACGCGTTCGGCACGGACCTTTCCGCGGTACGGCTGTATCGGAGTCAGGCGGTTGCCGACGCCGGCGCGCAGGCCGTGACCGTGGGAGAAAAGGTGGTTTTCGCACCGGGCATGCTCGACTTTTCAAGCCGCTCCGGGCAGACGCTTCTCGGACATGAGCTGAGCCACGTTGTTTCGCAGCAGCGAGGCGAAGTCACCGGCGCGGGCTTTTTAAACGATCCGGCATTGGAGGCGAGGGCGGACCGGGAGGGCGCCATGGCAGCGGCAGGTCAACAGATCACCGCGCCGACCGCAGCCCTGTCGTCGGCCACCGCAGCAGGCGCATCCGGTCCCATGCAGGCAAAGAAGAAGAGCAACGCACAGCTGGCGGCGTCTTACAATACGAAAAAATCCACAGGGCAGATGGACGCCGATGATGCGGATGCAGATGCGGATCCGCGAGCACCGCTTGCTGTCGACGCTGACGACGGAGCGACTGACGCCAATCCGCGAGCACCGCTTGCTGTCGACGCTGACGACGGAGCGACTGACGCCGATCCTGAAATGGAAAACGAAATCAATAATCCTTATGAATCAGATCACCACAGGCTCACCCCCACGGCGGCAAAACCCGCGGGATTCTGGAAGCATGTCAACAAGGCGAACGGGCTTGCGAAGGCCGGTCAGGGAATCGGCGGAGCGCTTACCGGCGCCGGCAACTTTATTGCGTCGCTGGGCGATGGCTGGTACGCGAAGCACGGTACGTGGGGCGCGGGCATCTCGCCCGGCGCGGCGGGAATTCTCGGTGGTCTGGGCATGCTCACCGGAACCGCGAGTTTTTTGAGCACAGGTGCCGCGACGCTGCGGGACATGAAAAACGTGTTTGCCGGCGGCAGCAGGGGGGACATGGTCGCAAACTCGGCTCTGACCGGCAGCGCGCT
>JAEEGL011758126.1_pt1 | contig 23852 bp, 20 predicted proteins | sample 9134231 | NCBI WGS metagenome assembly JAEEGL01 (sample SAMN16246548, study PRJNA631951) | gut metagenome | biome: gut microbiome; feature: rumen; material: fiber-attached | host: Bos | place: Iran: Karaj | collected 2018-10 | reverse complement strand
GAATGTTCACCTCCTGGATTATCGCAAAAGCTAAAATCGAAATATCATAGATTTCTGGTCACCGTGAGAGCAAACTGTTTGCTGTTAGAGAACCCGTACACGATGATAGCTGATAGACGAACAGATGAAAGATGTCAGCCACAACGGCTGCCAGGATCCTTTCCGATCTAGAAAGAAAAGGTGTGTTGAGGGAGGTATCTGAAAGGAATGTGACGGGGTCGCCCCCGCCTATAATCACCTTACGAAATTGGACAGCACGGCGGTCTTCGCAGGGCGGAGCGCACGGCTGCTGCAGTTGATGTATTTCTGAGGGACGTCGACATCCTTCTCGAAGCGGTCCAGGAACTTGGGGTCCTTGCTGAACGCACCTGCGGACAGTCCGCATTCGGTGTTCTCCAGCTCCTCGAAGATCTTGTCGACGGAGTCGACAACGAACACATTCAGGATGGGGAATCCGGAATCCATGTAGTTCAGGTCGTCCTCCTCGTCGAGACCGCACACCGCTATGGGCGCAACATAGTTCTCCGGAAGGTCCTTCGACACAGGCATCGCCTTGGCGATGGTGAAAGGCATCATTTCCAAAGCCTTCGCTTTGTACCCATCGGCGTAGTCCTGGCAGATGACCGGGCCGGTGAATGAGGTGTCGTTGACGGGATCGTCGATCTTCAGGTCCTTCATGTACTCGGCCAGGAGGTCCACGAACTTCTGCTGGTCCTCGCGGGTGATGATGACCTTGGAACACGAATAGAGGCGCTGGCCGCTGTATGCGAACGCGGACTCCATGATGTTCCTCACGGTGGCCTTCATGTCCGACGGGCGGTACACCACGGCGGGATTCATGCCCTTGATCTCGTTGATGAACTTCATCTCGTCGTCCACCTGGAGGAACATGAGGTCCTCCAGCCTTTCTCCGGAACCGGATGCGACCAGGCCGGCCACGCGCATGTCGTTGGCCAGGACCTCGGTGGTGTACTCCTTGCGGTCCACTACGAGGTTCAGGACGCCTCCGGGAAGGTCGTACTTCTCCATCAGGTTGTAGAACAGGTGGGCGGGCATCGGGCAGTGCTTGGACGGGTTCATGACGACAGTGTTTCCTGCGACCATGGCCGCGACCGCGTGGGCTATCGGGGAGGCGAACGGCGAGTTGTGAGCGGTGATGACGGCCCAGACTCCCCAGGGCCTCTTCCTTCCGAGCTCCTTCGCATCGGCCAGGATCCTCTCGACGGCCTCGATCGTGGCATCCACTTCCGCCAGAGCATCCTCACGGACCATCCCGGAACTCACGGTGATAGCGGCCGCATAATGCAGCCTCCTGGCCTTGAGCACACCGGGGATGGCCTGGAAGTACCTTGCCCTCTCCTCCACAGGCATGACGCTCCACTTCTCGAATGCCTTGACGGCCGCTGTGACGGCCTCCTCCATCGTGCCCTCCTCAGGGTCCTGGAAGATACCGTACTGAATCGTGGGATCGATCGGACTGTAGATGTTGAACTCGTGTCCCGATGCGATCTTCAATCCGCCGAAGTAATTCGGATAGTCCTTCTTCTCACCGCTGAGGATCTGCATGATCTCATTCTCGAAGGCCCTGCCCTCTTCGGTGGTCTGGAAATCAGGATAGTCTGCCATATGCATGGACGATAGCATCGGACGGATAAAAATGAGCACGGCATTCCGTTCGGAAGCCATGGATGTATATCTGCTACGACTGAATCGCAGAGGGACGATGGTTATTCTTTCCTAGGTAGGAAATTATGTCCACTCATTGCCCTTTCAAGTGGATAGGATCACGTGCATGGAGTGCAGCAAGGATGATACAAGATGGTGAATCAGAAACAAGATGGTGGACCCGGCCGGATTTGAACCGGCGACCTCCGCCGTGTGAAGGCGACGTCATAACCCCTAGACCACGAGTCCGATATGACACTGCAATTCATCAGTGTATTTATTAGTAGTTATTATGGGAAACGAGGGCGGAAGGTAAAGGAAAGGAGGAATAAACCGCCCTCGTTCTCAATTAGCCCGCCCAATTCACCGTCACCGGCTCGTTGGATGGATGCATAATCCTAATTGGGCGTATTCAGTATATAATGATTTCTTTAAACAGCGCTTAAACTACGGATTTCGATGAAAATGTACGAAAAACCTCAAGAAAATTACGGAATTTGGAGGGGTCGCGGGCGAAAGTGGTAAAGGAAAGGAGGAATAAACCGCCCGCAACCGTTCTTGTGATCCACTCATGTTGGCTTTTTATCACATGGATGGATGCTTAATCCAATGATATTTTTGAAGTATTAAAAAATTACTATAAATTTCTAATATTCATGCATATTTATGTACATCAATATCGTCCATAGGATGGATGGACGGATACAGATGATCAGAAGATGGTGGACCCGGCCGGAATTGAACCGGCGACCTTCGCCTTGTAAGGGCGACGTCATAACCCCTAGACCACGAGTCCGTAGGTGAACCTAATCATCATTTCATATAAAAACAAGTCCGTCGCGCGGATAACCTCCAGAAACCATCATAAAAAGCCTTAATAATCGGCCGAATATACGAGCAGTAGAGCGATAGTAGTCCAGCGGTTAGGACGGATGCTTCCCAAGCCTCTGACCCGGGTTCGAATCCCGGCTATCGCACTTTTATTATCGGTTTCAGATCGAACGGGCCTCGGAATTGTTCCGACAGACGCTCGCACACATTATTAAAGGAGACAATTATAAGGCTCCACCATGGACATCCTGGAGATAGACGGTTCAAGAGGTGAGGGTGGTGGACAGATGGTCCGCACATCGGTAGCCATGGCCACAGTCACCGGGATCACCACGCATCTCACCCGTATCAGGGAGAACAGGCCGACCAACGGGTTGTCCAAACAGCACTGCGCCGCGGTCGAGGCCGTCGCCCAGATGGCCGGATCCACGGTCGAGGGGAACATCATCGGTTCCCGCGAACTGCTTTTCACGCCCGGTCATGAGCACAAATACGACATCGAGATGAACATCGGTACCGCCGGCAGCCTCAGTCTGGTCCTCCAGGCGATGATGCTCGCAGGAAGGAACCACCGCAAGAGGCTCACCGTGGACATCAGCGGAGGGACCAACGTCATGTGGGCGCCTCCGATAGACTCCTACCAGACGTTACTGTTCCCTCTGATGAGGAAGATGGGCATCGAGGCCAACGTCAAGATCATCGACCGCGGATTCTACCCGCAGGGCGGAGGACGCGTCATAACCACCCTGGACCCCATCGATACGATCAAACCTCTCGACATCGAGGAGCTGGGGGAGCTGAAGAGCATCAAAGGCATCTGCTTCAGCCAACGCCTTCCGGATTGGATCAACAAGGACATGATCACCAGCTGCCAGAACACCCTGAAGCCCTACGCGGACGTGGAGTTCGACATCCAGAAGACCGACGGCGACTCCAGGGGTGCGGGCATAGTCCTCACGGCGGAGTTCGAGAACGGTCTGCTCGGAAGCAACGCCCTGACCTCCCGCGGACACACTGCCGACAAGGCCGGAGAGGATGCGGCGATGGACCTCATCAGGGAGATGACGAGCGGCGCGACCATGGACGTCCACACGGCGGACCAGGTCCTCCCGTACATGGCGATGGCCCAGGGCAAGAGCGGATTCTCCGTCTCCAGGATCAGCAAGCACCTGCTGAGCCAGATGGACACTCTGGAATCATTCCTTGATGTGAAGTTCGGGGTCGAGAGGAAGGACAACGTCTACAGGTTCAGCGTGACCCCTGGCGAGAACAACAAGGCCCTCCACCCCATCTGAACGGGATAACGTTCACTTTTTGTACGTGTATCTGCTGGCAGAGCACATGGCGAATCCCAGACCCTTCATACATGTCAACTGCGCTATGTCCGCTGACGGCAAGCTTGCCGGCGACGACCGCACACAGGTGCGCATCTCATCCGACGAGGACAAATCGCGCGTGAAGGGCCTCCGCAAGCATTACGATTCCATATTGGTCGGAGTCGGCACCGTCATCGCCGATGACCCGCACCTGACCCTGAAGGACAGGGACTACGACACCAACCCCATCCGCATCGTCCTGGATCCGCACGGCCGCACGCCTGATAACGCACAGGTATTGAACGACCGCGCACCCACCGTGATGGTCACCCTCGAGGGATGTACCAGGACATGGGACTGCGACGGTATCATCCGCGCCGGGAAGGTCGATATCGACCTGGATAAGGTCATGGACGAGCTCGTCAGGATGGGTGTCGAGAACATCCTGGTGGAGGGCGGCGGGAAGACCATAGCATCGTTCTTCAGGGCCCATCTGGTGGACCGCTACACCGTGTTCGTAGGTGGACTAGTAATCGGCGGATGCAACGCGCCTACGCCCTGCGACGGGGACGGATGGGTAGAGCCAGAAGGGATAAAACTCCAGCTGGACGACTGCCAGATGCTCGGGAACGGCGCCCTCTTAAGTTTCAAGCCTCTCTACGAGTAACGGGATCTTGTGCTCCCTCGGCTCGAGGACGAAACGTACGTAGTTGTAATCGGTCCCGAACACCTCGCTGCTGACCATCACATAGGGCTTGCCCGTGGCATCCTCGAGGACCCTCGAAAAGAATCCCGCGGCATACTGGATCAGGCATTTGGCGGAGCCTTCCGTCAGCGGGATGCTGTCCTTAATGATCAGCGTCAGGGGCTTGACTGAGTAGACGCTGACGTCCCCGAATCCGAGCTCCCTGAAGTAGTTCCTTGCATTGTCTATGGTGTCCTCCATCGTCTCCCCCGTAAGGGAACCGGACATGGCCGCGCCGTGTATGAAACCGAGGATGCTGGCCATCGGATCCACGTTCAGACCCATTCCGTCGAATCCCAGGAATATGAACCTGGGGAGGGTCCTGATCATCTTCTCGGGGTCCTGAGCCACCTTGGTGAGGAGCTTGAATGCGAGCTCCCTGGATTCGTCCGAGGACTGTACGGCCTTGCCGAACGGGAGCGAAATGAGCGAATAGTACCTCTTGCGGTTGTCCTGGAGGTCATCATGGACGGAGATCAGCTTGTCATGCACCATCGAATCCAGGTGGACCGAGATGGTGGACTGGGCCTTGGAAACTTTCTTGGATATCTCCGTTAGTGACAGATCGCCCTTCTCCAGCTCGTGCAATATGTTCAACTTCACATCGCTGGAGACCTGTACCGTGCCGTCCCCGGTGATGTAGAGTTCGAAGTGATTGGACGTTTCGTCTGCCATAAAAGTCCGTATGCGGTTCGTATATTAAAGTTTCGCATTAGTCACTCCAAAATTATGTATATGCGCGCGAGGATGGTCAAGAGAGGAATAGGCATGAAAGCTACTGTGGATGGAAAGACTTGCGATATCAGGGCAGTATGGTTCGAGAACGGAAAGGTCAGGATGATCGACCAGAGGGAACTCCCGGCGAAGATCGTCCTGGTCGACTTCGACGACTATCTCGACATAGCGGAGGCCATACGCAACATGACCACCCGCGGTGCTCCTTCCATAGGGGCCACCGCCGCATACGCGATGTGCATGGCGGCGCTCAAGGGATGCGACCTGAAGAAGGCCGCGGCGGACATCAAAGCCGCAAGGCCCACGGCCAACGACCTGTTCTACGCCGTCGACTACATGAGCGAAGAGCTCTCCAAGAGTGTGGACCCGGTCAAGGCCGCCGACGGATACGCCCAGATGATGGTCGACAAATGCATCAAGATAGGCGAATACGGGGCGGAGCTCATCAAGGACGGCATGAAGCTCATGACGCACTGCAACGCAGGAGCGCTGGCAACGGTCGATGTCGGCACCGCGCTGGCCCCAATGAGGAAGGCCCACGAGCAGGGAAAGAAGTTCTTCGTCTACGCCTCGGAGACCAGGCCCCGCCTGCAGGGCATGCAGCTCACAGCCTGGGAGCTCAACCAGGAGGGAATAGACCACGCCATCATCCCCGACGGGGCATCGGCATACTACATGTCGCAGGGCGTGGACATGATCATCACCGGTGCGGACAGGATCGCCGCCAACGGGGACTTCGCCAACAAGATCGGCACGTTCGACAAGGCAATCGTCGCCAAGCACTTCGGCATCCCGTTCTACGTCGCCGCACCCATTTCCACATTCGATTTCAACACGAAGACCGGGAAGGACATCGTCATCGAGCAGAGGTCGGAGACCGAGGTCACCATGGTGAAGGACTACAGGATCGCCCCGGTCGGCTCCAAGGCCCTGAACCCCGCCTTCGACGTCACCCCGGCGGAACTGGTGGCCGGGTTCATCACCGAGAAGGGGATCCTGAGGCCTGACGAGATCCACAAGGTGAAACAATGAACGAGAGATACGCCAGGCAGGAGCTCGTGAAGATATGCAAGCTCCTCTACGACCGCCAGCTGACCGTCTCCGCCGGAGGCAACATGAGCGTCAAGATCAACGATTCAGAGATACTCATCACCCCCTCCGGGAGGAACAAGGGCATGCTGGAGCCGGAGGACCTGGTCCTCATCGATTCCAAGGGCAAGGTGCTCTCCGAGGGCAAGCCGTCGATAGAGCACAAGTTCCACCTGGCGCTGTACAACATGAACTTCGACACCCGTGCCGTGGTCCACTGCCACCCGCTCCACTGCGTCACGCTGGCCGTGAAGGGCGAGAAGATCAAGAGCAACATCACGCCCGAAGGCGTCCTCCTCCTTGGGGACGTCCCCATGATCGGGTACTTCACCCCGGGATCCAAGAAGCTGGTCGAGGCCGTGGCGGCCGTCGGCGACCACAAGGCGATACTCATGGAGCGCCACGGCGCCATCACCCAGGGCCGCACCCTCGAGGAGGCATACAACAGGATGGAGGAGCTGGAATTCCAGGCCAGGCTCCAGCTGCTCTGCGGCGATGTGGAGGACCTCCCCAAAAGGGAGATCACCAAGCTCTCGAAGATGTGATATCATGACGATCCTCGTAACGAAATGGTTCGGCACCTTCCTCATAGACGAGAAGTCGCACAGCATCATCGACAAGAGGCTGATGCCCATGGACGCCTCCGAGACCGCGCAAAAACTAGCGGTCATGCAGAGGGGAGGGGTCCTGGAGGAGGAGAGGGAGCTCGCCTCCAAGGTGCCCGAGAAGCTGATGGTCGGGGAGCGCAGGCAGTCCGAGCTCGGGAAGCCGGAGCTGTTCGACTCGTCCTTCCTCACGCCCCAGAAGTTCGGATACGACGACGCGTTCATGCACGAGGTCATGATGGGCCTGGGGAAGCTCAGGACATCGGAGCCCATCCCCAGGGACAGGAGCCTGGTCCAGGCGATCAGGAACCTTGACGACCAGATAGCCACGATCAACCTCTACAACGAGAGGCTTCACGAATGGTACGGGATGCACTTCCCGGAGCTGGCCGACCACGCCAAGGACTCCAGGTACGCCGACCTGATCGCCAGGTACGGCGAGAGGGACGCCATCATCGAGGAGCTCGGACTCGACATACAGTCGATCGGAGCGGATTTCAACGACAGCGACATGCGCGCGGTCATGGACCTGGCGGACACCCTGTACCGCCTGTACGACGACAAGGAGCGCACCGAAGCGTACATCCAGGAGATCGTCGAGGAGACCTGCCCGAACATGTGCAGCATCGTCGGCGGCCCGCTGGCGGCCAGGCTGATATCCCTGTCCGGAGGCCTGGAGAGGCTGTCCACGCTGCCATCCTCCACGGTCCAGCTCCTGGGGGCGGAGAAGGCGATGTTCAGACATCTCAAATCCGGCAAGAGGCCTCCGAAGCACGGAGTGATCTACCAGCACCCGGAGGTCCACAAGGCACCCTACTGGCAGAGGGGCAACATCGCACGCGCCCTTGCAGGCAAGATCCTCATAGCCGCCAAGGTGGACCAGTACCGCGGCGAGTTCTGCGGCGACAGGCTCAACGAGGAGTTCTTGGCCAGGGTCGAGGACATCAAGCGCAGGTACCCCGAGCCGCCCAAGAAGCCACAGAAGAAGGGCAAGCCCAGGAACAGGGGCAAGGGAAAGAGGCGCTAAATCCGTAATCATATAGTCTTCCGGAACGGCCTTTTCCGCTCTTATCCCCCTTAGATACTATTATAATAGTAGGAGCCATAGCCTCAGCCAGATAACATGAGGTCAGTAACCGTTTACGACTTGCATGTGCTCACTTCCTTCGGGGAAGTGAACTACCGGCCATGAGCTGGAAAATATAATCCAAAAGGATAGTGAGACCAATGTGGGAGATGAAAGAGATCAGAGAGCTGAAAGAGGGAAGGTACGTCAACGTTGACGAGGAACCTTGTAAGATCGTCAAGATCACGACCTCCAAGCCCGGAAAGCACGGATCGGCCAAGGCGAACATCGATGCAGTCAGCATCTTCACCGGGGCAAAGAAATCCATCGTTGGACCTGTCAGTACAAAAGTCCAGGTCCCCATGATCGACAAGAGGAAGGGACAGATCCTGTCCATCAACGGAGAAGAGGCGCTCGTCATGGACCTCGAGTCCTTCGAGAACCTCTCCATCGTCATCAACCAGGATGCAGAACAGAAGATCGAGGAAGGCGCTGAAGTTCTGTACCTTGTCGCGATGGGCAGATACAAGTTCATGTGAGGACTGGTAAAATATCATACGGACTCGGATATGCCGGCGCAGATTCTGAATACGACGAATCGGACATCGTCATATTCGGAGTCCAGTATGATCATACCGCCTGCTTCAAAGCGGGCGCAAGGGAGGGACCCACCGCTATAAGGCGGGCCTCCTACAATTTTGAAGAGATACATTTCGAGCACGGCATCCACCAGGAGCTGCCTGCGGTATGCGACTACGGCAACGTGGACGATTTCGTCGTACCGGAGGACATGGTCCAGGAGGTGGATTTCGCCGTCGGCCCCGCCATCAGGGACGGCAAGTTCCCGATCACCATCGGCGGGGAGCATTCTGTGAACATCCCCGTGGTGAGGAACTTCGACAGCGACAAGATATCCGTGATATCGATAGACGCCCACCTGGATTCCAGGGACGAGTATCTTGGCACCCCTCTGAGCCATGCGTGCATCATGAGGCGTGCGGCGGACCATGTGGGGATAGACAGCACGTACGTCCTCGGATGCCGTGCGATCGGCGAGGAGGAGCTGGACAGGGACGATGTGATCCCGTTCATAAGCGCGTACGAGATCTTCGACAAGGGCATCGACTGGGCCATAAAGCAGGCTCTGGACAACGTGAAGCACGAGTCCGTCTATCTGACGATCGATATCGATGGAATAGACCCCGCATTCGCGCCCGGGACCGGAACGCCCGAACCCTTCGGACTCCACCCTTACGATGTGAAGAAGGTCATCAACGCTGTGGGCGACAGGCTCGTCGGATTCGATGTCTGCGAGGTATGTCCGCCTGCGGACCCGTCCGGGATAACATCCATCCTGGCTGCAAGGCTCATCAACGAGGTCATTGCTGTTCAGGGGAAGAATCTGAGGAACTGAGGATCCTTTTCAGCTCATCCAGCGTCTCGGAGAGCCAGCTTGCGGATTTGTCGCGGCTTCCGGACTGAGCGTACACCTTCACAAGGTCCCTTACGTTGGACTTCCTTACCAGCGTCCATCCTTCGGGACTGTAGATCTTCACGCCGTCGAGGAGTTCCATCTCCTCGCCCTCATGCAACGCCTTGTAGCTCTCGAGAAGGAACGGGATCCTATCCTCGGGGACCTCCAGGGAGTCTTTGGAAATGTAATAATCGGGGTACTTCGAGATCTGGTCCCCAAGGGGTCCCTTTTTGGCGATGATCTCGAACATCTTGACCATTGCCAATATGGCATCGCAGAGACAAGCGTGTCCAGGAAGCACCAGGCATCCGAATATGTCTCCTCCGAGCACCGCAGAGTACTCCTTGACCTTCCTTATGACCGTCTGCTCCCCCACTGTGCACAGGATCAGCTCCCCGCCGTTGTCACGCACCACAGACTCCATCAGAGTGGATGCGTTCACAGGCACGACGACCTTGCCGGGACCTTTGGAGAGGATGTCCACGGCCATCACGGCGAAGCTCTTGTCTCCATGCACAGGGACGCCGTCAGCAGTGGCGAAGAGGACATGATCGGCATCCATATCGATGGCGACACCGAGGTCCAGCCCCTGGCTCTTGACCACATGGCCCAGCTTCATCTGCCTGTCCTCGTCCAGCATGGACGAGTCGCCGGTTATGAATATGCATTCCACGGACAGCGCCATGAGAAGGCCGGCCACTGTGTTGGCCACTGTGGAGTTGCGGCAGTCCAGACAGATCCTGAAGCCTGCGTTGCGGATGGCCTCCACATCTATGCCCTTCATGATGGAATCGATGTAGGACTCTGTGAAATCCGCCACCTTGGAGATCTCCCCGATCTGCATCGCGGGAACCTGAGAGTTGTCCGCCATCACGTCCTCAATGGTGCGTTCGTCGAATATCGGGTCGTCGATGCCTCCGGACCTCATGATCCTGAAGCCGTTGATCTGCTGACCTGCGAAGGAAGCGGTGATGCTCACCCCTCCCATGACCTCCGGGTGGACCGCCATATAATACTGGATCATCGGGGTCGGCACCGCGCCGAGGTCAAGGACGTTGGCTCCCACGGACATCATACCTGCGACCAATGCGGTCTTCAGCATCATGTTGGATGTCCTTCCGTCCATCGCGACTGCGAGAGGGCCTCCGTAGATCTTGCCTACGGCCTTCCCGAGCTTCAATGCGACTTCGACATCCATACCATCGTTGATGGTACCCTTCACCGTGTTGCTACCAGCGAGCAGACTCATAGAACGACCTGATCGATTTCAAGGGACAGCATCTTAAAGCGATGCCCGTCTCCGATGGAGTCTGCACTGAATCGGCCAATAAATACCTTAGGTCCGACTGCCAATAACCAACCGATGTTAACGTGCCAGACAGAAGCCCGGACAGGCCTCACTCTGTGTCCTTCGGAGCCGCCGAAGCCTGGTCGCCGAGGTTGGTGGACCTGTCCTTGATCCATTTCTGGATGTCCTTGATCTTAGTGCTCCCGATACCGAAGTACTCGGCGAACTTCTTCGTGGTGGTCAGCTCCCAGGTGTTCCCTGCCTTCTTCCTCGCCACGAAGTCCATGTCCGTGAGGGCGTGAACATCGTCGTAGACACGGGGGCCGCGGAGCTTCAGGAGCTCCGACTGCAGCACCGGCTGGTAGTACGCTATGGTCGTGAGCGTGCGCAGGACGCCTGCGGACAGCTCCGGCTTGGCGAAGGTCCCGGTGCACTCGGAGTACTCGGGCCTGAGCATCATCCTGTACTCCACCCCGATCTTGGCTATCTGGATGGCGGAATCTCTCTCCTCGTACTCCCTGCGGAGGTCCATAAGGGCGGAGCGGACCTCCTCCACGGGCAGTCCCGTCTTGGCCGCTATGTCGGAAGTGCGGAGGTTCCCGGAAGCCGAGAACAGCGCCGCCTCGACCGCACCCTTCGTATCCACCTCACATCACCGCTTCGATACGGTCCCCGAGGTCATCCTCGATGGTACCGGAGGCGCCCTCGGTCATGATCTCGACGTATATCTCCCCGAACGGGAGGGACTCCTGCCAGACGTCCAGGCGCCCGATCCTCACCAGGTGGAGGATGGACACGAAGGTCTTCAGGTTCTCCTTGAGGTCGGAGGTGTACAGGTCCTCGATGCAGATCTGTCCCATTCCGAGCTTTTGGATCCTCTCCCAGACCGCCTCGACGTCCCTTTGGTCGTCCTCCTCGTGGGCCTTGTTGTCGAACTTGACAGGTTCCTTGGCCTTGAGCTGCGACTTGACGCGCTCCCTCTCCCTCTGGACCTCGATCTCCTCTCTGGCCGCCTCGAAGGCGTCGATGAGCTCGTACATGGTCACCGGGCGAACCGGCTCCCTCTGGAATGCCTCGCTGAGCGTCACCTCGGGGACTACCATCATGTCCTCGTCCTCGTAGAAGAACGAGTCGTCCACATCCATGTCGAACTCCTCCACGGGGGGCTCGGACATGGTGCGGGTCGAATCCGACTGGAGCCTCAGGATCTTCCATGCCATCAGCATGAGCTTCCCTGCGACTATCATGTCGAAGGTGTCGTTGACCACCTTCATGTTGTACAGCTTGACGAACTGCGACAGGTCGATCTCCCACGGATCGATCCCGTTCTCCAGCACCAGGCTGAATACTGCGCGTATCGCCTCGTCCACGGGGTCGTTGAGACGCTCCCCGGACTCCACCTTGTTCAGGATGTCAACGTACCCGTTTATCCTGCGGTAGGTGTCGGTGTTCTCCGTCATAGCCTTGTGGAACAGCAGATGCTGCTCCAGATCCTCAATCCTTATGTTCCCATCCATCTCAGATCGCCTCTTTGTCCTGTACAGCCTCTTCCTCGTATTTCGAGACCTCAGCCAGATCGGGCTGTATTATGATCTTGCTGATGCCTGACGGTGGCCTGGTGACGCCGATCAGCTGGTCCGCGACCGCCAATGCGACCTTCCTCAGGGACACCTGTATGAACTGTGCCTTCTTCGAACTCTCCTTGACCCTGAACGCCACCATCTCGGAGTTCACTGAGTCGAGGAACATGTCGACCTCGTCCAATACGTAGAACGGGGACGGCTGATACTCCTGTATGGCGAAGATGAAGGACAGCGCGGTCAGGGACTTCTCCCCTCCGGAGAGGGCCTCCAGCCTCAGGAGCTTTCCGTTCCTGGGCTTCGCGTTGATTATGAGTCCGCCGCTGAACGGGTCGTCCTCGTCCTCCAGTGCCATATACGCCTCGCCTCCTCCGGAGAGCTGGGCGTAGATCTTCTTGAAATTCTCGTCCACAGCGGTGTACGCCTCCATGAACAGCCCCTTCTTCTTCCCTTTGAGGGAGTCCGTCAGGGCCGTGAGGTCCGCTATGTTCCTGTTGAGGTCCGCCACCTGCTCGTTCAGGGCGTCCAGGCGGGCCTTCTTCTCATCGTAATCCTCTATGGCGCGCAGGTTGACATTGCCTAGCCTGTCGATCGCCGCCTCGCAGGTCTTGATCGTGCGCCTGATCTCCTCCTCCGAGGGTATGGGCTGGGCGACCTCGAAGGTGATCGCGTCGACCTCCTCCTGGTAGGCCATGATCTGCTGCTTGATGACCTGCAGCTGGGCCTCGAATGTAATCACGGATGCCTTGGTGTTCTCTATCGCGGTGGCCTTGTCCCTCACGACGGTGTCCAGCTCGTACTTCTGGTTCTGGAGCTCGTCCTTCCTGTCACGGAGGTCGCCTATGCCCTTCTCCATCTCGGCCTCGATCTTGCGCAGCGCATCCAGATCGAGCTTGAGGCGGTCCAGCAGGCCTTTGCTGTCGCGGATGATCCTCTCGTCCTCCTCGATGGAGGAGTTGACGCTGTCCAGCTGCATCTGCAGGGACTCATTCTGCTTCGCCAGACCGACGATCTCCGTCTCCGCGCCGCCGATCTGCTGCTTGTAATCGTAGATCTGCTGGGTGATCCTGTACAGGTCGTCACGGACCTTCTGGATCCTGTTCTGCAAGTCCGCAGGCGCGATCTCAGCGATGCGGTCCTTGACCCTGTTCCTCTCGTCGCTCAGGGCGGTCATGCGCTCGGACATCCTGCCGAACTCCTCCCTGGCCTTGGACAGCTGCGCGTCCGCGTCGGACACCCTCTGCCTGGAATCCTGCAGGCTGCCCTGATACTCCTTCTTGGACCTCTCCAGCTCCGATATCCTGGCCTTGAGCCCGGCGACCTTCTCCCTCTGCTCCGCTCCGGACGAGGTCGATTTCCTGAGCTCGTCGTCGATGGTGCGGATCTCCTCGCGGACCTTCCTGATCTCCGCCCTGACGTTCTCCAGTGCGTCGGATGCCTTCCTAAGCTTCTCTCCGAGCTCGGTCAGCTTGTCCTCCGATGCGGCGCCGAACTTCATCAGCTTCTGCTGGTTGATCGTTCCTCCGACCATGGCACCGGAGGCCTCGATGAGCTCCCCGGCCTTGGTGACGATCCTGATCCCGCCCATGATCCTGCGGGCGGTGTCCATGTCCTTGACCACGAGGGTGTCTCCAAGGACGTACCAGAAGGCGTTGTAGTACTTCTGGTTGAATTCTATGAGGTCTATCGCGTATCCGTCGGAGTCCTTCTCGCTCATGATGGCCTTCGCCCTGGGCTTTCCGCCCATCATCTTAGTGAGCGGGAGGAACGTGACCCTTCCGAGCCTCTCCTTCTTCAGGTACGCGATGGCGTCGGCAGCGACCTGGTCGTTGTCGACGATTACCGCCTGCATCTTGCCTCCGGCGGCGACCGACAATGCGGTCTCGTATCCCGGTTCGACGGTGGCCAGCTCCTGGATCGTCCCGTGTATGCCGGGCATCTCGCCCCTGTTCCTGAGGGCAAGGATGGCCTCCACGGCCATGCTCCCCTGGTTCATCCTGTCGGACACCTTCTTCTCGGCCTGCAGGGACTTGTACTCCTCGTCGATCCTGCGGTACGCGTTGTTGAGGTCCTTCTCCTGGTTCTCCAGCTCCGTCTCCCTCTTCTTGGCGTCCAGAATCTTGGCGGAGAAGTCCTCCAGGCTGGGGCCGGCCTCGGCCTTGATCTGATCGAGGCTCCATTTGGCATCCTTGATCTCGAAATCTATGTTCTGGACCTTCTCGTCCATGTTCGCATATGCGTTGTGGGCATCCTCGGATGCCGTCTCGGCCTTGGAGAAGGCCGCCTGGGCGGACAGCAGCTCCGCCGAGCAGTCGGAGATCTGCTTCTCCAGGGAATCCTGCTTCTCCTGGAGCTCCTTCTGCTCCCCTCCGGTGTTGGAGATCATGTCAGAGATCTGCTTCTCCTCCTCCGACCTGGCGGTCTTGCGCTGCTCCGCATCCGCAAGCTTGATTGACAGCTCCGCCTTGGTCTCCTCCAGCGATCTGGACTGTATGTTGTTCTCAGAGATGGACTCCTCGAAGTTGGCCTTGAACGCCTTCTGCTCCTCCAGGTCCGCCTCGGTAGTCTCGATCTTGTCCTTCTTGGTGGCGTACTCGATCTTGGCGTTCTCGATCTTGCCCTTCAGCTCCCTGTACTCGGGACCTGCCTTGACGGCGATCTCCTCCTCGACGTCCCTTATCTCCTGAATCTTAGCGTCCCTCTGGGCCTCGGCCTCCGCCTTCTCCTGGGCGAACCTCTGGGCGTCCTCCCTGAGCTTGGCGATGTGGTTCTGCTGCGATTCGTACGACGCCTTGCTCATCTGGAGCTTCCTGTGGGAGTACTGGGCCTTGGCCATGTCCAGGGCATCCTTGTACTCCACGTACTTCTGGGCATCCTCGCGGTCCTTCTCGAGCTTCTTCACCTCGTTGGTGAGCTCCCCGACCACGATATTGATCCTCTCGAGGTTGGCGTTGGCCTCGGACTTCTCGGCCTCGGCCTTGTCTATGTCTGCGTCGAAGCTCGCGATACCGGAGATCCCGTCCAGGATGGCCCTCCTCTGGGTGTTCCCCATCTGGACGATGTGGGTGACGTCTCCCTGCTGGACCAGGTTGTATCCCTCCGCGCTGATCCTCGCCTTGGTGAGGAGGTTGTCGAACTCGGTGAGGGTGGACTTCTGGTCGTTGATGTAGAAATAGGAACTGTAATCCTGGCCGTTGTCGGACATCTTGATGTAACGGGTCAGCCTGACCTCGTCCGCGTCCCACGGCATCATGCGGTCGGTGTTGTCGAAGATGAGGGAGACCTTCATGAAGGAGGCCTTGTTCTTGCTCTTGCCTCCGTCGAAGATGAGATCGGTAAGCCTTCCTGCGCGGACGGCCTTGGGGCTCTTGGGGCCCAGAACGAAGAGGATCGCATCGGTGATGTTGGATTTCCCTGATCCGTTCGGTCCGGTGACTGCGGTATAACCTTCCATCAGCGGCACCGTGACCTTGCCACCGAATGATTTGAAATTCTCCATCTCGACCTGTTTTAAGTGCACCCGATCCCCCCATTAGGAGGGCAATCGACCTATAGTCGCTTGCATCCCATCATCACGCGACCTGACATGCGCACACGCGCACGCACACATGATTATAGTAAAGTAAAGGATTTTTAATATATAATAGCACAACCGAAGAGCCAGCCGGGGCTCATTCCAGCATGGAAGGAATGTCCGCCACCGAATCCAGCACATAGGTCGGCTTCACATCGGAGCTACTGAGGTCATCCCTCGAGGTCTCTCCTGACAGTACAAGGATACTGGTGATCCCGGCATCCTGCCCCATCCTTATGTCCGTATACAGACGGTCGCCCACCATGACCGCCCCGTCCGGGTCCACGCCCATCTCCAGGGCCGCCATCTCGAGCATCAGACGGTTGGGCTTGCCGATGATCACGGCATGTGTCTGGCACATCTGCTCGAACATCCTTATGAAGGGCCCTATGTCGATATCGTAGTCGGTTTCCGTAGGGCATACATCGTCCGGGTGGGTGGCTATCAAGATGGCTCCCTTCTTCAGGGCCTTGAAGGCCTTGTTGATCTTGTCGTACGTGATGGTGCGGTCGAAGGTGAGGTAGACTATGTCTGGCTCATCGTCCACGACGTTCACTCCGGCGGCCCTGACCTCCTCCACAACATCGGGGGAACCGACCACGTAGACCCTGCTTCCCGGATGCTCCGAGAGCACGTATCTGATGGTCGCGATGTTAGATGTGAGGACGTTGTCCAAGGACACGTCGAAGCCCATCTTGGTGAGCTTATCGTAGTAATACGAGCGGGAATGGGAGGAATTGTTAGTAAGGAATACGAAAGGTATCCCCTTGCTCTTCAGCGCGTCTATGAATCCCTTGGCGCCCGGGATGGGGTCCCATCCCTTGTAGATCGTGCCGTCCATGTCGAGCATGAATCCGGTGAACCTCATCTCAGCATCTCCCCTATCATCCCTATCGTGCGCCTGAGCTCCTCCCTCGAGACCTTGTTGTAGATGGTCGCCGCGGGATGGTAGGTGGGGATGAACTTCACATCCCTGTCCCGCACCCTTATGGTGGTCGGGACGTTCACGATCTCGTCCATCCTGCCCTCGTAGCCCATCAGGTCCCTGCAGGCTGATTTTCCAAGTCCAATGACCAGCTCCGCATCGTACAGCTCCGACTCCAGGAAGGGCCTGCATGCGGCCATCTCCTCCTGAGTTGGATCGCGGTTAGAAGGGGGCCTGCATTTGACTGTGTTCGTGATCAGGACATCGGAACGGCTGAAGCCCGCATCCTTCATCATGCCCTCGAGGATCTTCCCCGAACGGCCCACGAACGGCCTTCCCTCGTGGTCCTCGTTCTCCCCAGGCGCTTCGCCCACGAAGACGATGCCCGAATCGTAGGTGCCGTCGGGCAGCACGATGTTGGTGCGGCCCTCGCAGAGCCCGCACAGGCTGCAGTCGGCCTCCGGCCTCATGCCCTGTTTTCCTTGAGGATCTCCGTGGCCTTGACCAGGGAGTAGAACTTGACACCGATCTTGGCGTAGTTCTCCTCTCCGCCGCTCTCGCGGTCGATCACGGACATGGCCTCCTCGACCACTGCGCCGTTCTCACGGAGGGTCTTGATGGCCTCGATGCTGGATCCTGCCGTCGTGACGACATCCTCGACCACGAGGACCTTGTCGCCGGGGTTGAGATCCCCCTCGATGAGCTTGCCGGTCCCATGGTCCTTCTTCTCCTTGCGGACCATGACATAGGGAATGCCGGTGGCCAGGGACAGGGCCGCCGCCAGCGGAACGGATCCGAGGACGACTCCCGCGATCCTGTCGGGGCGGATGTTCTCGGCCTGCATCTTCTCGGCCATCATGACTGAGAACATGTACAGCACCTTGGGGTTCGTGCTGGCCTTCTTGATGTCTATGTAATACTCGCTCTTGGCACCGGATGCCAACGTGAAGTCCCCGAACTGGAGGGCTCCGCAATCCTTCAAAGCTTTCGTAAGCTCACTCATGTAAATCACCACGGCTCCTTCTTGAGCCCCATCTTGTAACCGATGATGTTCGCTATGCGGTGTATGGCGAACATCACCACCAATATGAATATCAGGGCGGCAATGTGCGGCCCTTCGATGTAAGTCGCGTACACCCAGCCCGGATAGAACAGGGCGGTGATGCAGAACGCGCCGATGACGAAGTCGTACTGGTCCAGAATGGGGGCCTTCTGTCCCCTCTCCAGGCCGAGCCTCCTCTTTATGAACGCTCCGCAGAGATCCCCCAGCACGGCGCCGAAGGACAGGCAGAACAGTATGCCGACGTTGTCCCAGAACGGTCCATATCCGCCGTAGTTCTCCGGGTCCCAGAGGGATCCGATGCCTATCAGGATCAGTCCGAGCGCTACGCCTGTGAGTCCTCCGCCGAAGAATCCGCCCCAGGATTTGCCGTCGCCGAAGATCCTCTTGCCTCTCCAAGTCTTGCCGAAATCGATCTTCGTCTTAGACTTCTTTCCGAAGACGACCGCCGCAGAGTTCGGGATCATCGCGGGCAGGAACAGCCACAGGCCGACCGCCATTATTCCCAGTATCTCGAGGATCTCCATATGTCACCTTGCATGTAGATTGCAGTGCAGTTATTATCAGTATCGTCCGCCCAGCGTCAGCCGAGACAATGTTTTCTATCTGCTAGGCCATGCATCAGACATGATCGTACTGGACAGCTCGGCGTTCTTCTCAATGGACGGCCTCCCCGAGGAGGAGCATGTCTGCCCGCCCGGGGTCATCAGGGAGCTGCAGAACCATGAGGACCCCCGCCTTGCGCTATGGGGCGACATGGTCCGTGTGTCGGACTGCTCCAGGGAATCCCTTCAGAGAGTGGAGGAAGCGGCCAAGAGAACAGGCGATGATACCAGGCTGTCACCCGTCGACATGACCGTGCTGGCACTTGCGCTGGATGTTAACGGAACGATATGGTCCGACGACTATTCTATACAGAACGTCGCCAGGGTCCTCGGGGTGGAGTTCAAGCCTGTCGGCATGAAGGGGATCCAGAAGGTAGTCAAGTGGAACTACAAGTGCACCGGATGCGGCAAATGGTACAAGGAGAAGTATCCGGACTGCCCGATCTGCGGATCGCCCTTGAAGGGATGCAGAAGGAAGCGATCACGGGAAAATGCGCTTGCACCTGATGAGGTTGCCCATCCTGCGCTTCCCGAGGATCCTCATGCACAGCTTGGTGGACGCATCGGACCTGAAAGCGAACGTGTCTGCCAGCTTCTTGTTGAACGCAGCGAGCCTGAGGGGCTGCTCCATGATGTCCCTCCACTGCGTCTCGTAGTTCTCCAGGGATGCTCCGCTCCTGACGTTCTCGGCGGCCACCTGACCGCATATGCGGCCGGCGATCATAGCGAGGGGGATGCCTCCGCCGTTGACTGATATGACCTGTCCTGCCGCATCTCCGACGACCATCCCGTTACCGGACACGGTCTTGGGTATGGGGCCTTCGCTGGGAACGTACTTTCCGTAGGTCTTGCCCTCGGCCTTGAACCCGTGCCTGTCCATGAACTTGTCGAAATAGACTGAAAGTGATGCGTTGGCGAACTTGGGAGAGAATCCCACGCCCACGTTGGCGCGTCCGTCCTTGGGTATGATCCATCCGTACGCACCGGGCGCGATGCCTCCGAAGAACATCTGCGTGTAGGGCTCGAAATCCCCTTTGACCTGCGCCGTGACGGCAGGGTAGGGGTTCTTGTTGTGCTCCAATCCCAGCGACTGCGCGACACGCGAACCGGGTCCGTCGGCCCCTATCAGGACCTTGTACCCGATCTCGCCCTTGCTGGTCTGGGCCTTGCCGTCCTTGATACCGTAGAAGGCGTGCTCCATGCTGAACTCCGCTCCGGCCTCCGATGCCAGAGATGCAAGATACTGGTCGAACCTGTCGCGGTCCGTGGTGTATCCGTTGAACTCCAGCATGGTCTCCCTGTCATCAGGATCGATAAGGTCTATCCCCACGGTCTCCAGGCAGTGGAGCTCGTCGGGGATCGTGAATAGGGACTCCATGTCCTTCAGCTTGGGGAACATGTTCATTATCTCCTCGTTGGAGGGCATGAACTCCCCGCACCTCACGGGCACTCCGACCTGCGGACGCCTTTCCAATACCATTACCGATGCTCCGGATTCGGCGGCGTACCTTGCGGTCACGCTGCCTGCAGGTCCGGAACCAACAATCAGGATGTCGACATCTTCGGACATGTTGACCTCATACAGAGATTCTCTCTGAGAACTTTATAAGTGCTGATTTGTACTCGGAATCCGGCAGGAAGGCCATCATCTCCCTCGCTTTCGATGTGTACTGAGCTATCATTGCCCTGCACCTGGGGATTATATCGGTCTCCTTGATCCTCGAGACCGCTCCGGACATCTCCTTAGGGGACGGCCCGTCCTTGGAGAACACCCCTCTGACCTGCTCGCCTATGCCCGGATCGTTCATCGCATAGTACAGCGGGAGCGTGGGGAATCCGGTGAGCAGCGTGAGCATGTCCGCCTTCTTCTCGTCGGGGAATCCGATGAGGTCTAGGACATCGAAGGACAGCTGGATCGCCATTCCGAGGAACTTGCCGCACTCGGACATCCTGGTGACGGCCTCCTCATCCGCTCCGGCGAGCTTGGATGCGCTCTCCATGATTATCTGGAACTCGATCGCCCCCTTGCGGACGAGTATGTCGAGACAGTCCTCCTCGCTGACGTCGGGGTCGCAGGTGTGGTTGTCTATCTTGAAGATGGTGTCGCTGATGACCGAGGTCGCCCTCATGAGGTAGGGGACGATCTTGGGCACGCTCCCGTAGGCGAGACGGAAGCCCATCATGTACATGAAATCGCCGGCGACTATGACCTTGGTCGTGGATGGGGTCTTCGAGAACAGCTTCTTCCTCTCTCCTACGACCTTCCCGTTGCGACCGATATGGTCGTGCAGGTGGAGTCCGTCGAAGACCGATTCGTAGCAGGAGGACATCCTCACCGCGACGTCCGCATCCTTGCCGCCATTGGCATAATATGTCAGGATGCAGAGGGCAGGCCTCAGCTCATGGTGATGCGTCGACAGGGTGGCCTCGCACATAGCGTTAAGTTCGGGGTATGCAGACCTCACCTCCGTCCTCATGACCGCATCGACGGATTCGAGCTCCTTATCGATGACAGGATCCCTGCTCTGAGCCATTGTTGCAATATCGCCATACCATACTTAATGGTTCGTCTTAAAGTCTGGCACATAGAAAGTAAGGGGTTTGGGAAAGGGTTTGTGGATCGTTTTCAGCTCATCAGGAAGGTCGCGTCCTCGCAGAATCCGTACAGGAGGTCGGGGTAGACTCCCAGTACGATCACGAAGATGAGACAGATCACGATGGCCAGAGTGAAGACCCTAGGGATCTTGATCTTCTCTGTGCTGGTTCCCTTCTCGATGTACATAGCCTTGACCACTCTTGCGTAGTAGTACAGGGATATGGCGGAGTTCAGGATCGCGATGAATGCGAGCCAGACGAACTCTCCGGATGCCTCTCCGGGAACTCCTACCGCGGAAGCGAACAGGAAGAACTTGGAGGTGAATCCTGCGAGAGGGGGTATTCCTGCCAGTGAGAACAGGAACAGCATCATTGCGGCTGCGAGGAACGGTGCCCTCTTGGCGAGTCCCTTGTAGTCGGAGATCTTCTCACCGATACCGGCGCAAATGAGTGCACCGACGATGAGGAAAGCTCCTCCCTTCATGAACACGTGGGTGAACATGTGGAACAGACCTGCCGCCTCCGCCTCAGGTGTCATGACTGCCATGATGATCAGGATGTATCCTGCCTGGGCGATGGAGGAGTATGCGAGCATCCTCTTGATGTTGTTCTGTGCGATGGCCACGACGTTTCCAACCGTCATCGTGAATGCCGCGATAATGGCGAAGACGTACTGCGCGGTCTCTCCATAGATCTGGCCGACGGTCGCCGCTCCGATGAACATGATCATGAACACCTGGATGAAGACGGCGAGACCCATCTTCTTGGATCCTGTCGCCAGGAACATGGAGACGGGGGTTGCAGCTCCCTCGTAGACATCGGGTGCCCACATGTGGAACGGCACGGCCGCGATCTTGAATCCGTAACCGGCGATCATAGCGATGATACCGATTCCGAACATCCACTGGAAAGTGCTTTCGGCGGCGACTGCCACTGCGAGCTCAGCGACCTGAGTGGTTCCGTAAACTCCGTAGACCATGGAGATACCGTAGAGTGTGAGGGCGGTAGACATTCCTCCGACGATGGCGTACTTCACAGCAGCCTCGGAGGCCCTTCCGTCCTTCCTCTTCAGCGCGACCATGGCGTATGAGGAGATACTGGTCAGCTCCACTCCGACGAAGATCGTCAGGAGGTCGTAGGATGTGGTCACGAACACCATACCGAGGGTGGCTCCGAAGAGCAGGGCATAGAACGCACCGGAGTGGTTCTTGGTGGTCTCGATACTGGAGTTGGACACGAGCACGACGAGCGAGAGCACAATCAGGAACAGGAGTCCCATCAGCGAGGAATAGGGTGTCATCCACACGCCGAGGTAGTCACCGGAATATCCGTCCACGAGGAGACAGATGTCGATGAGCATAGCGACGACTGCGAGGATGAGCGCCACGGCCCATGTGACCGTGTGTCTCTTTCCGAACATCTGGATGCCGGGGAGTGCCAGGGCGCCGATGGCCAGGACGATCATCGTTGCCAATGGTGTGAGATCTCCGAATATTGATGTTATGATTTCAGATACCATTTCAGATCACCCCTATCGACATGAGGCCCTGCACATAGGGCTCAAGGAACTGGAGAGCCGCGTCGGGCCATACTCCGAAGAGGGCGACCAGGATGGACAGCACGAGGAGCACTGCGAACTCGTAGTGTCCTACATCGTGTGCCTTGGACAGGTCGATCTTCTTTGTCTCGGGTCCGAACAGCGTCCTCTGCATTGCCCACAGGTAGTATCCTGCGGTCAGCATGAGGGACAGCATACAGAACAGGATCATCCAGATGACGTCGTTCGCGAGGATGAACTCGTAGAACGCGAAGATGACAGGGAACTCTCCCCAGAATCCTACGAGTCCGGGAAGTCCGAGGGATGCCATGAATGCGATCATCATGAAGGTCGCATAGACGGGCATCCTTCCGGCGAGTCCTCCGAGGAGGGGGATCTCTCTGGTTCCGACCTTGTGTCCGGTCATACCGCACACCATGAACAGCATGGCGGTGATGAGACCGTGAGCGAACATCTGGAAGACTGCGAACACCAGTCCGGCCTCGGACAGACATCCGATACCGAGCATGACCATTCCCATGTGGCTGATGGACGAGAACGCCACCATCTTCTTGAGATCGGTCTGGGCGATACAGCCGTATGCACCGTAAATTATGGACACGATAGCGATGGCGATGATGAGCCACTGCCAGTAGTGGGCTGCCTCGGGCAGAGCCTCGATACAGATACGGATGATACCGTACGATCCCATCTTAAGCATGACACCGGCCAGAAGGACGGATCCCTCGGTAGGTGCCTCTGTGTGCGCATCCGGAAGCCAGGTATGGAACGGTACGGACGGCATCTTGACCATGAATCCGAAGAAGAGCAGGGCGAAGATGAGCGACTGTACGTTGAGTGCTGCGGAAGCGATTCCGCTCCTGATGGCCTCGAACGCGAAGTTGACAGGCTGGCCGACATCGACGGACTCGTAACCGATCGCGAAGAATCCGATCAGCATGACGAGCGACGCCACGTGGGTGTAGATGAAGAACTTGATCGCAGAGTAGTGCCTGCGAGGTCCTCCGTACCATGAGATCATGAAGTACATCGGGATGAGGGTGACCTCCCACATGATGTAGAACAGGAAGTAGTCAGCTGCGGTGTAGACACCCATCAGACCGACTTCCATCGCCATGATCAGTGCGTAGAAGTAGTTGTT
>JAEEGL016901854.1_pt1 | contig 23853 bp, 26 predicted proteins | sample 9134231 | NCBI WGS metagenome assembly JAEEGL01 (sample SAMN16246548, study PRJNA631951) | gut metagenome | biome: gut microbiome; feature: rumen; material: fiber-attached | host: Bos | place: Iran: Karaj | collected 2018-10 | reverse complement strand
TGCGAAATAGCTGGCACAATTAAATCCAACGGCACAATTTTGGTTCCCTGATGCAACAACTGGAAAAATGAATGCTGAACATCGGTTCCCGCACCGCCAAAAACAATCGGTCCGGTTTCATATTTAATAAACTGGTTATTAACATCAACAAATTTACCATTACTTTCCATATCAAGCTGTTGCAAATATTTTGGTAAAAAGCGTAAATCTTGATCATACGGAATAACACCATACTCTCTATAACCAAAGAAGTTATTATACCAAACGCCTAACAAAGCCAAAATAACCGGAATATTATGTTCAAATTCTGTGTTTCTAAAATGCAAATCCATAGCATTGGCGCCATCAAGCATCTTTTCGAAATTATCCATTCCAATCATCAACGCAATCGACAGACCAACCGCCGACCACATTGAATATCTGCCACCGACAAAATCCCAAAATTCGAACATATTATCAGTATTAATACCAAATTTAGCAACTTCCTGTGCATTGGTTGATACCGCTACAAAATGTTTAGCCACGGCAGGCTCGCCCAAAGCATCAACCAACCATTTACGGCACGTTTTGGCATTGGTCAAAGTCTCAATCGTTGTAAACGTCTTTGAAACCACAACAAAAAGCGTAGTTTCCGGATCAACTTCCGACAACACATCTTCACAGGCCGAACCATCAATATTCGATATAAAATAACACTTCATATCCTTGGCCCAATATTCTTTCAGTGCGGTGGTTGCCATAAATGGTCCCAAATCAGAACCACCTATACCGATATTTACGATATTATTCAGTTTTTTACCGGTTGCCCCCTTAAATTTGCCAAATCTTACGGCATCGCAAAACTTCCTCATTTTTACCAATACAGCATTAATCTCCGGCATAACATTTTTACCATCAACAAAAATCGGGGTATTTTGCCGATTACGCAAAGCCACATGTAAAACTGCCCTATTTTCGGTTACATTAATTTTTTCACCATTAAACATTGCGTTTATTTTATCTTTTAATTTAACCTCTTTGGTTAACTTGAGCAGATAGTCAATTGTTTTGTCGTTAATTCTGTTTTTTGAATAATCAAGATAAAGGTTATCCAAATTTACCTTATACTTTTCTGCACGTTTTTTATCTTTGGCAAACAAATCTTTCATTTCATCTTTCTTATGCAAGCGATAATGAACCGCCAGTTTTTTCCATGCCAAAGTTTTATTTATCGCCTTATTCATCATTATTTCCTTTCATATTTCCCATATTGATCATAATCAATTTTTCAGGAGAAAAATATTCTTTTGCCGCACGATTCACCCTATCCAACGTAATTCGTTCAATATACAAATTACGTTTTTGCAAAAAGTCTTTTCCTAATTCTTCTCTTTGCATACTCGCCAAAATAGCCGCCAAAGTCCCTATATCGGCAAAACGCAGATTATAAGAATTAATCAAATAATTTTTAGCTGCAGCCAATTCATTTTTGCTAATCCCTTCATTTCCCATTTTTTGCCATTCATTAGCAAAGATCTCCTTCATACGTGCAAAATTTGCCGGTGTGGTTGAAAAACCGCCAACCAATTGCGGAGCTCTTTTCAACAAAGACATTGACGTATACGCACCATAAGTCAGACCTTCTTTTTCACGTGCGGCCTGATTAACACGTGAATTCAGCCCAGCCCCGCCAAATACATAATTAGCCACATATAAAGGATAAAAATCTCTATCCAATCTCGAAACCGACGGTGCAACTATAGCAGACAACACTTGTGGCAAAGTTTCATCTTCTATGTTGATATTTCTGGCTGAATAATCAATTTCTGGAGAATCAATTTCTAACACCTCACTTTTTTCCGGCAAACCAGCAAAAACATCATCGATTAACGTTTCTGCTTTTTCTTTGGTGATATCTCCGGCAATTCCGATATACAGACTGTTTTTGACAAAATTATCATTTATAAAGGCTCGCAGATCTGATATTTCGATAGTTTTAACGCTTTCAGTCGTTCCCGAAACATTATATGCATACGGATGCATACCAAATATTTCTTTTCTTACGGCTTTACGCAAACGATATTGCGGTTTTTCACGCAAATACTCCAAGTTTCGTAATATTTGCCCCTTAACTCTGACAAAATCTTCAACCTCCATTCTTGATGCAAACAATGTTTCGTGCAACAACTTCGTTGCCAAAGGTAGATTTTCCTTTAATGTCAATAAACTTCCGCTAAAATCATCTTTACCGGCACCATACTCAATGCTTATAGCATATTCTTCAAGTTTTTCCTTAAAGTTATGGCTATTCAGGCTTTCTGTTCCCTCTGTCAGCATAGAAGCCACAAAATTTGCCGTTCCTTTTTTCACATCACGCACCGAACCGCTATTTGCAAAAATAAATTTCATACTAACAATCGGATTGCTTTTTTCTGGCATCAAATAAGCTTTAATTCCGCTTTTAGGAGCTGTAATCTCAATCACTTCTGTTGCAAAAGTCCTGTCTTTAAGCTCTGAATTATCAATTATTTTTTGTGGATCAAACACAAAATAATAACGCCAAACACCAAACAACAACACACCGACAATTAACACCCACAACCACCATCTATGGCGTTTTTTAGCGTAAAGAGGTTTATGACTCATTTTTCTGCTCCTCTAGGTTCAATAACGGCTTCCGCTTGTGCTGATTTTATCATTTCATTAAAAGCATTTTTAACATCGGCCACATCCACTTTTTTGATATTATCGGCATAGTTTTCAATCTCTTCGTCAGCCATTCCGGCAGTAGCTAACATACCGACAATTTGTGCCGCATCATTTGGATTATCCTTCACATAAGCCAAGCCAGATAACATCTGTGTTTTAACTCTTTCCAAACCAGTATCATCAAGCTCACTCATTGCTTTCATAATTGCCTCATCAAGTGATTTTTTAAGTTCATCAACGCTCACACCTTTGGATGGAACTGCACTAAAATCAAAACTTCCGCCCCCTGATGAAGTAAAATTGTAATCTGTTGAAACAACTGTTGCAATTTTGTTTTTAACCACCAAATCAGCATACAGCTTTGACACATCACTATCCCCCAAATACTTTGACAGCACCATATAAGCATAAATTTTGTCTTTTGCCACTGAATATCCCGGGACATGATATTTTTTAACCAACCGCGTCAATTCAACTTTAGGCAGTTTCATCTCAAGGATAGTTTTGCTGTCAACATCAGCATTATAAACCGCTCTATTATTCTCAATTTTAGTTGCTTTTATACTTCCGTAATATTTTGTAGCAAGTTTATAAGCCATATCCGGCTCAATATCTCCGGCAATAACCAAAATTGCGTTATTAGGGGCATAATAGTTATGATAAATATCCATTATATCCTGTCGCGTAAGCGCCAAAATTTCACTTTCACTACCGGTAATCGGACGACTGTATGGATGATTTTGCCAAAAGATACGCTGTAATTCTTCACTAAATTTATACAATGGATTGTTTTCCACCACTTGCTTACGCTCTTGATACACAATTTGTCGCTCTGTTTCAAAGCTATCTTCATCAATTTTCAGATTTTTCATTCTATCGGCTTCCAAAGCCATAGCTAGCTCCAACCTACTAATATCCACCAACTGATGATAAGCTGTTACATCTTGAGCTGTAAAAGCGTTGCTTTCAGCTCCGTTTTTCTCCAAAATACGATTAAACGCCTGCCCTTTAACCTTCTTAGTCCCTCTAAACATTAGATGTTCCAACAGATGAGCTGATCCGCCCTTACCCAGCTTTTCATCTGCCGCTCCAACCTTGTACCACACCATATGTTTTGCAATCGGAGCCTTATGATTGGGCACCACAATAAGACGCATTCCGTTATCAAGCACATATCCTTTTAAGCCGAAAAGCTCCGCCTTAGCTGGCAGAGCAAGTAATATTAATGCTATCAAACAACATGATAATTTAATTATTTTCAAAATATCACCCTCTATTCTTGAGCTTTTTCCATATCCACAACTGGACGACGGTTGTAATTCGGAGGCAAAGTCAATGCCTCTTTTGCACTAACGTTAGAAGCATCAGGCGTCCTTTTCTCCAACCCCAAATCCTTTTTAGTTAGACCGCAAGCGCTGACTAACAACAACGTCAGAGCGACAAAAAACATTTTTTTCATTATTTTTTTTCTCCTTTTTTTTCAAAAAACAGACTATGTATCAGAATTAATGCTGCTCCTACACAAATTGCACTATCAGCAAGATTAAACGCCGGCCAATGATACCCGCTTACATGAAAGTCCAAAAAATCAAACACCGCTCCCAGACGGATACGATCGACCACATTGCCGACAGCTCCGCCAATAACCATTCCCAAAGCAACCTGCATCAACAAAACTTTTTCTTTTCTCAGCCACCATAACAACATTGCCACAATAACCAGAGCCATCACACACAATACTACGGTTCCCCATGAACCGTTACTGCTAAACATTGAAAAACTTACTCCAGTGTTCCACGCATTAACAAAATCAAAAAATGAAGTAATTTTCACATACGGATATGTCGCTAAAATATAATTAAGCACCCAATATTTTGATAACTGGTCAAGTGCAACCACAACCGCAGCGATAATTAAACCGATAAGCATTAGAAACTCCTTTATTTTGTCGCCATTATAAGGCAAAATAGCCCCACACAAAGCATAAAATGCAATCTATGCAATGAAAATTAGAACATTAACAGCTTGGCCAAACCTAAAAAGATGAAATATCCGCCTGAATCGGTACAAGCAATCAAAAATACACCTGAACTTATTGCCGGATCAACTTTTAAGCGATTAAGTGTCAACGGAATTAAAATACCTGCAAGACTAGCCACAACCAAATTACATAACATCGCCAAAGCTATAATATAGCTAATCATAATCTTTTCCGGTACCCAAATATAAACGGCAATACCAATCATAGTCGCAAATAAAAGCCCGTTGCACAAACCAACCATAAACTCTTTACCAATCATCCGCAAAGCATTGCGTGAGTTTAATTCTTTTGTAGCCAATGAACGCACTACCACAGCCAGAGTTTGTTGTCCGGTTGTGCCTCCCATTGAGGCCACAATCGGCATTAACACCGCCAAAACCGACATTTCAGCAATAATATCCTGAAAACCTCCTACCACCGAGGCGGCAATGATTGTTGCAAACAAATTAGTAACTAGCCATATAGAGCGTGATTTAAAGATATCAAACACCGAACGATAAACGTCGCCGCTTTCCGCACCGGCAATACCCATAATATCTTCAGTAGCTTCTTCATGGATAATTTCGATTACATCATCAACATTGATTACACCGATCAGACGCCCTTTTGCATCAACCACCATAGCTGACATCCAGCCATACTCACGGAACATATGGGCTACTTCTTCCTGATCGGTATGCACATCAAGCGGAACAATTTCACCATCCATAATAGCATTAAGCTTTTCCGTTGCTCTAGCACGCAACAGCTTATCCAACGTAATCTCGCCAGTCGGACGCAATGTTTTTTCATCAACCAAAAACACCGTATAGAACTCATCAGGAAGTTCTTCATTGTTTAACAAATATTGTTTGGCCTCTTTCACACTCCAACTGTCCGGCATACTCACAAAATCACGTGACATAATACGTCCAGCAGAATCCTCCGGATAATTGAGTGATGATTGCACCTGATATTGCAGTTCCGGATCCAAGTGCTGAATAATCTGCTCTTGCTCGTCATCATCAAGGTTTTCCAATACCTCAACCGCATCATCTGAATCCAATTCATTAACAATTTTAACAATCTGATTTTCATCCAAACTCTCTAAAACTTGTTCCTGAACGACTTCATTCAATTCCGGAAATACTGCCGGATCAATTTTATCGCCCAATATAGTAATGAGTTTGCGACGGTGATTGATATCCAAAACCTCAATCAATTTTGCCAAATCATATTCATCAAGTCCGGCAACAATCTTTTTAACATGGATATCATCATTTTCATTCAACCCGATAATAATCGAGTTAACAAACTTAGGCCCCAGCCCCAAATAGGTCTGTTGCTCTTTTTTCTTTTGTTTTTTTGAAAAACGGATTGCCTTGCGCCTCATTACGGGAGATTTTTTGTTGGTTTTCTTTGTCATCAGATCCCTCCCTTGGCTAAAATTATATTCTGGAACAATCCTTATAAAATTTGATTGGTGCGGCTGAGAAGACTTGAACTTCCAAGAGCTTAGCTCATAACGACCTCAACGTTACGCGTTTACCAATTTCGCCACAGCCGCAAAACTTTTACTAAAAAGATAGAAGTGATTTAAACCAGTTTAAAAAAATAATCAAGTATTTTTTGAGCTACATTATCATTTTTAGGATTTCATTGTACGAATCGCTGACATCCATAACATCAGATAACTTTCTTTCAGCTCTAACAGTTGCCGACATCATATCGTTGATATCCAAATCGACATTCGTTTCCGAGACAATCGACGTCTTATATTGCGAGCCTTTTGATCCTACTTTAAGCATCGCATTTTGATACATGCAAAAATTGTGTAAAAACTCACCTGACATAACACGCCTTTCTCATTAACTGATTTTGGCATCATCATATCATCATTTCAATTTCTTCTCAATGTAATGGATATTTTTTCCACATTTAAATTATTTGGCCAGACAACTATTACCCTCAAAGCGATAATCGGTAACAATTCCACTCTTTAACGTAAACGTGGTATTGCACCACATTTTTTGTTCATACCCGCCATAAAAATCAGTATATGCACTATTGCCCCAAAAATGAGTTGTCGCACTTGGCGGATTATAATAACTTCGCTCACGCTTATATGTCAAATATTTTGTCTGCTGATTCAATTCATAAAAACTATCAGGCGGTCCCATTCGGCTAATCAACTCCTCCTCATTAAGTCCTCTATAATTGCTAAGCATTTGGGCATATTTTTCCTGCGTAGCACATCCACCTAACACCAAAAATACCAACAATATTATCAACTTTTTCATTTCAATTCTTCCTATTTTTTACGCAGAACGGCAATAAAAAACCCATCTGTTCCTGTTTTTAACGGATTAAAAGCTAAACAATTTTTTTCAGTAAACGGGAACCCCGCACCTATATTACGATTCCACACTTCAGTCATATCTGTCAACTCAAAACCGCCATTACGTTCCAAAAACGCTTCTATTTGTTTTTGATTTTCATCTGCCAATATTGAACAAGTAATATATATAATTTCTCCATTCTTTTTAACCCGATCAGCCGCAATATCCAACAACTTTGCTTGTGCATCTGTTATCACGTTCAACTTTTGCTCGGTTAAACGAAATTTTGCATCAGGACTACGTCGCCATGTTCCGCTTCCCGAACAAGGTGCATCAATAATAAAACGATCATAATCATTGCTGACTTGTTCTGTTGATATTTTAACAATATTTGAAACTTGTAAACGTTTCATTCGAATATCCAAGGCTTCCATTCTCTGCGGTTCAACATCATGAGCCTCAATTTTTCCCTGATTATGCATCAAATACGCAAGTGCCAAACTTTTTCCACCCGCTCCGCAACAATAATCAATAATTTTATGTTCAGGTTTTACATCACATAAAATAGCTGCCAACTGCGAAGCCTCATCTTGTGGCTCAATCAAACCGTCTTGAAAAGCCATGCAATTATTAAGATTTATCCTTGCTTCAGCGCGTATTCCGATTGGAGAAAACGGTGTCGGAACAACGTCAAAGCCTTCATCTCTCATCTTTTGAATAATAGTTTCCCTGCTTCTAGCATTAATTCTAAAATCTGCACTAGCAACAACATTTAGACTTTTAAGCAGAGCCATATCATTTATCTTGTTATACAGCCATTGGGGACATTCTGCTTCAACATCTGAAGGATATGGAATTTCTTCCAAACTGCTCAACCACAATTTTTCATCACCAGTTATTGGTTCCAAACCATACTTTCCCCCAGCAAAAATCTCATCAAGATTCTGCTCTTTTAAATAAACAAGCAAAATCTTTCTAATATCTTGGCTTTGCGCCTCAAATTCCAATCTCCGGCGATGACGAATAACACTCCATACTTCTTCGCCTATAAATTTTCGATCTTTTGAACCGATAAAACGTCTTTCGCGAAAATACATATTCAGAATATTATCAGCCGGTTGTTTGTCGGCAAATATTTCCTCAATTAACTCTGCAACAGCCTGATAACGTGCCGAAATTTGCATCACTACCCCCTAAAGCCGATCGCTACCAAATATTCTTCCGGAGAAGTCTTGCGACTGGCATCCGGCTTAAAGTGAGCAACTTTTGCAAAATTCTTTTTTATCTCTTTCAAAAACTCACCTTCTGCCCCACCTTTAAATACCTTAGCAATAAAAATTCCGCCTTCTGCCAACACATCTTTGGCAAAGTCATACGCCAATTCCACCAAAGCAATTGTCCGCAAATGATCCGTTTGTTGATGACCGGTAGTATTAGCAGCCATATCACTCATCACAATATCTGCCTTGCCGTTTAAGAGTGCTTTCAATTTATCTGCTGCATCATCTGTTGTAAAATCCTGCTGTATAAGCGTCGCTCCATCAATCGGCTCCGTCGGCAAAATGTCCAACCCAACAACCTGCCCCGTACCTTTATTGCGTTGTACGGCAACTTGTGTCCATCCTCCCGGTGCACATCCCAAATCAACAATTGTCTTACCTTTACCTAAAAACTTAAATTTTTCATCCAACTGAATCAGCTTAAACGCGGCACGAGAACGATATCCGACCCTTTGTGCTTCTGCTACATACGGATCATTTAACTGACGCAATAACCATTGATTTGAAGATTTTTTACGATATTTGGAAGTTTTTACTTTTACCGCTAATCCACGCTTGGCCATAATCGAATTTGCCGACTTAGTTTGAGCCATCTCTCAACTCCATTATTATACCATCAACCGCACTTTTCAACGATGCTACAATTTCTTTTGCACCCAAATCATTATATATCTGCGCAAAAATCACACATGCCGCATTAAATATATCAGCTCTTGATTGCCCAATACAAGGATTTTCCAAACGTTGTTTTTCATTCATACAATAAACTTCTTTTATTGCCTTGTCTAACTCTGCTTTTGTTGTTTTAACTCCATCAGCTCTTTGACGTTCATACACAGTCCATCCTTTGGCAATATGCGTCAAACGCAAAGGAACACTTGATGTTGCCACAAAACATACATTATCAATATATTTATCCAACTCTGCATCCACAACAAACTGCTTACTATATTTACTTATTTCACCTGCCAATTTCTGAGCTTTATTCTCATCATAATCATTAAATTCAAATTTTTCTGCACTATTACGGGCACCCCACGGTATAGAAACAGTATGAATAATCTTCGGATTATTTTCTTTTGTTGCCAATGTAATTTCAGTAGATCCGCCCCCTAAATCATAAACAACAACATATTTGACATCATCACTTTTTACATTAGCCATAGCCCCCAACAAATTAAGCCTAGCTTCCTCATAGCCGTCAATAACTTCCAGATCAATATTGGCTTGCTGTTTTACTTTTTTTACAAAATCATCCCCATTGTTTGCCACACGACACGCCGCTGTTGCAACCGCACGGTAAGTATTAACATTATACTCATCCATAAACATTTTAAACATACAAAAACACTCGACCCCGCGATTTATAGCATCTTTCGTAAAACAATTATTTTGCGACAAACCGGCTCCAAGCCTGGTCGGAACAGCATTTTTGAACACCTCATTTCCATTCTTGTCAGCAATCAACAACCGACAAGAATTAGTTCCCAAATCAATGGCTGCCAAACTTGGTTCGTGCATATCCGTTATTCCTTTTGCTACGACGATTATACAAACTATGCCGATGATTTTTCTGCTCACGATTATGCATCATATCGAGCAACATCCCTTCTCTAATTCCCCTATCAGCAACCGTAATCTCTGAAACCGGCCAAAAAGAGCAAATTCCTTCAATAATAGCACAACCGGCAATAGTCAGATCAGCTTTTAACGGCCCAATACAAGGATGTTTTTTACGACCTTCGGTTCCCATACGCCTAATTCTTTTTATTGATTGGTCCAAATCCTGCTTTGTAATTGAAATTCCATCAACCGCCGAGCGATTATAACGTGTGAGATTAAGCTGAATTGCTCCCAATACCGTAACCGTTCCTGAAGTTCCGATGATCTGAATTTCCTGATCACGAATAGCTTCAAAGATATGATGCTTTTCCTCAAAATCCTCCAACAATTTGTGCGTTCGCTCAACAATAGTATCATAAGCCAAATTGGTCATATCTTTATTAGGAAAAGCTTCTGATACCGTAACCACCCCATAAGGCAATGAAACATATCCTTCAATAAAAGTTTTACCTGTATTTGTAACTCTTGCTAAAGAAATTTCGGTAGATCCTCCACCGATATCAAAGACCAATACTCTTTTCAAGTTTCGGTTAAGTAATGGAACACAGCCAACAACCGCTAATCTTGCTTCTTCTTGTGATGATATAATTTCGATATTAAGCCCTGTCTGTTTTTTTACTTCGTTCAAAAAATCCTTACAATTATCAGCTCTGCGACAAGCCGCCGTTGCTACAAAACGATATCTGTATATAGGGGCATATTCGTTTATTACTTCCGAACAAATTTTTAATGCCTTAACTGTCCTTCTGACAGCATCTTTACTCAAACGGTTACCATTAATAATCCCTTCCCCCAGTCGCGTAATACGAGAAAAGGTTTCGACAATACGAAAAGATGTAGGGGTTGGAGTAGCAATAACAAGACGACAAGAATTTGTCCCCAAATCTATTGCGGCATATGTCCGAACATTTTCATCAACTTTTTTATTATATTTCTGCATATTTTATTATCATTCATTCTGCACAAAAACCACCTTTTCTGCATTTTGAACGATTTTCAAATTAAGAGCAAGCATTTTCTATAAAACAAATCTATTCAGGAAAAAGCTCGTCTCTCACAATTTTCCGCAACTCATCAATCTGTACCAGCTCATTATTTTCATTTTTATAATGCCAATACACCCACCCGTTGCAAGCCGGAGCATTTTGCGCCGTTGCTCCCATCTGGTGAATTGAGCCATTACCGAAAGTCGAAACCAACGTTCCATCCGAGCGGATCAAAGCAGTAATATCTCCTTTGGCGTTATACAATTTATCTCCGGCCTTAAGCAATCCGCATTCAATAACGCTACCGAAAGGCACACGCGGCTGACGTTTTTTGGTAGTATACCCGAGGCAGGCTCCGTTACGAACCTTAACAACCTCATCAATACGTTGCTGTGCTCCTTTGACATAAACGCTATCGCGCTCAATTCCGATAAAGTTACGCCCAATTTTTTTAGCCACCGCACCGGTAGTACCCGTTCCAAAAAATGGATCTAAAACCACATCACCGACATTAGAAGAAGCCATCAAAACCCTATATAACAAGGCTTCCGGCTTTTGTGTCGGATGCAATTTTTCACCATTTTTATCTTTCAAACGTTCTTTTCCGGTACACAAAGGCAACTGCCAATCGCTGCGCATTTGCACATCATCATTCATTGCCTTCATAGCTTCATAATTAAAAGTATATTTTGACTTTGGAGATTTTGCCGCCCAAATCAACGTTTCATGTGCATTTGTAAAACGTGTTCCCTTGAAATTCGGCATCGGATTGGTTTTGTTCCAGATAATATCGTTCAAAATCCAAAATCCCAAGTCCTGTAAAATATAACCGACACGAAAGATATTATGATAAGACCCGATTACCCAGATTGTACCGTCTTCTTTCAAAACTCGCCTTGCAGCTTGCATCCATTTACGAGTATAGCTATCATATTCTTTAAGACTATCAAAACTGTCCCAATCTTCATAAACACCGCTGACTGACGAATTATCAGGACGAGTCAAAGCTTCCCCAAGCTGAAGATTATACGGAGGATCAGCAAAAATAACATCCACCGAGTTTTCTTCCATCTCGTTCATTGCTTTGACGCAATCATCATTAATAATTGTATTTAGTATCGTTTTAAGAGGTTTAATCATATCTAGTCATCTCGGTTCAAATTACATTTCTCATGCAACAAAGTATGTCAAAAAGAAGTTACCAAAATATTAACGAAACACTACAAACAATTTAAAATCCACAATCAAATTTTTGAATACACTGATATCAACTTTTATTTTTCATAAACTCTTGAATTGGCTTATAACTTTTTCTGTGCTCCGGTGTAACGCCATATTTTTTCAAGCCATCAATATGCATAGCCGTTCCATATCCTGCATTTTTTTCAAATCCGTAATAGGGATATTTTTTTGCCATTTCTTTCATAAGACGATCTCTATACACTTTTGCAGCAATTGATGCCGCCGCCACCGACATAGACTTAGCATCACCTTTAACAATTGTTTTTACTTGGCATTTAAAATCATTGGGCGTCCTATTGCCATCAACTAACGCCATATCCGGACACATTGGTAATTTTTCGGTTGCCCGCTTCATTGCTAAAAAAGTCGCCTGCAAAATATTAAGTTTATCTATTTCCTGACAACTTGCTTCGCCTATACCGATATACAGTTTTCCCTTTTCTTGTTCTAAAAACAATTCATTATACAACATTTCTCTTTTTTTAGCTGAAAGTTTTTTAGAATCATCCAATCCCTCAAGCAAAATTTTAGATAAGTTTTTATCAACAATTACCACAGCTCCGGCCACTACCGGTCCCGCCCACGGACCACGCCCAGCTTCATCAATTCCGGCAACCATTCCGCTATATTTATTTTCAATTTCAAAATCCGGCATCCATAATCCCCTCTTTTTTTTCTGTTGTACTTTCCTTAAAACAAATGTCAACAAAAAAACTCCGATTTCTCGGAGCTTTTTATAACACAAATGTCTATCAACATTAGTACTTTGCTGGCTCGGTCATATCTTGGCTGTTATAAGTATTTTTAATTACTTCTGAAAAGCGAGAACCTGCATCACTCATATCTGACGCCCCTTTTTCAGTTGTTGATACCATTGATTTAACAGCTTTAATGGTTTTATAATACAAAGCTTCCGGAGTAATATCATATCCCCACCATGCAACAGCACAAATAAGAGCTAACAGCCCGGCCAAACTAAATAACAATTTCATCACTAAATCTCCTCTGTTATCAGATGCAAGTATTGTAAAATAAAAAAATGAATAAAAGTTTAACCGGAAATTTTTTTAATCCGTAGATTATCGTCATAAATGTTTGCAGCCACTTTTATCATTCTATCTGTAATTCCATATTTTATCTTCAACATTTCTTTGGCATTACTTTTACGATCAATAAACATTTGCGCCTTACCGATTATATTTGACATAGCCTGCCCCGAAACAGGAATATTTACCTTTATATATTTATCCAAACACACGAATTTATAACGCTTTGTAAACGGATTATACAGCCTGAAGCTATACAACATTGATCTCATTAACACATATTCTTTACGCCGTTCATCAATTCCTTTAGCAACGGAACTGTATTTTAACAGCCATGGTAATCTTTGAGCCAATTTTTGATAATGTGCATCAAGGCTGTAATATGTCCAATGCTTAAGTTTGGTATTAATCACAAAATCCAGATTACACAACAATTTATCCCGTTCAGCCTCACTTCTTGACGCCAAAAAAGCAAAACATTGTTCTTTACGAGCCAAGCTGTTCCAATCTCTGTCATGCCAATATCGTTCAATACGATCGAGCGTTACCGCCAAATGCGCCGAACGCTCATCTTCAACCAAAAGATAATAAAAATCTGCGGCTTGCAATGCTTTTGCATTTGGTTTCAGGCACCTGTTCTCAATCAAAATTCTGTTTTTCACATGATGATATTCGTGCACCAAAATACTACGATAATCAGCACGTCTGCCCTGTAATTCAACATATTTTTTATACAAGGCCGCATACATGATTTGATTTTTCTTTTCCTTGCAAACCTTTTTTACTACATCTTCAAAAAATTCTTCTTCTGTTTTATTTTTCCAAAACAGAAATTTATTCTGTCCGCCGGAATTTCTCTTTAGTGCTTTATCAATATTTTTGATATAAATCCAATCGTCTGAATTAAACACATAACAATATTCTCCAATTGAAATTTCTGATCCTCTGGCTGTGATTTTTTTATTCTCGCGATCTGCCGGTACAACGTCAACACGATAAGTTACATTATTCCACTTTACAAAATTAGATAATATTGTGCGTTTGATTGAAATTCCGGTTTTTTTAAGTAACTGTGGAATATCTTCATCCTTCAGCACTACCGGATCAGTTAACAATCCTGCCACTTCTCTCGGTGCGGTATAAGCAAAACCATTTTTGAAATTATTAGGATTAACAACTCTTATTTCCAAATCATCTTCCAGCTGTTCCCGCCCTATTTCCATTTCAATAAAAAAGGCCAAATCTTGTGTCGCTTTTAAATCCACAAATTTTGCAAGATTAGCAAAGTTATTTAATATTTCGATATCCAATGAGTTCTGAGAAGCATATTCCCAGTCTGTTTGTTTAGAAAACCTTTTCATTGTAGACCAAGCATTATAACGGCTAAACTCGTCAAACGATATCTTTGCGAGCTTTCCGACTGTCGCCCTATCGACATTTCCCGTTACAACAAAGAAACTGCCAGCTTTTCCGGCAATTACATCCATCTCAGTCCCCTTATTCTTATCTATTGCAATTTAACCAATAAATCCCGAAACCGCAACAATATAATTCTGTATCCACAAGCTTGACAAAAATATTTTTTATGCTATACTTGTGTCCAACAAACATTATTTTATTAATTTTTTAACAAATATTATTATGAGCTACCGATCTATGACCGACAAAGAAAAGGTTCAATTTGCAGCTTCAATTGTACACGAAATGTTGAGCATTGAAAGCAATTGCTTTGATGGCGGCAAGTACGGCGAGTTGCGTAAATACAACTACATTGTCTGCATCGACGACGATCCGACGTCAGCAATTTACGCCGCACGGCTTGCCAAAAAACACAATGAACTCTACGGTTTCATGCCGTTGATCTTGTGTGTGGGTGGGAAAGGCTTAATGAGCCGGTGGACCCACAAGACTTCTGAGGGTAAACACCTGGCTTACGTATGCCATAGGCTTGGTATCCCCGAAGAAGCAACTGTTGTGTTGGACCATGGTACCAACACCGGCGCTAACGTACTCGAAGTTGCCAACTACATCAGCCAACAAGAGGTACCTCCGACGGTGGTTTTCGTCGCCACAAAGAGGCTATCTTTGCGCCTCTGTTTGACCGTATCAAAACAGGCTCCGAAACTTGATGCTCGCTTCTACGTAATCCGAGAGAGTCTCAAAGAAGCCTGCAAATGGTATAACGGAAAGCGTTTGGGTGAAAACCAAATGATGTTCCATGAGCTCGCATCAATCCTGAATCGGTGCGAAGCATATGCCGGCAAATACCAGGATCCGATACCATTTCCGATCGACGAAACTACTAGAAACGCCGCCAATCTTCTGGCCTCCAAGTACAGGCTGAAACTGCCGAACAAGAATCTGCATTCAGTTTGTCAGTTCTTGTACCTTCTGAACGAGATACGGAAGCACAAGAAGGATATGGCACAAGAGTTGGAGAAGGCAATTCAGAACGAACTGCAACAAGAAGAAATCATCATCTGATGACAATTTTAACAAGAAAGAGCGCCTCTCGGCGTTCTTTCTTGTTTTTAAATACTATTTTCCTTCCCTCATATACCTTCGCAAAAAACTTCTTGACTCCCCCCGTATTCTTCAGTCTAAAATACTCCATCAACCAAAGGAGAAGCCCATGAAAAAAACATTAACCCTATTATTGCTTGTTGCTATCTTTTTCCTCGGCGGAAAATATTATATGACAAATTCAAGCAACGATGCTACAAACGACGAACACCCCGCTGACATTGAATCTGCAAGAACGCCCTCCAAATGGGACAAAGTCTTTCCTCAAAGCGACAAGGTAGAAACTCACCGCGTATCTTTCCAAAACCGTTTTGGCATAGTTTTGGTCGGAGATATTTATATTCCTCTCGACCGCAGTACTGAACCAATGCCGGCCATTGCCGTCAGCGGTCCTTTTGGTGCTGTCAAAGAACAAGCATCGGGTCTATACGCCCAAACAATGGCTGAACGCGGTTTTGTAACTGTCGCTTTCGACCCATCATTTACGGGTGAATCCGAGGGTAACGTTCGCAATGTTGCTTCTCCCGACATCAATACCGAAGATTTTAGCGCGGCTGTCGATTTTTTGACCACATTACCTTACGTTGACAGCAACAAAATAGGTATCATAGGTATTTGCGGTTTTGGCGGTTTCGGTCTGAACGCCGCTGCCCAAGATACTCGTATTAAAGCCACCGTTACTTCTACCATGTATGATATGACCCGCGTTACTTCCAAAGGTTATAATGATATAATGTCCGCAGAAGATCTCTATAAATTGCGCGAAGAACTGAACAATCAACGCACTAAAGACGCTATGAGTGGAACTTATGCAGAAGCCGCCGGACTTCCTGATCAATTGAGTGGCAACGAACCTTTATTTATCAAAGAATATTTTGAATATTACAAAACTCCGCGCGGTTTTCATAAACGTTCAATCAACTCTAGCGGACATTGGAACACAACCTCTGCACTATCGCTGATTACCCAACCGATTTTGGCCTATAGTTCTACTATCAAAAACCCGGTTTTGATGATTCATGGTGAAAAAGCCCACAGCCGGTATTTTTCTGAAGATGCATTCAAACAATTAACCGGCAACAACAAAGAGTTATATATTGTTCCTGATGCAAACCATGTAGATTTGTACGACAACTTAGAAAAAATTCCGTTTGATAAAATCGAACAATTCTTCAAAACCAATTTGAAATAAGGAGAACATAATATGTTAAGCAATTTTAGTTATTGTAACCCGACCAAACTTTATTTTGGTGATGATTCACTAAAATATTTAAATGATGAACTTCCCAAATATGGCAAAAATGTTCAACTTATATACGGTGGTGGCTCTATCAAAAAGAATGGAATTTATGATGCCGTAATTCAAATTTTGAAAGCAAATGGCAAAAACATCATTGAAGACAGCGGTGTAATGCCCAACCCCACGGTTGAAAAATTGCATGAAGGTATAAACATCGCGCGTGAAAATAACGTTGATTTACTTCTTGCCGTTGGTGGTGGTTCTTGCTGTGATTATGCTAAAGCTGTCGCTGTTTCAGTATATTGTAATGACGATCCATGGCAAAAATATTTTGTTCGTTTTGAAGAACCTAGTTGCAAAATTGTTCCTGTCGGTTGTGTTTTAACCATGGCCGGAACCGGTTCTGAAATGAATGGCGGTTCGGTTATTACCAACCATCAAGAAAATCGAAAAGTCGGTCATGTTTTCGGTCAAGAAGTGATGCCTAAATTTTCTATTTTAAACCCCAAATTCACCTATTCTCTGCCACTACGACAGGTAGTAGCCGGTATTTACGACATTTTCAATCACATTTGCGAACAATACTTTTCCGGTACTGACGACAATACTAGTGATTATCTAGCTGAGGCATTAATGAAATCTGTAATTCACTCTTCGCTAATTGCCGTTAAAAATCCTGAAGACTACGAAGCTCGTTCTAACATCATGTGGAGTGCAACTTGGGCACTAAATACTTTAATCTCCAAGGGCAAAACCACCGATTGGATGGTGCATATGTTAGGACACGCCGTCGGTGCCTATACCAATGCCACTCACGGCATGACCTTATCTGCAGTATCATTACCTTATTACAGATATATTATGCCCTATGGATTGAGTAAATTCAAAAGATTTGCTACTGAAGTTTGGAACATCAGTTCTACCGACAAGTCCGATCAACAAATTGCTGAAGAAGGCCTAAAAGCTATGGAAAATTGGATGAAAAAACTCGGACTTGCAATGAATATTTCAGAACTCGGTGCAACCAAAGATATGATTGAAGGCATGGCTGAATCAACCGCTATATTAACCGGTGGTTACAAGACATTAACCAAAGACGAAATCATAAAAATTTTAACTGCAAGTCTGTAGGAAAATTGCAATGAAAAAAATATTATCAATTATCACAATAATTTTAACAATCTTATATAACTTTAACGCACAGGCGGAGGAAAATAACATGACCGATAAAAAAATACTAGTTGCTTATTTTAGTGCCACCGGCACAACTGCAAAAGTTGCTGAAAGATTAGCCTCTGCTATTGAGGCCGATTTGTTTGAAATAAAACCTGCACAACCATATACAAATGCTGACCTTGACTGGACCGATAAAAAAAGTCGCAGCTCTATAGAAATGACTGATACTACATCTCGCCCGAACATGGCTTCCAAAATCGATGACATAAGTAAATACAACATTGTTTTTGTCGGCTTTCCTGTTTGGTGGTACCGTGAACCATCAATCATTGATACATTTATCGAAAGCTATGATTTCTCTGGCAAAACCATTATTCCTTTTGCCACCTCCGGCATGAGCGGTATTGGAGATTCCGGCTCAAATATACAAAAACTTGCCCCTCAAGCCAAAGTGCTGACGGGCAATCGTTTTTCCAACGACATCTCGGCCGAAGAACTCAAAGAATGGGCAAAAGAGTTGTTATAACCACTCTTAATACTAACAAAAAAGCCGGAGCTTAACTCCGGCTTTTTGAATTATAACTTATTTTTGCCAAAGTAATTTATACCCATAGCCGTTTTTACATCATCAAGTGTCTGTGCAGCAACCTCACGTGCCTTTTCGCTCCCTACACGCAACATTTCAAAAACTGCGCCCAAATCTTTTTCAAACTCCTGACGGCGCTTAAGCACCGGCTCAAGCTCTGCCTGTAAGATTGCCGTCAAAAACTTCTTAACTTTTCCGTCTCCCAAGCCACCTCGTTCATAATGAGCTTTCATCTCTTGCAAATTGGCATATTCCGGCAAAAACTCTGCAAAATGTTTATCCTCACAAAATGCATCAAGATATATAAACACCGGGTTATTTTTGGTATGACCGGGATCTTCAACTCTCAAATGTGTCGGATCGGTAAACATGTTATGGACTTTTTTCTTTATCTCATCCGGCGTATCCGAAATATATATACAATTTCCGAGTGATTTGCTCATTTTGGCTTGTCCGTCCGTACCCGGCAAACGTGCACATTTACTATTAGTCGGCAAAACCGCCCGAGGCTCAACCAAAACCTCTTTATAAAGGCTGTTAAACGAGCGTACAATTTCTCTCGTTTGCTCAATCATCGGCAACTGGTCTTCTCCCACCGGAACGGTATTGGCCTTAAAAGCCGTAATATCTGCTGCTTGGCTGATCGGATAACAGAAAAATCCCGTCGGAATACTTTGCTTAAATCCCCGCATTTGAATTTCGGTTTTTACCGTAGGATTCCTTTGCAAGCGTGAAACCGTAACCAAATTCATATAATAAAAACTCAATTCGCAAAGCTCGGGGATTTGCGACTGAATAAGAATGGTGGATTTTTCAGGATCAATGCCGCAAGACAAATAATCCAAAGCCACATTAGAAATATTGGTCTTAACCTTATTAACATCATCAGCATTATCGGTCAAAGCCTGCGCATCAGCAATCATAATAAAAATTTTATCAAATTTACCGCTGTTCTGCATCTCTACCCTGTTGTGCAAAGAGCCGACATAATGACCGAGATGGAGTTTTCCTGTAGGACGATCTCCGGTTAAAATAACATTCTGCATAAAAACCTCTTTTATAAAAAACTCCGGCAAGTTTATTATGAAAATTACCGTTTGTCAAGATATACCCCACGATATGGCTTTATCCGCCAACCGTAAAATATGTTTGATTTTCATCACAAATCTTATAAAATCATTTCAACAAATTCTGCGGAGTTCAAAATGTCATATTGTGATTGGGATCATACTTCGGAAGCCAACATCAAATACCATGATTGCGAATGGGGCGTGCCTTTGCATGACGACCGCAAACAGTTTGAGTTTTTGATGATGGAAGTCATGCAATGCGGGCTTAACTGGAATATGATGATTAACAAACGCGACATTTTCCGCCGCTGTTTTGATGATTTTGATTATGATAAAATTGCTGCCTACACCGGGAATGATATCAGGCGCATTATGGACACTCTCGGCATGATAAAAAGTCCGCGCAAAATAAAGGCCATAATCGACAATGCCGCTTGTTTTCAAAAAATACGCCGGGAATTCGGTAGTTTTTGTAATTATCTTTGGGCTTATTCGAACAACAAAACCATTCTTTATGACCGCCACAATGACGGTTACATTCCTGTCAGTAACGGACTATCCGATGCCATCAGCAAAGACTTAAAAAAACGCGGTTTTAAATATCTTGGCACAATTACCGTTTATTCCCATCTGCAGGCTTGCGGTATCATCTGCGACCACGACAAAAATTGCCCGCGCTACCGATATATCACCGGCAATTTTCCGACTATTAAAAAACGCCGCTTCAAAGAAAAAGGCATAATTCATTTTACGTCATAATAAAAAATCAGGGATGAACTTTCTTTTTAACAATCGTATAAGCGTAGCTTTCATCAAGCAACTCAAATAGATCTTCATCTTTTATGGTGCCGTCAAGTATAAGAGTAATCCAATTTTTTTTGTTCATATGATACGCCGGATAAAATCCGTCTTTTTTCAGCAGCAACGGAATTTTGTTTTCATCAATCTTAATATTGACCACATCAAAACGACCTTCTTTTTTATCCGCCAGTTTATTGGCGTCAATATTCATAATCAGCGCATACCACTTGTTGCTGGCACTGTTTCTGAACACGCCGTATTCATTATATTTTTTCCATGGAAAATCCGGTTTATCTCCATATCTATTGGCAATAAAATTTACCAACCGATTGGCTTGTTCACTCACAAAATTATTTTCGCTAAAACATGTATTTTTAATTTCCCGCAAAATTTTCTCATATTCGGCACGTACTTTATTTGAATACCCTTCCACGCCGTTTTCAATCCGCAAAGGCAAATACACATCACCACTTGCAACATCAAAAACTTCTCCGTTCACTTTTCCCTGATTATCAACTTTTACAACCGCCTTAAAATCATCTTTCATAAACAGCTTTTCGTATATCCAAAAGCCGTCTGATTTTGCAAATCCGTATTTTTTCAGTTTTTGCAAATTAAATTTTGATTTTCTGAAAATGCGGTCTTCAATCATTGCCGTTACACCAAATAAAATCACTTTCTCAATATTTTTTTAATTTTTTTAATTTATGCTAAATGTAATATACAAAGGATTTGACATGTCAAGTATAAGTTTAACCGAAAAAAGCAACCCTGACACTAAGGATATTGACCTTATGTCAGCCCTCCAGATTGTCAAAGCAATCAACAATGAAGATATGAAAGTCGCACCGGCCATTAAAAAGGTATTACCGCAAATCGCCGATGCCGTCGAAGCCATTGCTCAAGCTTTTGTCAATGGTGGGCGGCTTGCCTATTTTGGTGCCGGAACATCAGGGCGCATCGGTGTACTTGATGCTTCGGAATGTTGGCCGACTTTCGGTGTTGAACACGGTATGGTTTGCGGTTATATTGCCGGCGGTGATAAAGCCTTGCGCTTTTCTGTAGAAAATGCCGAAGACAGCGCCGAAATGGCTCTTCAAGATCTCAAAAATTTTGCTCCGACAGCAAAAGACATTATTGTCGGTATCTCTGCCAACGGCTCGCCGCGCTACGTCATCACCGTAATGGAACAAGCACAAAAACTTGGCTGCAAGACTATCGCCATAACTTCCAACCCCGATGCTCTTATCAAACAATTTGCTGACATTTTTATCAATCCCATCGTTGGCGAAGAAGTTATTACCGGCTCTTCCCGCATGAAATCAGGTACTGCTCAAAAAATGGTTTTAAATATGCTTTCCACCGGTGCCATGATCCGCATCGGCAAAACCTACCAAAACTATATGATTGATTTGCGAGTTTTGAATGAAAAACTCTATCAACGCGCAGTTCGTTTTGTTTCTGAAATTACCGGTCTCAAAACCAAAGATGCAATTGAATACCTTAAACGCAGCAACAACGACATCAAGCTTGCCTGCGTAATGGCCACAAAAAAATGTGATATAAAACAGGCACAAAAACTCCTAAAACAAGCAAACGGAATTTTACGAAAAGTAATATAATCTATCTTTAAATATAAAATACAGAAAAATCCATGCAGACATTTACCCTACATACTCATAATCATGAACAAAATTTTGACGGACGAAATTCCGCCCGTGAGATGATACAAACTGCACAAGATAAAGGCTTTTCTACTATCGGCGTTACCAACCACCTTATAGTTCACCCCAATATGCCTTCATACACCGCCGATATGCCGATGTTCTTTAATAACTTTGATGAAGCCGAAAAAGTCTATATGCGGCATATTGAAATATTACAAAACCTGAAATCTGACTTCAAAATTGATATCAAAATCGGTTTTGAGGTTGACTTTTTCACATCACCGGACTGGCGAAAACATTTTGAAAAAATGATAAAAAAGTTGCCGGTTGACTATATCATCAGCGGCAGCCATTTCCTGAAAGAAAAGGACGAGAGTTTTATTTGCAATATCTTTCATTTTAAAAATATTGCTTCTTCAATAGATGATGAAACTCTGCATCGTTTAATTATAAACCATTTTGACAACATTATCGCCGCAATAAAAAGCGGATATTTTACCTTTATTGCCCATCTTGATTATTGTACCATTTTCGGATTGGGAGACACCCCCGAATACGATGAATATAAATATAAAATTATTGAGGCTTTGAAACAGACACATACACCTTTTGAAATAAATACCAGTGGTTACGACCGCATCAATCGCCCTCATCCAGCCCCCTGGATGATAGAGCTGCTGGCCGAAAACCATGGATCAGTACCGGTACTCATAAGTGATGATGCCCACTTTGCCGAACACCTCGGTCGACATTTTGATCAGGCCGAAGACTTACTGCAAAAGCTCAATTATACCAACCGTTTTACATTGGATATGCTCAAAAAACCATAACCAAGAACTAAACGTCAGCAATTATTTAATATAAAATTTTTGTTCTTTTTTCAGGCGTTTAAAATGTTCAATATCACGATATTTAAATACTTTGGCCGGATTTCCGCCAACTATTGCGTAAGGTGGTATTTCTCCGTGAACTACGGCACCTCCCTGAATAATTGCCCCTTCGCCTATCTTTGTTCCCGGCAAAATCAGAACTCTGGTTCCTATCCATACAAAATCACTGATTTCAACATCTTTACAAATTCGCGTATTATCATACGGAATCAGCTCTCCTTCATAGTTATGATTTTCGGTAACGATTAAACAATCTCCGGCAATAATCACATATGACCCTATTGTAACTTTTCCTTTTCCTGCAACCTTAACCCCATGCAAACAAACATTATCGCCAATTATCGTACTGCGATTAACCTTACTTGAAGATCATACACGTAAATTTTTTCCTACACGCAATGCCGTTTTTCTTATCTTCCAAATATATATATTGCACCTATTGCCGCACCACATCAAATCTTCTAAACGGTTGCGAACTTGTTTACGATATTTTTTTATCACTAATAAACTCAAGAGTTTGGCTAAAATTTTCATGATTTTTCCTATAAATACCAATATCTCAACAAATACAACAAAAGCCCCGTCTGTCGGGGCTTTGAATGGTGCTCGGGGACGGGATCGAACCGCCGACACGAGGATTTTCAGTCCTCTGCTCTACCAACTGAGCTACCCGAGC
>JAEEGL010122654.1_pt1 | contig 23853 bp, 18 predicted proteins | sample 9134231 | NCBI WGS metagenome assembly JAEEGL01 (sample SAMN16246548, study PRJNA631951) | gut metagenome | biome: gut microbiome; feature: rumen; material: fiber-attached | host: Bos | place: Iran: Karaj | collected 2018-10 | reverse complement strand
CAGTGCATAAATTTAACATTAGGACTAGCTTTTTTAATAATATCCATATTAACTTGATATTTTGGATAGAATATTTTCATTCTTTCTTCTTCAGGCAATTCAGATTCATATAAACCATACCATACATCTGTATAAATAAAGTCTGCATCATGAACTGCTTCATACTCATCCTCAGTAATTAAGAATGTTCCACCAGATGTTTCGCAGTTTTTACGACAAATCTCTTGGAAATGTTCATTTAACTGAAATCCCTTTGGTCCATATTGGACAAAGTGACCACCTAAGTGTGTAACTAGCATTCCTAAACTTGCACAAACTTGTGTGGCATCGCCAAAGAATACTATTTTTAAGTCTTCAAATCTCTTACCGGCTGGCATATGTTCAAATATTGTAATTAAATCACCTAATTCTTGTGTTGGATGGTTATAATCACTCATACCATTAATAACTGGTACTCCAGCATATTTAGCTAAAGTAACAATTGATTTGTGTTCGATAACACGTGCCATTAAAATATCCGTAAGTCTTCCTAAAACTTTAGCTGTATCATATAAACTTTCATGTGCTCCCAATTGAATTTGCCCTGGAGCAAGATATTGAGCATGACCACCTAATTGTTCCATAGCAGTTTCAAAAGAAACACGTGTTCTAGTTGATTTTTGTTCAAAAATCATACCTAAAGATTTATGATGAAGAACATCTAAATAATTACCATCTTTTAAATATTTCTTGATTTTTATTCCTAAATCTTTCATATCTAAAATCTCTTCTTTGGTAAAGTCTTGAGTATCAACGAAGTTTCTTTGCACTTTAACGCCTCCTTCCCTATCATACATATTACTATGTTATAATACCATTATAATAAATTTTATTTAAAATGTCTATTTATTTTATTTCTGCCCATACCTTATCAAAACTAGCTATACTACTACCTATATTTTCAACAAATGAAGCTTTTTCTAAAACCATTTTTAACTCATCATAATCTAAATTCATATTATCAAATGTAGTATTAATATATGGATATTCTGCAGTAATTTTTTGATTAACATCGCTTCTTAATAAATAATTAATAAAAGTATAGCTATTATCAACATTTTTAGCTCCTTTAACTAAAGTATAATTATCAAGACTAATAGCAAATCCTTCTATTGGATAAACTATTTCAATATTTGGGTTATATTCTTTGGCTATTATAGCCTCTGCATTCCACATAACACCAATATCCACCTCACCAGTAATAAGAAATGTTTTAGGACTATCACTATCAAAAGCTTTTACATTTTTATTTAACTTTAATAGCCATTCTTTACTATCATTTAAAGCTTTATTACTAGTTTCATTCATACTATATCCAGATGCCTGTAATCCCATTCCAATGACAATTCTCTGATCATCCAATAAAACAATATTGTTTTCATATTCTTCTTTAAATAAATCATTATATCCAACTATTGAATCTGATATTTTATCTCGATTAATCGCAATAACTGTAGTTGCAGCTAAAAAAGGAAGTGAATACTTATTGTTTGGATCAAACTTTTGATTTAAAAACAAGCCATTAATATTATAATGATTAGGTATTTTAGATATATCTATTGGCATTAACATATCTTTATTAATCATTAATTCAACCATGTAATCACTAGGAAAAACAAGATCATATGTACCTGGTTTAGAACTAGATATTTTAGCTAATAATTCTTCATTAGATGAATATGTTCCATAATTTACTTTAATACCATAATCTCTTTCAAAATCATCAATAACTTCTTGTGGAATATATGATGACCAGTTAAGTACATTAACTTCGCCTTTAGTATTATACATAGTGTTATCACAACCACATATAGTTAATATTATTATCATAAACACAATTATTTTTTTCATATAACACTCTTCCTTATCTTATGAGATTGATATATTGTAATTGATATTAATATGATAAATACCACTAACATCATTAATGTTGATAATGCATTAACATCTGGGGTTATACCCGTTTTAATTAATGAATAAATATAAAGTGGTAATGTATTACTTCCTGGTCCAGCCGTAAAATAACTAATTACAACATCATCAAGGGATAAAGTAAAGGCAAGGGTTGCTCCACTTATAACTGCTGGCATAATTGTTGGTAATACAATTTCTTTAAATATAACATAATTACTAGCTCCTAAATCTTTAGCTGATTCTTCTAAAACTTTAATATCTTTATTTAAAGTACTTCTAACACTAACAATAACAAATGGTATGGAAAAAGCAATATGCGATAATATTATTGTAAATAAACTTAATTCAAGTTTCATTAACGTATAAATCGAAAGAAGAGATATACCAAGAACTATTTCTGGTATTACTATTGGAACATATATAAGGCCATTAATTAATTCTTTTCCTTTGAAATTATATTTATATAAACCATAGGCAGATATAGTACCAATAATAGTTGATGTAATAGTACTTATACCAGCCACTATTAAAGTATTAACAAATGATTCAATTAAGTCTGTATTTTGAAATAATTTATGATACCAATCAAAAGTAAAGTTTTCAAAAATAATATTCATTGATGAACTATTAAATGAATAAACTACTAATACAATAATTGGTAGGAATAAAAAAGCAAATACTAAATATAGAAATATATTTTTTAATCTTTTCTTATGCATTAAAAACCTCCCAAATCATCCATCTTACCACCAACACTCTTATATATTTTAACTAAAACAAAAGTAATAAGAATTAGGAAGATTGATATGGCTGAACCAAATGGCCAATTTCTTGCTTGTAAGAACTGATTTTTTATTAAATTACCAATAATCATTGTTTTCCCACCACCTAAGATATCAGCTATAAAGAAATAACCAATAGCAGGAATAAATACCATTAATGAACCATTAAAAACCCCAGATAAAGTTTGTGGTAATACAATCTTTTTAAATATTTGCATTGGTTTAGCTCCCAAGTCACGAGCAGCCTCAATAATATTATTATCAATAGCTAAAACTGAAGCACAAACAGGAAGTAACATAAATGGTAAAAGAGTATATACCATACCAACAACAATACCAAAATTGTTATACATTAAAGCAAGTGGTTTATTAATTAAACCAATGGATAATAGTGAACTATTAATAATTCCATTTTTGCGTAATAATATAATCCAACCATATGTACGAATTAATGAATTAGTTAAAAATGGTATCATAATAAGTTTTGTAGCTAAATTCTGTACATATTTGCTTTTTCCTCTTAAGATAAGGGCAAATGGATATGATATTAAAATACAAATAAATGTAGTAATAATAGCTATTAATGATGATTTTAAAAACATTTTAATATATGTAATATCAAAAATATCAAAATAATTTTGCAAAGTAAACGTATTTACTATTCCACCATATGAGTCACTAGTTAAAAAACTAAGATATAAGACATATAATAATGGCAATAATATTAGAAGAAATGAATAAATAATAATTGGTGTAAGAAAAATAGACTTAAATACTTTATTTTCTTTCATATTAACTCCTTAGAGGAACAATAAATTCCTCATCAAAATCAATATATACTACTTCATCTTCCTTATACATATTTTCATCAGTAGTAAGAGCATCTATGGATAATTCTTCATCAATACTAATTGTTAATTTAGTACTACTTCCATTATATGTAATAACATTAACTATTCCCCTGATAGCTCCTTCTTTTGATCTTTTATAGATATTAACATTTTCAGGTCGAACTACTAGTTTAATTACTTCACCTTTGATTAATTTAAAGTCAGTATTAAGATTAATTAAATATTTATCATCAATTGCCAAATTATTTTTACTAAGTACTTTAGCATTTAATATATTAGCATCACCAATAAAATCAGCTACAAAGATCGTATTTGGATGACGATAGATATCCTCTGGTGTATCTATTTGCTCAATTCTTCCTTTATTAATAATAACAATACGATCACTCATACTTAAAGCTTCATCTTGAGCATGTGTAACATAAATAAATGTTATACCCAGTTTCTTCTGTATTTTTTTAAGTTCAACTTGCATACTTTTCTTTAATTTTAAATCAAGAGAACAAAGTGATTCATCAAGTAATAATACTTTAGGATTCATAACAATGCCTCTGGCAATTGCCACACGTTGTTGTTGTCCTCCAGATAATTCAGCTGGATATCTTTCTTCTAAGCCAGTTAATTTAACTAATTTAATGACATCACGTACTTTTTTCTCTATTTCATTTTTTGGTACTTTTTTCATTCTTAAACCAAAACTAATATTTTCAGTAACTGTCATTTTAGGAAATAATGCAAGATTTTGAAATATCGTATTAACTTCTCTTTTAGTAGCAGGAGTATCAGTAACATCAACTGAATCAATATACACTTTTCCTTTAGTAACTGTATCAAGACCTGATATCATACGTAGTACTGTTGTTTTTCCACAACCAGATGGTCCTAATAATGTTAAAAACTCCCCCTCATAAATATCTAAAGAAAAATCTTTAATAACATAATTTTTGTTGAATTTCTTACTAACATTATCTAACCTAACCAATACTTTTTCCATACTACCTCTATTCTATTTAATTATAGCATTAATTATAAAAAAAATATACCATAAGGTATATTATCTTTTATATATTTTATCAATACTTTCGATTAATTCATCATATGTTATATCGCCATCTTCAAGTTTTATAAAACTTCCATTATGAAACCAACAGTATGATGCACTTGGTCTTTTATCATAATCATCAACAAATAAAGCACGATGTCTTTTAGTTAATTCTTCAAATGAACATCTATCTCCAAAGTATACATTTTTAGAATAACTATGTTCTTTAGATTTATAAAGTAGTCCATCATCTTCAATATAACTAATATCAAAGAATCTAAATCCGTGAATAAAACCATCATTTTTAATTAAAAAAGGATCTCTTTCGGCGATTTCTTCACAACGTATTGCTCCTGTATTGCAAAATATTTCTACATAATGTTTAGTGTATTTTTCCATATTGTCCCCCATACCTTTTTATTATAGCAACATAGTTAATTAAAAAAAATATACTTTACGTATATTATTTTATTTCCCAATTAATTGGTTTTAGTCCACATTTAACTAAGTAGTTATTTGTTTTAGAAAAAGGACGACTTCCAAAGAAACCATTATAAGCAGAAAGTGGACTAGGATGTGCTGATTCTATTACAAAGTGTTTAGGATTAGTAATTAGTTTTTTCTTACTTCTTGCATATCTTCCCCAAAGAATAAATACGACTGGTTCTTCTTTTTCATTAATTAACTTAATAACATCATCAGTAAATATTTCCCATCCCATTCCTTGATGTGATGCCGCTTGATCTTTTACTACCGTAAGTACTGCATTTAGAAGTAATACTCCTTCTCTAGCCCACGAATGAAGACTTCCATGATTAGGCATATCATAACCTAAATCATCATGTAATTCTTTAAATATATTAACTAAACTAGGAGGTTTTTTAATATTAAGAGGAACAGAAAAAGATAAACCTTCGGCTTCCCCTACACCATGATAGGGATCTTGCCCTAGTATAACTACTTTTACATCCTTAAATGGCGTATAGCGAAATGCATTAAATACTTGATCTTTTCTCGGAAAGATAGTTTTCTTTTTATATTCTTCTCGAACACCATTCATTAATTTAATAAAATATGGCTTTTTCAATTCATCTTTTAATATATTATCCCAATCATTACCTATCATATTTTATCTCTTTCTTTATCATATTCTTTTTTTATTTCATGACGTAACATTATCATACTAAAACAATTAATTATTGCTAGTATACCTGCTCCAATATCAACGGTATCCCAAAGAAACCTTGGACTTGCAATTGCACCATAAAATAATATTAAAACTACAATTATATTTAATAAATAAATTGTCTTTTTATTAGTCTTCTTATCTAAATATTTTAAATTACTTTCTCCATAATAATAACCAGATATTATTGTTGAAAAAGCAAATGATAGAATAGCAAATATTAGAATTATAGTTCCAATACTACCCATATGCATATTTAATGCTTTCAAAGTTATTTCAATACCATTAGGATTAGTAAAACTATTTAGATTAATATTACTTGTTAAAATAACAAACACTGTCGATGTACAAATAATAAATGTAGTAAAATAAACACCTAACATTTGAATATAACCTTGTTTACAAGGATACTTAGTATCACTTGTCCCACTTGCAACAGCACCTGTTCCCATACCAGCTTCAGATGAGAATATTCCCCGTTGAACACCAATTATAATACTACTAATAATACCCCAACCAAAAGCTTTAAAATTAAAAGCCTCATGGAAAATATTAGCAATAATACCTGGTATCATATCTATTTTCAAAATAATTATGATTAAAGCTACTATCATATAAGCTATTCCCATAAATGGAACTAAAAAAGAAGTAAAGTTGGCTATTCTTTTTAATCCATGAGAAATAATAAAGTATGCAATAACTGCTACGATAATACCCGTTATATATGGTGATATATCTAGATATGTCCTCATACTTGTTGCTATTGTATTAGATTGAATAGCTAAAAAGCCACCAATATAACACAAAAAGATAACTACTGCATAAACAATAGACATTATTCTAAGGTCTAAACCTTTATTAATATAATATGCAGGTCCTCCAATATAATAATTACCATCTCTTTCATGAAATAATACTGCTAAAGTACTTTCAACAAATGAATTAGGTAAGGTTATTAGTGAACTTAACCATATCCAAAATACAACACCAATACCACCTTTATAGATTCCTAAAGCGATGCCAGCAAGACTACCCACTCCAATTCTCGCTGCTAAAGCAAGAGTTAGTGTTTTAAATGGTGATATACTAGATTTATCACTATGCGACGATTTTAAACTACTAAATATTTCTTTAAAATTAAACTGAACAAACTTAAGTTTAAAAGTATAATACAAGCCACAAATAACTAAAAAGAGTGTGGCAACGCCCCATACAGCTACACTTAACTCCTGCATAATTCCTCCTATTTATGATATTCTTCATTATTATTAATTTTATAAGCACGATATATTTGTTCTAATAGTAATACCCGAAATAATTGATGTGGAAAAGTCATTTTAGAAAAAGATAATCGATAATTAACTTGATCTTTTAATTCATCTAAAACTCCATTACTGCCACCAATTATAAAAGTAATATTACTATTTACTACTAATGTATCACTAATCTTTTTAGCAAAAGAAATACTATCTAGTGAATTACCATTAATATCAAGTAAAATATTATAATCACTTTTATTCATTACTTTAATGATACTATTATATTCAGATAATAGAGTCTTCTTAACATCATAATTATAATCATCTAATTCAACTATTTCGATATTAGTATACTTACTAATTCTTTTTTTGTATTCTAAAATAGCTTCCTTCAGATAATTTTCTTTAATCTTACCAATACATATTATTTTAATCATTATATTTCACCTACATCAAAGCTTTCATTTTGTGAAGCTGCGAAGATAGAAACTGAGTTATTATTTAATATACTTTTTACTGTCTTTAAAGCAACATCTGGTGTATTATTTATTTCTGATAAATGAGCAAGAATTATTTTTTTTGTTTTCTTTCCAATTATCTCTTTTAAATATTCACCAGCTTGTTCATTAGATAAATGCCCTTTATCGCTTACTACTCGTTGTTTTAATATATAAGGATATGGACCAGTCATTAACATATTAATATCATGATTACTCTCAAGAATATAAACATCTTTATTAATAATCTTTTTTAAATAGGTTTTATTAATATAACCAGTATCTGTTATATAAACTAAACTACCATTATCATCATTTATTAGAAAACCAACACTACCAATTGCATCATGTGATGTATGAATACAAGTAATATTAAATTCACCAATATTATATTCATCATCCATTATATTAATCATTTCGTAAGGAACTATTTTTAATAATTCTGGCTCCATAATACTATTAGTATAAACAGAAATATTATTTTTCTTAACAAATGTACTTAGTCCACCAATATGATCACTATGTGTATGAGTAATTAAAATTGCATCAATATCACTTGGTTTAACATCAAATTCTTGTAGATCTTTCAACATTTTTGGATAAGAAAATCCAACATCAATTAATATTTTCTTATTCTTTCCTATTAATAGTGTTGAATTTCCTTTAGATCCACTTCCTAAAATTATCGCCCTCATTAGTAGAATAATAGTGGGTTAAATGTTTGTCCGCCACCCCATGGAACACCATTCCATATTTCAAAGTGACAGTGTGGTCCAGTACTTCCTCCTGAACTTCCCACTTCTCCTATTACTTGATGCGCTGCTACTCTTTGACCTAGAGTAATATATTTAAGGGCAGAATGTGTTCCTCGCAAACTATCATTTCCTGCCGTATTTTGCATGTGTGCATATCTTGTATAGTATCCATTATCGTGTTTAATTGTAACATAAAATCCTGATGCACTATTTGATGAAATATCGGTAACAACACCAGCTCTTGCCGCATATATTGGTGAACCACGTCCTCCAACATAAATATCAATACCGGCATGTAATTTACCCCAACGATATCCATAACGGCTAGTTATAGTATATGGAAAATTAGTTGGCCATGTCCATTCACCATCACCTCTAGCAATCTGTTTACCACCTTTAACTACTATACGGTTAACTACTGGTTTTAATTCTTCACTAGATACGATATAGGCATTAATAATTTCACCATTCATCATTTTAACTTTTTGCGTTACTCTAGTTTTACCATCAGAACCTTTTTGTGTTTCTTTTTGTTGTCCTTGATACATGTGATTATCATATTGATATACAGTTTTATATTTTATAGTACGATCTTCTACAATATGTTTTTCAACAATAGTTGTAACTAAAGGATCAACCCCACCAACTGATAATTCTTGTCCAATATATATTAATGAATTTTCATTAGATAATTCTGTATTAGCTATAACAAGTTCGTTTACACTCATCTTGTTACTTTCTGCTATTTTTTCAATACTATCACCAGTTTTTACTGTATATTTTTTATCTGTTGCATTATTACCAAATATTAAATATTGTGTTAAATCATCACTATTCATGTATATAACTTCATTAACTGGAATATTAGTTTCTTTAATAGTAATATTATCTTCAATATAAATATTTTCTATTAATTCACCAACTGCTCCATTTAACTCGGTATTTGCTTTATTCTTAAATGATTCATATTGATTTTTATCAACAAAAGATAATATTACTTCTTCAATTGCTTTATTAAAAATTTCTTTATTTAATACATTTATTTTTATAATTTTAGGCTTTGTATCTTCTTCATTATCATCATTTTTATATTCAGTACTTTCAGTTCTATCGATAGTTATTTGATAACCTTTAATAGTAAATGGTGATATTGTATTAATCATATTATAAATATTAGCAATATTATCAAAATTACCTTCATAAGTTATTTCTTTAACGATATCAATATTATTAGGAATATAGATAGTATCTACATGGTACTTATCTTTTAATTTTTCTTGTTGAACGTTGATATAATCGTTTAATTCATCTTTTGATTGTATTAAACCAATACTTTTTCCTTCAAGATAAACTCGATAACCTTCTTTTGGTATAAGAGTAGTACCATTAAAACTTTTAGCAAATGTTACTAGTAATCCACTTATAATACCTGCTATCAACAACAAGATGATATTTTTCCCTTTCATTTATTATTCACCCTCATTTTCTTTTTGATAATTTAAGAAAGAACATGTATCTCCTTTGAATACTAATTTAATTGTATCAGTTCTTCCATTACGATGTTTTCCAATTATTAATTCACTAATTGATGCGCCTGTTTCAGTTGCCCCTTTCTTATAATATGAATCACGATATAAGAAAGAAACAATATCAGCATCTTGTTCAATAGAACCTGACTCACGTAAATCACTCATTATAGGTCGTTTATCTTCTCTTTGTTCAACTGAACGAGAAAGTTGTGCTAAAGCAATAATTGGTATATGTAATTCAACTGCAAGTAATTTTAAAGCACGAGATATATCTGATACTTCTTGTTGGCGATTAGTTCCATAGTTTTTACCACCACTAATAAGTTGTAAATAATCGACAATAACTAAGTCTAATCCTGTTTCACTACTAGCAAGTCTTCGACATTTACTTCTAATTGCACCAATTGTTGATTCAGTCATATCATTAATAAAAATATTAGCATTCTCTAACTGACTCATCGCTTCATTTAATCTAGTCCAATCTTGATTATTAAAGTTTCCAGATAAGAACTTTCTACCTTCAATTTGACCAACTGAAGATAACATACGATTAGCAAGTTGTACTGCATCCATTTCAAGGTTAAAAATAGCCACACTCTTACCGGCTAAAGCCGCATTAACAGCAATATTTAGGGCAAATACTGTTTTACCCATTGCAGGTCTTGCAGCAACAATAATTAATTGATTTTCGTGAAAACCGGCAGTAAGTCGATCCAAATCAACAAACCCAGATGCAATTCCAGTTACTTCCCCTTTAGATTTAGATAATTCTTCCAAATTCTTTTGCGCTGAAATTAAGACATCCTTAAATGGTCTAAATTCACTACTTTGTCTATTTTTAACTACATTAAGAATCTTTTTTTCAGCTTCATCAAGAGCTTCATCAACATCATCCATTGCTTCATACCCTAGAGTACCAATTTCTTCAGATGCCTTAATTAATCGACGTAAAAGTGATGTATCACTAACTTTCTTAATATAATAATCTGCATTTGTAGCAACTGCCTCACTATTTAATACTTCCGTAATGTATGAAATACCACCCGCATCATTTAATTTATTATTATTCTTTAGTTCTGTGACTACACTAGTCATATCTATAGGAATATTTTTCTTATTTAAACTATCTAATACATTAAATAAAACACGGTTATTATCAAAATAAAAGTCATCTTCAGATAATGTATCAGTAGCTTTTTCTAATGCACTACGTGAAATAAACATTGAAGATAAAAGAGATTGCTCTGCTTCAACATTACTTGGTATATTTCTTGCCATAATTATCCCTTCCTTACTTCAACTCTTATAGTTCCAGTTATATTTTTATATAAATTTATCTCAACATTATGAAAACCAAAAGAATTAATATTTTCACTTGATATTTGTTTTTTATCAAAATGATAACCTTTTTTATCCAATTCTTCCTTAATTTGTTTATTAGAAATACTTCCAAACATACGATCTTCCTTACCTGCTTTAGCGGTAAAAGTAATAACAACATTTTTAAGTTTATCTGAAAGATTCATAGCTTCCTTCGTATTTTTTTCATCTAATAATCTATTATTTTCTTTTTCAATACTTAATTTGTTTAAACTAGTCTCAGTTTTCTTTACTGCAAACCCTTTTTTGATTAGGAAATTAACTGCATATCCATCCGCTACTTCTTTTATTTCACCTTTTTTACCCTGACCCCTTAAGTCTTTTAAGAATATTACCTGCATAATTCCTCCTAAACTGATTATATTATAGCACGAATTATAATGTTTGAAAACTCATTAAACATATTATTAAAAATAAAAATATGGCATAGCCATACTTATATATTTTTTATTATCTCTTTTAATTTATTATTCACTGCTATTTCCTTGTAATTATTATTTTTGTCTTTCTTCTTCATTAAAATATTTAGATAAATGTGGATTAATTGCTTTATATTTGCTATTTAAATTAGGAGCATATATTCTTTTTAAACTTTGGTTACAATTCATGAATCTAGGACCAGCCTCTTCAAGATTTGGCAATTCTATTTCTGCTATTCCATAATTATAATATAAAAATTCTTGCACAATGGAAGTTACTTTAGGAATATCTATATGTGATAGCCAAACATTTCTATATAAAAAATTTGAGCCAATATTTAAAACATTGGGAAGACTAATACTAGATAATTCTGTATTATGAACCAAAAAACTAGATCCAATTTTTGTTACCTGAGGAAGATCAATAAAATTTAACACTTGATTCTTCTCCATAAAAGAGTGATATATTCTTTTTACCGAAGGTAAACTTATCGATGTCATTTGTTCATTATCACCCAAAAAGTAGCTACCTATTTCTTCTAAATTTGGTAAATTTGCTTTCTCAAGACAAGTATTATTTCGAAGAAAACCATGACCAACTTTTTTTAACGATGGAAGATACACTTCTTTTAATGAATCATTCCAGGCAAGAAAATAAGAATCCACATAAACTAAATTTGGTAAATTTAATGAATTAATTATCCGATTTCCTGTTAAAAAATGGTCATCAACATTTTGCAAACTTGGAAGATCAATAACAGTAATTTTTTCATTTGCATCAAGAAATCTTCCTCCTACAGTTTTAAGCTTTGGCATATTTAATGAATCAATTAATGAATTAGATGACAAAAATCCATAACCTATTTCTGTAATGTTTGGTATATCTAGATGCTTTAAATGTGTATTATTTAGGAAAAAACAATCTCCAATAGTTTTTAACTGAGGAGCAACGAAGCTTTCTATAATTCTATTGCTTGACATAAAGGAACTCCCAATCTTAATAATATTCGGCAAGTCTATACTTTTTATTTTTTCACTATTTCCCAAGAAGAACTTGTCTATTCGTGTTACATTTGGTATATTTACATACTCAACATTATAATTGTAGGAAAGAAAATCATCATATATTCTAACTACATATGGGTTATCATATCCGACAATTGAATTATTTTTATCTATCTCTATTGCTACTTTTTTATCTTCTTCATAAATAATAGTAATAATTCTATTTTCTCCTTTTTTTAATACATCAATTTTTTTTATAGGTCCAACTTCTTTGATACTTGTAACAAAAGCACTTCCAACAAAATTGTTCCAATCTTCAATATTTTTTTCTTTTAAATCTATAACGTATTCATCAAATAAAATATATCGTTCTTTATTCTCCGCAAACTTAGTTATAATTTCTCCATCAGAAATAATAATATTATTATTACAATAATATGTGGCATCAATTTCTGTATTATAACGATAATATCTATTATCTGGTCCTAATGTGTAGCTTATTTTGTTGAAAAGGAACTGTTCATTAATACTAGTATTTGACTTTTTAATATTAAAACCGTATTCTTTTTCAAAACTACTTGTTAATCCAGGAATAATCATTTCTAAATCATTACCAAATGTTGCATCGGGATTATCAACGGTGTGATTATATCTATTTTTAATAGATAAAGTATTTGTATCTCCACGAGAAAACTGAATGCTTATGACACTTGTGCCATACACGTCTTCTCTATCTGGTTTAGTAAAATCTTCCCTTTTTATTTTTGCAACATCTTTTTTAACGGCAAAGAATACATGGCATCTATTTAGTCTTCCACCATTAAATGTGCATAATTCTTCTTCTTTTGCATAATACTTTTTAAATGATTGTATTTCTTCTTCGCTATTACACTCATATAGGCTATAACCCGCCTCTTCCATTAATTCAAATGGGTTTTTATCAGTTTTCACTATTTCTTCAACATATTTCATATTTAATTGTTTATACACCCAATCTTTAAAATTTCCTTCTAAATGATGAGCTTTAACATCACTAGCAAAAGAATGTGTTGGAGCAATTCTTTCCTTTAAAAACGATAATAGCCTACCTTCTTGTTCAAGAATTGTAGGAAACATTTCTCGACACATATGCATCATTTCTTCGCCATATATTTTCTTTATTTCTTTTAATTCGTTATTCATATCTCCTCCATTAGTAATTGCTATTTTTGTTTTTCGCTAACAACAAGACATTCTAATAAATGCGGATTAAGGTACTTAGATTCACTTTCCAAATTTGGTGCGTAAATTATTTTTAAATTGGGATTAGTTGATAAAAATCTTCGACCCATTTTTCTAAGTTGTGGTACTTCTATTTCAACTATTGCATTATTATTATATAAAAAATTTTCTCCAACTTGTGTTACATTAGGAATATCTATATGTGATAACAAATAATTACTATCCATAAACTCTCTACCAATTTTTAAAACATTGGGAAGACTAATACTACGCACTCTATTATTACAATCTAAAAATTTATCTCCAATCGTTTCTACTTGCGGAATATCAATGTGATTTAATATTTCATTATCTTCCATAAAATAATGCGATATATATCTAGCTGATGGTAGACAAATTGAAACCATTTTTTTATTACTACCCAAAAAGAAAGGACCTACTTCTTTTAATTTTGGTACATTTATTTTCTTAAGACAGGTATTATGACGAAGAAAACCTTGACCTGCTTCTATTAGCAATGGAAAAGATACCTCTTTTAATTTATCATTATAAGAAAGAAAATACTCACCTGCATAAACTAAATTTGGTATATTTACTGAGTCAATCTTCCCATTTCCTGAAATAAATCCACCCCCAACACTTTGTAGACTTGGTAAATCAATACTATGAATGCATTCATTACTTGATAAAAAATATGCACCTACCATATTAAGATTTGGCATATTTAACGTATCTATTGATGAATTGGTTGACAAAAAACCATTTCCTATTTCTCTAATACTTGGTATATCTAAATGTTTTAATTTTTCATTATTATGCAAAAAATCATTTCCAATCATACTTAATTTTGGGGCAACAAAACTCTCCATAATTCCATTATGTGACAAAAAGGAATTATCAATCTTAATAACATTTGGTAATTCAATACTTCTTATTTTTTTTGCACTAATTAAAAATAGGTTGTCTATTCGTACTACTTTTGGTAAATTTACATATTCCACATTATAATTGTAGGAAAGGAAATTATTATATATTCTACCCACATATGGATTATCATATCCAACAATTGAATTGTTTTTATCTATCTCTATTACTACTTTTTTATCATCTCTAGAAATAATAGTAATAATTCTATTTTCTCCTTTTTTTAATACATCAATTTTTTTTATAGGTCCAACTTCTTTGATACTTGTAACAAAAGCATGACCAACATTATTACTACAATCTTCAATAGTTTTTTCTTTTAAATCTATAACAAATTCATCAAACAAAATATATCTTTCTTTATTTTTTATATATTTGGTTATTATTTTTCCATCACTTATAATAATATTATCACTACAAAAATATGTGGCATTAATTTCTGTATTATAACGATAATATCTATTATCTGGTCCCAATACATATTTTATATTATAGAAAAGTCTATGTTCATTTACATTGTTTTTTGGTTTTTTAATATTTAAACCATATTCTTTTTCAAAACTTTTTGTTAATCCAGGAATAATCATTTCTAAATTATTACCAAATGTTGCATCAGGATTATCTACCGTGTGATTATATCTATTTTTAATAGATAAAGTATTTGTATCTCCACGAGAAAACTGAATACTTATGACACTTGTTCCATATACATCTTCTCTCTCTGGATTAGGAAAATCTTCCCTTTTTATTTTACCAACATCTTTTTTAACGGCAAAGAATACATGGCATCTATTTAGTCTTCCACCATTAAATGTGCATAATTCTTCCCCTTTTTTAAAATACTTTTTAAATTTTTGTATATCTTCTTCAGTAGAACACTCATACAAGGTGTAACCTGCTTCATCCATTAATTCAAATGGGGTTTTATCAGTTTCAACCATTTCTACTTGTTTTGGCCTAATAAATATCTCTACCCAATTCTTAAAATAATTTTCTAAATTATTACTTTTAATATCACTAGCAAAAGAATGTGTTGGAGCAATTCTTTCCTTTAAAAATGCTAATAGCCTACCTTCTTGTTCAAGAATTGTAGGAAACATTTCACGACACATATGCATCATTTCTTCGCCATATATTTTCTTTATTTCTTTTAATTCATCATTCATTTATGCCTCCTACTTCTGATGTTTTTCAGCAAAGACAAACGCATCAGATAATTCTGGATACTGATATATAACTCCTTGATCCATTTTTGGTACATATATTCTTTTCAATTTTAAGTCATTTGATAGAAAATGAGGTCCTAGATATTCAAGATTTGGTAACTCTATTTCAACTATTTCTTTATTATTATAGAGAAAATGACTAGCTATTAATTTCACACTTGGTAAATTTATCTTTTTCAAATTTTCATTAAAAAGCATGAATTCGTAATCTATTACTTGAACATTAGGTATTGTTATACTTTTCATATCCCTATTATAACTCAAAAAGTTATTTCCAATTGTTTCTACCATTGGTATATCAATTTTCTGTAATGTTTCATTTCTTGACATAAAGGAATTTCCAATTTTTTTAACCATTGGAAGAGAAATTGCTGTCATTACTCTATTACATTTTAAAAATCCATCATCAATTACAACTGCCTTAGGTAAAAATACCTTTTCTAATTTAGTATTTTGACCAAGGAAATCTCCTGGTATAACGGTCAATTCCGGAAGAGATAATTCTTTAAGAGTTTTATTATAATGAAGAAACCCAAAACCATTTATATTTTTTAACTTAGGTAAATTCACAAAACGAATTATTTCATTGGATATAAGAAAACTTGAGCCAACTGACCTTAATTCTGGTAAACTAATTCTCGTTAAAGACTTATTCCAATTAAGAAAATGATGCCCTGCTCTTTTTAATTTTGGCATATTTACTGATACAAGTTTATTTAAATCTACTGCAAAACTATCTCCTACTTCAATAACGTTTGGTAAATCTAAGTCAGTTATATCACCTGTCATTAAAAAGCCACAACCTATTTTTTTTAAATTAGGTGCATAAAAATCTTTTATATGCGTAGTAGAACTCGAATTCAAAAGACCGTCTCCAATTTCAGTAACTTTAGGTAAAGATAGACTAGGTATATTCATATCATTATATAAGAAATAACTACCGATAATTTGAACCTCTGGTAGATTAATATCTGATAATGAATCTGCCATGAAAAGTACATTATCACCTATTATTTTAACATTTGGTAAATTAATACTTTTAACATTTTCATTAGCACGTAAAAAGTTATCACCTATTTTTTCAACATATTTATTATCATATCGTACAATCGAATTATTATTATTAATTTCAATTTCTACTTTCTTATCATCTTCATAGTTTATTCTAATAATTCTATTCTCACCATTTTTTACAACATCAATTTTCTTTATTTTTCCAACTTCGTAAATACTATCACAAAAAGAATTGAAAGGATGCTGAGATAATTCAATAATTTGTTTTTCTTTTAAATCTAATAGATAATCATCAAGTAAAATATATCTTTCTTTGTTATTGGCGTATTCATAATTTACCTCATAGTTTTCTCCTACGATAATATTATTTTCACAATAATATATTGCACCTCTTTCAATATTAAAACGATATACTCTTAAATCACTTCCTTGAACATAATCTAGTTGTCTAAATAAAAAGCCTGATTTTAAATTTTGTTTTTGCATATTAAATCCATAGTGCTTTTTAAAACTATAGGTAAGTCCTGGTATAATATTCTCTAAATTATTACTAAATGTTGCATCGGGATTATCTACGGTGTGGTTATATCTATTTTTAATTGATAACATGTTCATACCACCGCGATCAAACTGAAGACTTATAACACTAGTTCCATACTCATCCTCTCTCTCTGGATTAGGAAAATCTTCTCTTTTAATTTCATCAACATTCTTTTTAACCGCAAAAAACACATGACATCTTTCTAGTCGTCCACCATTAAAGGTACATAATGCTTCCCTCTTTGCATAATACTTCTTAAACTTTTGAATATCATCTTCAGTATGGCACTCATATAAGGTATAACCTGCTTCTTCCATTAGTTCAAAGGGAGTTTTATCAGTTTCAAGATGTTTTATTTCATCTTCTTTAGCTAAATCATAAATCCAATCTTTAAACTCACTATATAATTTAAATTCTTTAATATCTGAAGCAAAGGAATGAGTTGGTGCAATATTAGCTTTTAATATTGATAAGAGTTTACCTTCTACCTCTAGAATACTAGGAAAAAGATCACGACACATGTGCATCATTTCTTCGCCATAAATTTTTTTAATTTCTTTTAATTCGTTGTTCATAACAACCTCCTGTAATTATTTTTGATGTGGTTCACTAAAGACAAAACAATCTGCGAATTGTGGAAATTGAAGCAATACTTCTCGATCTAATTTTGGTGCATATATTTTTTCCAATTTATCATTAGATGATAGAAAAAAACTACCAATTATTTCTACTTTTGGAAGAAAAAGTGTTTTTATTTCTCTATTTCTTTCTAAAAAGTGACTTCCAATTACAGTTACTTTAGGTAAATCTATTGTTTCTAAATCGGTATTTTCTCCAAGAAAATTTGATGGTATTCTATCCACTTCTGGAAGAGATAATTCTTTAAGTGATCTATTCCCATCAAGAAAAGACGAATCAACTACCGATTTTAACTTAGGTAAACTTGCAGAAGAAATTTTTCTATTCGAGGCAATAAAGGAACTCTCGATTTGCTCCAGTTCCGGAAAATTGATACTTTTTAAACAATAATTCGAACAGAGAAAACTCTTACCAACTCTCCTTAATTTCGGCATTTTTATTGACATTAACTTAAGATTTCTGCTTAAAAATGAGTTTCCTACTCTCGTAACATTAGGTAAATCCAGTTCCATCATTTGTGTGTTACGAACTAAGAAATTATTTCCTATTCTCCTTAGCTTCGGAGTATTAAAATAGGATAATACCTCATTATGATAAAGAAATTCAGAACCAATTTCTATAACATTAGGTAAAGATATGCCACCAATATTATTATCTCTTGGTAAGAAATTGTCACCAATTATTTGAACCTCTGGTAAATTAAATCCTTCTAATGATATTGCCTCCTGCAAAAAATCATAGCCTATTTCTTTTACGTTTGGTAGATTAATACTTTTTATATGCTTACTATAATGTAAAAATCTATCGCCTATTTTTTCAACATATTTATTTTCATATCCAATAATGGAATTATGACTATCAATTTCAATTTCTACTTCCTTATCTTCATCAAATTTTATTTTAATAATTCTGTTTTCCTCATTTTTAATAACTTCAATATTTTTAATTGGACCAACATCATTTATACTCTCAGTAAAAGCTGAAGCTGAAAATCCTCCTGCAATAATATCTTTTTCTTTTAAATCTAAAAGATAATTATCAAATAAAATATATCTTTCTTTGTTTTTGGCAAACGTATCATCTATTTTATGGTTTTCTCGTATGATAATATTATTCTCACAATAATAAGTTTCATAAATTTCAAAATTATATCGATATACTCTCAAGTCATTTCCTTGAACATATGGTATTTTTCTATATAAAAAGTCTGCTCTAGGATTAATTCTTTGAAAATTAAATCCATAGTGTTTTTTAAAACTATAAGTAAGTCCTAGTCTAATAACCTCTAAATTATTACCAAATGTTGCATCTGGATTATTTACGGTGTGGTTATATCTGTTTTTTATTGATAAAGTATTAATTCCCTCACGATCAAACTGAAGACTTATAACACTTGTTCCATACTCATCTTCTCTCTCTGGATTAGGAAAATCTTCTCTTTTTATTTCATCAACATTCTTTTTAACTGCAAAAAACACATGACATCTTTCTAGTCGTCCACCATTAAATGTGCATAATTCTTCTCCTTTTGCATAATATTTTTCAAAAGACTGTATATCTTCTTCACTATGACACTCATATAGGGTATAACCCGCTTCTTCCATTAACTCGGATGGTGTTTTATCAGTTTCAAAAAGTTTTCCTTCTTCACTATAAGCTAAATCATAAATCCAATCTTTAAAATCAGTATATAAGTTATTCTCTTTAATATCTAAAGCAAAGGAATGAGTTGGTGCAATAGTAGCTTTTAATATTGATAAGAGTTTACCTTCTTCTTCTAAGATACTTGGAAAAAGTTCGCGACACATGTGCATCATTTCTTCGCCATAAAGTTTTTTAATTTCTTTTAATTCATTATTCATAGCTATCTTATACCACTCTTCCTCTACCTTCCACTAACATTTGCATATTTTTTGGCATAGATTCATAACTACTAGGCAATAATTTAGGAGCATATATTCTCTTAATGGCTGGACTAAATTCAAGAAAAACATCACCTATTTTTTTAACATTTGGAAGTTCAAGTTCTTCAATGAAAGAATTAAATGGTGAAAATCTATCACCTATTATCTTTACTTTAGGTAAAATCATTCTATTTATAACACGATTATGAAACAAAAAATCATTTCCTATTTCTTCAATTTTTGGTAATTCTATACTTGTTAACACTTCATTATCGTTTAAAAACAAATCACCTATTACTTGAACGTTAGGAAGATATATTCTTTTTAGGGAATTATTATATGTAAGAAAACGATCATCTATTCTTCTTACATTTGGTAAACTAATCTCTTCTATTTCTTCATCCATTATTAGAAAATTTTTTCCAATACTTTCAACTTTAGGTAAATTAACATATTTTATAATTTTATTATGTCCTAAGAAATTTTCTCCTATACTAATTACCTCTGGTAAACTAATCCTTTCTATACGATTATTTCTTTCTAAAAATGCATCATCAATCACTTGAACATTATTTAATTCTATATTGGCCACTAGTTTATTATTATCAAGGAAATAACTACCAATTCTCGTAACATAATTATTTTTATATCCAACAATCGTATTATTCTTATTTATTTCAATCTCTACTTCTTTATCGTCTTCATAAATCAATTTAATAATTCTATTATCTCCCTTTTTTATTACATCAATCTTCTTTATTCTTCCAACACTATTAATACTTTCAATAAACGAATTAACTCTAAAGAAGTAATTTGTTATATAAGTATATATTCTTTTTTGCTTTAAATCAACAATTAATTGATCAATTAATATATATCTCTCTTTGTTTTGGGCATAATCCAAATCCAAATCGCCATTGTAATTAATAGCAATATTGTTTTCGCAAAAATACATTCCTTCATCTTCAATATTATAGCGATAATATCTTCCATCATTAGCTTTTACATAACTTAAATATTTTGTTAGAAATTTTGATTCTCGTGAACACTCTTGATTAATTCTTAAATTATAGTGTTTTTCAAAACTATTTGTAAGTCCTGGAATAATATTTTCTAAATTATTACCAAATGTTGCATCCGGATTATTTACGGTGTGGTTATATCTATTCTTTATAGATAGTGTATTTATGTTACCATGTGAAAACTGTATACTTATAACACTTGTACCATATGCATCTTCTCGCTCTGGATTAGGAAAATCTTCTCTTTTTATTTCATCAACATTCTTTTTAACCGCAAAGAATACATAACATTTATTAAGTCTTCTACCATTAAATGTACATAACTCTTCATTTGGCGCATAATACTTCTTAAAGTTTTGAATATCTTCTTCACTATTACATTCATATAGGGTATAACCAGCTTCTTCCATTAATTCAAATGGTGTTTTTTCAAGTTCAATAACTCGATTATTTTTTTTATCAATAAAAGAATATATCCATGCTTTAAATTCATCATATAAATCAAATAAGTCTACATCGTGGGCAAATGAATGAGTAGGCGCTAAATTATTCTTTAATATTTGTAATAATCTGCCTTTTGTCTCTAGGATAGTAGGGAAAAGATCACGACACATATGCATCATTTCTTCACCATATATTTTCTTAATTTCTTTTAGTTCATCATTCATAGTTACCTCACAAAATTATACTTTTTTCTATACCTTCTGGCAAATTTTTTTGATAACGATCCAATAATTTAGGCGCATATACTCTTTTGATATTACAATCATGCTGAAGAAAATTTTTGCCTATTTCATTTACCTCTGGCAATTCAATTTCTCTAAGAGATTCATTATAATTAAGAAAACATTCACCTATTTTCTCTATTTTTGGTAAATATAAACTTTTTAAAGCTTTGTTAGAAAACATAAAATAACCTTGTACTTGTATAACTTCTGGTAATTCAAGGCATCTTAATTCTATATTATCATTTAAAAAACAAAATTTTATTATTTGAACGTTTGGTAGATATATTCTTTTCAAAGCATTATTATAAGCAAGAAAACAATCACCTATTATTTGAACGTTTGGTAAGCGTAACTCTTCCAATTCTTTATTAGAAATTAAAAATCCATCATTAATCTCTTCTACCTTAGGTAAATTAACATCATTTAATATTTGATTTTCTCTTAAAAAGCTACTACCTATACGAATTACCTGTGGCAAACTAATTCTTTTTAGACATTTATTTCTAGATAAAAACCCATTAGCAATCCTTCTTGTACTCTCCAATTCAATATTTGATAATGTCATATTACAACAAAGAAAATCACTACTAATTTCTCTAATATAATTATTTTTATATCCAACAATCGCATTATTCTTATTAATTTCAATTTCTACTTTCCTATCATTCTCATATATTATTCTAACAAGCCTATTATCTCCATTTTTTATTACATTAATATTCTTTATATTACCAACACTATTAATACTTTCTATAAAAGAATCATCCTTATCATTAAAATTCCTAATACTTTTCTTCTTCAAATCAACTATATATTTATCTATTACAATATATCTTTCTTGACTTTGAGCATAAAAATCGAATACTCCACGATTTATTGGAATAATAATATTATTTTCACAATAATACATTCCATTATCTTCAATATTATAACGATAATATTTTCCATCAAGAGCTCTCACATAACTTAAATCATCAGTTAGGAAATTTGCTATATTTGAACTTTCTTCATTAATTCTAAAACTATAATTATTTTCAAAACTATTTGTAAGTCCCGGTATAATATTTTCTAAGTTATTACCATATGTTGCATCCGGATTATTTACGGTGTGGTTATATCTATTCTTAATAGATAAAGTGTTTATTTTACCACGAGAAAACTGAATACTTATGACACTTCTACCATACACATCTTCTCTTTTTGGATTAGGAAAATCTTCTCTTTTTATTTCATCAACATTCTTTTTTACGGCGAAAAACACAAAGCAATTATTAAGTCTTCCCCCTCTAAATGTACATAACTCTTCTCTTGGTTCATAATACTTTTTAAATGACTGTATTTCTTCTTCACTATGACACTCATATAGGGTATAACCTGCTTCATCCATTAATTCAAATGGAGTTTTATCAGCCGTCATTAATTTATTGCTTCTTACATCAATAAAAGAATAAATCCATGATTTAAATTCATCTTCTAAATAATGATATTTTATTTCCTGGGCAAATGAATGAGTAGGCGCTAAATTATTCTTTAATATTTGTAATAATCTACCTTCTGTCTCTAAAATAGTAGGGAATAATTCACGACATAAGTGCATCATTTCTTCGCCATATAACTTCTTGATTTCTCTTAGTTCCTCACTCATACATTCCTCCATTATAAATTATACCATAAATTACAAAAAAAATATGGTTTTAACCATATCTTCTTTGAAAATAATATTCTTTATTATCATGAACTATTTTTATGATATCTTCAATTGAAACATTAGTTGTATCATATATTTCATCAAATGCATATAAATTAACTTCTTCTAATATTGAATCATCAAAGTATATAATATCATTTTCTTGTGGTTTGTATTTACTATAAAATTCAATATTAATCACATATGTTTTGTTATCAGTATCAACTAATGTATAATTATATCCCTCTATCTTTCTTATTGTTGTTTTTTTCATCTTAACTCCTTTCTT
>JAEEGL014308860.1_pt1 | contig 23858 bp, 19 predicted proteins | sample 9134231 | NCBI WGS metagenome assembly JAEEGL01 (sample SAMN16246548, study PRJNA631951) | gut metagenome | biome: gut microbiome; feature: rumen; material: fiber-attached | host: Bos | place: Iran: Karaj | collected 2018-10 | reverse complement strand
GGGGATCTCGATCATGGTGCCTACCATGTAGGGGATCTCAACGCCGCGCTCCTCCATGACCTTCTTGGCGGTAGCGACAACGAAGCTCTTGACGTACGCAAGCTCCTTGACCTCGCCAACAAGAGGGATCATGATCTCGGGAACGATGTTGAAACCGGTCTCCTGACGGACCTCGATAGCGGCCTCGATGACAGCGCGGGTCTGCATCTCGGCGATCTCGGGATAGGTAACGGACAGACGGCATCCGCGGTGACCCATCATGGGGTTGGACTCGTGCAGGCTGGAGACGGTCTCCTTAAGCTCTTCGAAGGTGAGGCCCATATTCGCGGCGAGAGCGGCGATGTCCTCGTCCTTGGTGGGAAGGAACTCATGAAGAGGCGGATCCAGGAAGCGGATGGTAACAGGACGCTCTTCCATTGCCTTGTAGATGCCCTTGAAGTCCTCACGCTGCATGGGGAGGATCTTGGCGAGAGCCTTCTCACGCTCTTCCTGAGTCTTGGACACGATCATCTCACGGACGGCGGGGATCCTGTCCTCATCAAAGAACATGTGCTCGGTGCGGCAGAGGCCGATGCCCTCGGCGCCGAACTTAACGGCCATGGCAGCCTGAGAAGGAGAATCGGCGTTGGTGCGGATCTTGAGGGTGCGGATCTCATCCGCCCACTGCATGATAGTAGCGAAATTGCCGGAAAGCTCCGCGGGAGCGGTCTTGACGGCCTCGGCATAAACCTTGCCGGTGGTGCCGTCCAGGCTGATCCAATCGCCCTCGTTCATAACGAGACCGGTGGAAATAACGGTGATGGTCTTGGCAGCCTCATCGATGTAGGCTTCCTTACAGCCGGATACGCAGCAGGTGCCGAGCTGACGGGCAACAACGGCCGCGTGGCTGGTCATACCGCCGAAGGAGGTGAAGATACCCTCGGAGGCGGTCATGCCCTCGATATCCTCGGGGCTGGTCTCTTTGCGGCAGAGGACGACCTTTTCGCCGGCCTCGTGATGAGCCTTGGCTTCCTCAGCAGAGAAGTAGATCTTACCGCAGGCGGCGCCGGGAGAAGCGGCGAGGCCCTGAGCAACGGCCTTGGCGGCCTTGAGGGCTTCGGCGTCGAAGGTGGGATGGAGCAGCGCGTCAAGGGACTTCGGGTCGATCATCTTGACGGCCTCTTCCTTGGAGATCATGCCCTCGTTGACAAGATCAACGGCGATCTGCAGAGCGGCGGCGGCGGTGCGCTTGCCGTTGCGGGTCTGAAGCATGAAGAGCTTGCCGCGCTCGATGGTGAACTCCATGTCCTGCATGTCGCGGTAGTGGTTCTCAAGGGTGGAAGCGACCTCGACGAACTGGTTGTAGACCGCCTCGTTGATGGCCTTAAGGGAGTCGATGGACTCGGGAGTGCGGATACCCGCAACGACGTCCTCGCCCTGAGCGTTCATAAGGAATTCGCCGAAGAGCTTCTTTTCACCGGTGGCGGGGTTGCGGGTGAACGCAACGCCGGTGCCGGAATCGTCGCCCATGTTGCCGAATACCATGCTCTGTACGTTGACGGCAGTGCCCCAGCTGGAGGGGATGTCATGCATGCGGCGATAAACTATGGCGCGGGGATTGTCCCAGCTGCGGAATACGGCCTTGACAGCCTCGAGGAGCTGAACCATGGGCTCCTGGGGGAATTCGGAGCCCATCTCGGCCTTGTAGAGGGCCTTGTAATCGGCGATGAGCTCTTTGAGGTTTTCGGCGGTCAGATCTTTATCGAGGGTGACGCCGTTGGCTGCCTTCTTGGCCTCGAGAAGCTTGGAGAACTTCTCTTTATCTATCTCCATAACGACGTCCGAGAACATCTGAATGAAGCGGCGATAGCTGTCGTAAGCAAAGCGGGGGTTTGAAGTGAGCCTTGCAAGCGCCTCAACGGTATCATCGTTAAGGCCGAGGTTGAGGATGGTGTCCATCATGCCGGGCATACTTGCACGTGCGCCGGAACGAACGGATACCAGGAAGGGGTTTTCGGTGGAACCGAACTTCTTACCGGCCTTTTCCTCCGTAACGGCGAGAGCGGCCTTGATCTGGTCGACGATCTCGTCGCTTATGGTCTTGCCGTCCTCATAATACTTGGTGCAGGCTTCGGTGGTTACCGTGAAGCCGTAGGGAACGGGAAGCCCGAGCGTAGTCATCTCGGCGAGGTTGGCACCTTTGCCGCCGAGGAGGTTGCGCATACCGGCGTTACCTTCGTTGAAAAGGTAAACGTACTTCTGTGACATAAAGTTTCCTCCAATATATTTCGTTTTTTTGTAAGCAAAATCAATTCCCTCTCGGGAAACAACTAATTATAGTATAAAGCTTCCTTTTTTTCAAGACCCTTCGCTGTATATATTATAGTAAAATTATAACGGGTTGGCGCCTTATTCGCCGTTTATACGCAAAATGTCCGCATTTTTCCCTCCCGATAAACCCGCAATGCGGCAAAAAACGCTTAAATATATCTTTTGCCCTTGCAGGGAATCAGGCCGGGTCGTGGAATTGGATTAACAAATTAAAGGAGGTTTGTTGTTTTGGCATTTCCCGAGGCATGGATGAACGATCTGCTTGGCAGGAACGATATCGTTTCGGTGATATCCGAATACGTTCAGCTTAAGCCCCGCGGCAGCAGGCTGTGGGGGCATTGCCCTTTTCATGCCGATAAAACGCCGTCTTTCTCCGTTAGTCGGGACAAGCAACTTTATCATTGTTTTTCATGCAAATCCGGCGGCAGCGTGATCCAGTTCATCATGCAAACGGAAAACCTCTCCTACATCGACGCCGTGCGTTTTTTGGCTGAACGAGCCGGAATGGAGATGCCGAACGAGATCGACGACCGCAGGCTGATGGAGCAAAAAGTTCGCCGCGAGCGCATTTACGAAGCCAACCGCGAAGCCGCAGTCTATTATATGCGCCTGCTTTACTCGGATGAGGGCGGCGGAGCAAGACGTTACCTTGCCGGCAGAAGCGTCAATTTCGAAACCGCAAAACGATTTGGGCTTGGGTTCTCGCCCGACGGGTACGATACGCTGACGAGATACCTTATTGCAAAGGGCTTTTCACGGGACATACTGATAGACGCGGGGCTTTCTGTTGCGGGACATAAGGACCCTGAGCAGACGTTTGACTTTTTCCGCGGGAGGCTTATGTTCCCGGTCGTGAACGCCTACGGCAAGGTCATAGCGTTCGGCGGACGCACGATGGAAAAGACCGAGCCGAAATACATTAACACGGGCGATACTCCCGTTTACAATAAACGGGAGAACATATATGCGATAAACCTGCTGAAAGGTAAAAAGCTTGACGATATCATCATGGTAGAGGGCTATATGGACGTCATATCCCTTCACCAGCACGCGATAGACAACGCCGTGGCATCACTCGGCACCGCTTTGACAAGCCAGCAGGCTAAGCTGTTGAAGCGATACGCAAACCGCGTTTATTATGCTTATGACGGCGATGAAGCCGGGCAAAAGGCGATGGTGCGCGGTATTGACATTCTGCGCGACAACGGCCTTGATCCGAGGGTTATAGTGATTCCCGAGGGGCGCGACCCCGACGAGTACGTCAAGGCTTTCGGAACGGACAGCTTCCTGGTTTTGAAGGACGCTTCGCTTACGGGCGTCAGATTCAAAATAGAGCGTATGGCAAAGCTCAACGGGCTTGACACCGCAGACGGAAGGGAGAGCTTTGCAAAGGAAGCCTGCGCTCTGCTGACGACGCTTGAACCGGTGGAGCGAGACAGATACATACCGCTCGTTGCCGAGCTGTCGGGGCTTGATAAGACGACCGTGCGCGAGCAGTGCGGAACGTCTTCTGCCTCTGCTCAGGATCAACCCGCAAAATACTTGAATTACAAGCGTCCCAAGAAGGATACAGAGCGACAAAAATATGAGATCGGGCTGCTCGGATGCCTCATGTGCTCACGAGAGGATGGGTTGAAGATATCAAAACTCGGCGGGTTCGCACTTATGCTTTTCTCCTCCCCCGCCGTCCGGGCGTTTGCGGCGAAGCTGCTTGCCTCGTATCAGCTTCATGAGAAGACCGATATCCCCGTGCTGATAGCGGCATTATCTCCCGAGGAGGCCGAGAGCGTTTCGGGTGCGTACGATTCGACTGATGAGATAAAGGATGCGCCGGCTGCGGCAAAGGAGCTTGTGCAAGCCCTGCGGGAGTACGAGCTTAAGGACGAGCTCGCGAGGCTCTCCGCCGCCGCGTCTTCAGCCGCAAACGAAGAAGAAAGAAAGCAGGCGCTTCGTGAATACACGGAAAAATTTGCGCTTTTGCGTGAGCTTAAAGCCTCGCGGGGCGAACAATAAAGATAAAGAAGTTAGATCCACCAAGGAGGACTATATATGGAACAGGAAAACAAGGACCACCTTAAGCTTGTTGATGAGCTTATAGAGCGCAACAAGGACAAGGGCGTTATGACCTATAAAGAGGTCATGGACACCTTTGAAAACGTTGATCTGACAAGCGAAAAGATCGAGTCCATCTATGATCGCGTCGAGGCCGCGAGCATTGACGTAGTCGAGGATATCGACTTATCCGAGGGCTTGGACGTGGATATCACGGACGTAGAGAGCGAGCAAAGCCATGCGACCGTTGACACTTCGACCGAGGCGATCGCCATCGACGATCCCGTAAGGATGTACCTTAAGGAGATAGGCCGCGTACCCCTTTTAACGAGCAACGAAGAGGTTGAGATAGCTACCCGCATGGCAAACGGCAAGCCCGCGGAACAGGCGATCATCAACTTTGTTAAGGCGCAGACGGGCGACGAGTTCGAGGACTTCAAGGCCGCGATAGAACGCCTTGCGGAGGTTAAGCTCGGAAGGAGCTTCAAGGATTACTCCTATGCCGTGGACGCTCTTGCGGAGACGGACGCCGCGATAGATCCCGCTATGCTCGCGCTTGCCGAGGACGGTCAGTACGCCAAGAGTCAGCTTGCCGAAGCAAACCTGAGGCTTGTCGTATCCGTTGCAAAGCGCTACGTCGGACGCGGTATGCTTTTCCTCGACCTCATTCAGGAGGGAAACCTCGGTCTTATCAAGGCGGTCGAAAAGTTTGATTACCGCAAGGGATACAAGTTCTCGACCTATGCAACTTGGTGGATCCGTCAGGCTATCACGAGGGCCATCGCAGACCAGGCAAGGACAATCCGCATTCCCGTTCACATGGTGGAGACCATCAATAAGCTCGTCAGGGTGAACCGCCAGCTCCTGCAGGAGCTTGGGCGCGAACCCAGGCCCGAGGAGATAGCCAAGGAGATGGGCATTACCGAAGACAAGGTACGGGAGATAATCAAGATAGCGCAGGAGCCCGTTTCGCTTGAAACGCCTATAGGCGAGGAAGAGGACTCGCACCTGGGAGATTTTATCGCAGACGACGAGGCTCCCGCACCCGAAAACATCGCCTCTACTTCGATGCTGCAGAGCCATCTCGAGGAGGTTCTTCGTACGCTCACCCCGCGGGAGGAGAAGGTACTGAGGCTGAGGTTCGGCCTTGACGACGGCAAGTCCCGCACGCTTGAGGACGTCGGCAAGGAGTTTAACGTAACGCGTGAACGCATAAGACAGATCGAGGCCAAGGCGCTGCGCAAGCTTCGTCATCCCTCAAGGAGCAAGAGGTTAAAGGATTTCCTCGATTGATAAATACATTCGGCCCCCGTGATGATTCACGGGGGCTTTTGTGACCCGGATAGGTCGAAAGTAGTTATATAGGGTGAAGGCCAAGAAAGGAGCTTATCCCTTGGAAGATTTCGAAATCGTTGAGCTCTTTATGCAAAGAGACGAAAACGCAATAGCCGAAACGGAGAAAAAGTACGGCGGAAAGCTTAAAAAACTTGCTTTCTCGATCCTTTCCGACAGGCAGTATGCGGAGGAATGCGTCAACGACGCCTGTTTGAAGGCGTGGCAAAGCATACCTCCGAACGAGCCTTACGGATACCTTCTCCCCTATCTTCTCAAGATAACCAGAAGACTTGCATTGAACAGGGCAAAGAGCATGTCCGCCGTGAAGCGAAACGCCGCTTTATGCGAGCTTACCCGTGAGATGGAGGAATGTATTCCTTCGAATCTCGACACGTCGTGTGAAGCCGAAGCAAACGAGCTTAAGGAGTGCATAAACTTGTTTTTGGCGGCTCTGGAAAGGCAGAAGAGAGATATCTTTGTAAGAAGGTATTGGTACTGCGATGAAGTCTCGGAAATAGCCGAAAGATTCGGCATTGGCCAAAGCAAGGTCAAGATGACTTTGCTCAGAACAAGACGGGCCCTCAGGGCCTATCTTGAAGAAAACGAACTGATCGACCGAAAAGGAGAAGACAATGGAAGAGTATAACAAGCTTGATCTTCTCGGCGATATTGACGACAGCTTCATCGTATCCGCCGAAAACGCCAAAAAGAAACCTTTTTTTATCAAAGCAGTTCTGCCGATCGCCGCTGCGTTGCTGCTTATAGCCGGTACGGTTTTCGCCGTAAAATGCATCAAAGCCAATTTGAATACGCCGGACGTGTCGGCTCTAACGACGGATCCTGCGCCTGTTGAAACCGATAAGGCTCGGCATTCCGACGAGCCCGGTGAGACCGAAAAGCCTGCGGTCACCGTTGCCGATCTTATAAAGCTTGGCTGCATCACGGACGAGGGCGTCGATCCGGAGTACCCGCCGCATTCGGGGACACTCCTGCTGAAACGCGCACTGCTCGTATATGAGGGAAGGATCTATTACGAGTTTTGCAGCGTCTCGCCCGTTAAGGATCCGGTGGGCAGGGAGCTTGCCGAAATCAAGCAGTTCGATCTGTCGTTGTTTGCGGGTATGGCTGCTGACGAAAACGAGGCTTTGAATGCTTCCGATGCTCCGGCTGAGCTTATGACAGCCGACTGCGAACTGACAGGCGTTATGAGCGGAAAGCTTTACGCAGTAAAAGGAATGCCCGAAAAAAGCGCGGTCTGTATGCACGGTTACGAAGGCGAGGCCGTGGTATATGTCTGCGAGGACACGCTGAATGACGGCCGCGCATTGAGCGAGGATGTTTTCGGCCTTTCGGATAATCTGAGAAGCGTTACTTACAGCTCTCCGTCTTCCGCGGGAAAGCCGGGAGAATACAGCCGCACGATAGAACGCGAAAACGCCTCTGAGTCTATGGAAGCCTTTATCACGGCGATATCGGACGGAGTCTGGGTCGATGACCAAGATGAGGACTCCGCAGCAGAAAGGTATTTCACTGTAGGGCTTGAAAACGGGATCGAGTTTTACTGTCGTGTTTTGACGGGAGGAATGCTGCGTTTCGGTGTGGATATGGATTCCTTACCAGGCGGCAAGTCGCTTCACGTAGATAAAGCTAAGCTGCAACCCCTGCTCGATCTTATGGATCGGGGCGAAGGAAATGAAAACGAGCTGAGTTACAACAGATTCTACACCCCTGACGACTGCAGGCAGAACGCACGCTTCGGCGCACTTGTGCCAAAAATGACTCCCGAAGGTTACTGGATCCGCCAAAGCAGCATTTTCCCCATACTTGACGACGACAGAAAGACAGTCGGTACGGAAGGAATGTGGTTGCAGTACAAAAACCCCGAAACGGACGCGGTGATAAATGTTGAATACTTCCCCATCAGCAAGCTTGAAAGCGAGTCAGAGTTTTTCATAGAGAACGGCGGAACGGTCAAAAAGCTGAGCGAACTGGAGCCTGACGATATTCTAAGCATCTCCTCCGAAAACAGCCTGTACTGCGTGGTGACGGCGGGCGATTCGGTGATATCCGCAGAGGGCATTGACGCGCTGCCCGAGGAGGTTTACGGGCTGCTGAAGTCCATTATAAACTAACAGTCAACTAAGCGGGATTACCCGAATAACAGAATAGGAAAACGGTGCAGACATTTGCGATATGCACCGTTTTCTTAAATCTTACTTATGCGGAGATACGCTCCCCGCTCTTCTAACGCCCATATGCTCTTTTTGCGATCTCAACGGCGATGGAGAGCTTATTCAAGTCGTGATTCGCGTCATGAAGGCCGCTGTGATCGTAATCCTCACCGTCAAGAACGTCGCCGCCATGCAGGAATGAATGCAGCGTGAAACCGTAAAACGAGCACACGGCCTGAAGAGCGGCCATCTCCATTTCAACGGTCAAGCATCCCTCAGAAGCGCGCTTTGTGAGCTTTGCGCGTGTCTCACGGTAGAAAGCGTCCGTAGTCCATGTGCGGCCCAACACGCAGCCTGCCCCAAGGTCGCTGAACACCTGAGCTGTCAGCCTGTTGCCGGGAATTGCGATATAGTCGGACGGCGGCGCATAGTGATATGAGGTGCCCTCATCGCGGTATGCCGCAGTGGGGATAACGTATCTGCCTTTGACCTCTGCATTGTTGATAACACCTGCTGAACCGAAAACCACAAAAGTATCGGCTCCGGTAAGATAATTGACGTCTATCAGATCCGCAGATGCGTTCGGAGCGCCAACGCCTATTGAAAACGCGCCGAAGATCATCCCGTCGATTTGAACAGCATAAACGGGAACCGCGCCTTTTACAGAGCCCATATGCGCGGCAACGCTGTGCGGATAGAGCGAAAGAAGCTCGTCGAGTATCTTCGGTGAAAAGGTGCAGATGCAGACTTTGAACCGTTTGTCCGAAGGCTCGTAGATATCTTCCGGGCCGATTATGGCTTTGTCGCGGCTGAAACCGTCGGTTATCATACGTTAATCCTCGATATAGTAATCGATGACTTTGCGCTCGTCGATCACCTTTGCGATGTACGCAAGCACCTTTTGATGCTCGGGATGATCGCGGTAAAGTATAAAGCCCTCCTTATCGGGGAAGGTGCAGATTAGGCACATGTCTGATGAAGCCGGCGTATGCAGCACGTCCTGCCCGACCTGTGCCGAAAGCAGCGTGGGGACTTTGCCGTAAAGAGACAGCAGCCCATCCCTGACGATATCCATATTCTCCTGCCTGGAGCGAGATTCGGCCTCTTCCTTAAACTTCCAAAATACTATATGCTTGAACATAACGACCTCCTTTCGGTTATTTGATTATATAACGGGAACCCAAATGATTTCAAGGGTTAAAACTCAGTTTTGCGTAAAGAATAAGGATATGAAAAAAGATGCTTCGGTGAATCGAAATAAAAAAACGGGGAAAGCCGCAGCGAAGGCATGCGCTGCGATCGCTCTGCTGTTGCTTGCCGGGATGCTGTTTGCAGTATCCGCGATTTTCAGATTCGACAAATGGCACCGGCTGGAGCCGGAACTGATGACTGAATGCGATGCAGCGTCAAGCTTTATCGCGTGCGACGGAACGCTGCTTTGCGCCTTAGGTCCCGTCAAAAGGATCGCCGTCGATATAGGCGCTCTTAAGCCCGTCACGAAAAACGCGTTCATAGCAGTTGAGGACAGCAGATTTTACGAACACGGCGGCATTGACGTCAAGCGCGTGTTCGGCGCGGCGCTTGCGGATCTTAAGGCACGACGCTTTGTTCAGGGAGCTTCAACGATAAGTCAACAGCTTATAAAACTGTCCCATCTTACAAACGAAAAGACCGTCGACCGAAAGGCAGAGGAAGCTGTGCTTGCCCTGGAGCTTGAACGGAATTATACCAAGGATGAGATCCTTGAAATGTATTTGAACCTCGTCTACTTTGGCGGAGGGTATTACGGCATTGAGGCTGCGGCGCTCGGATACTTCGGCGTGCATGCTTCGGAACTAAATGCGGCTCAGTCCGCTGCGCTTGCGGGTGTACTTAAAAGCCCCTCGAAATATGCGCCGCATATAGACGCTGACGCCTGCGTGGACCGGCGAAACACCGTATTGCGGCTTATGCGTGAACAGGGATATTTGTCAGAGACGGATTATCGAAAAGCGATAAACGAGGAGCTGACGCTCTCCCCCTGCGCCGTTTTCAAAAGCTCGGCTTCCGCTGAATTTGCCGTGGAGGAAGCGGTGCGCATACTGCAGATCCCAAGGGAGGATCTGTTAAGGGGCGGCTATACCGTTGAAACCGGCTTCGACCGTGCGATACTGGCAAAAGCGCGGGAGCTTGCGTCAAACGACGAGAGCTTCCCGTGCAAGAACGCTCAGATCGGCATAGCCGTAATCAGAGCCGACGGCAGCATAGCGGCGCTTATCGGAGGACGAGGCGATGACGACGGAGCGGGGCTTGACCGTGCAGCCTCAATTGAGAGACAGCCGGGCTCGTTAATAAAGCCCATCTTAGTGTACGCGCCCGCGCTTGAAACAGGGGGCTTTACCGCGGCTTCCGTTTTGACGGATGAGGAAACGGCGTTCGGCGATTATAAGCCGAGAAACTCCGGTGGAGAATACTATGGACCCGTGACGATGCGGGAGGCTGTAATAAGGTCACTGAATGTTCCCGCAGTTAAACTCCTGAGCGCCATCGGGGTCGACTCCGCGGTGAGCTTTGCCGAACGAATGGGAATAAGCTTTGAAGGCGAGAATACAGGTCTGCCGCTGGCGCTCGGCGGGTTTACGCGCGGGGTGTCGCCTCTTGAGATGGCGGGGGCATACGCGGCGCTTTCAAATGGCGGAGTCTATATAAAGCCGGCATCCGTGAACCGTATAACCGACAGACACGGACGAGTCGTTTACGAAAGGCGAGTATCCGGAGAGCGTGTCATGACGGAGCAGAACGCTTTTATTCTGACTTCAATGCTCAAGGATGCAGCCGAGTTCGGAACGGCAAGAAGGCTGAACGATACGGGGCTTGAGCTTGCCGCGAAGACCGGAACGGCGATAGACGACGGAGGCGTGCGCGATGCGTGGTGCGCTGCATACAGTGCGGAATTTACAGCAGTTGTTTGGATGGGTACCGATTCTGCACAATTGGGAAGCCTTCCTGCCGAAGCAGCCGGCGGCAATCACCCGACTCTGCTTTGCGGAGAACTGTTCAAACACATATATAAAGGGCGTTCGTGCCCGGGCTTTACGATCCCCGACGGCGTTGTTGAGATCGGTACTGATATTAGTGAAATGGATAAGGGACTGGTTTACGCAGCACGGCAGGGAGAAGCGGCGAATAACACGGAGTTTTTTGCAGACGGAACGGAGCCAAGGGATGAAAACCCTGCGAAAAAGGAACCGCGGCTGCCTGTCGGATTCGGATGGAGCATCAGCGAACTCGGTCAGCCGGTTATTTCGTTCATAGCTGAAGAAGGATTCGATTACAGTATTCATCGCATTCTCAACGGCGAAGAAAAAGAAGTGTTTGAATACAGCGGCGAAGCAGGCTACGTCAGCTTCAGCGACAAGGATAACGGCGGAAAGAGCAAAGCAAATTACCGCCTAACGGTATCGAACCCGGACACAGGTGAGACGGTGAGCGGAGATTGGATCGGAATAAGCATTAACGGGCAAACGTAAACGAAGGGCTCTTTACGGTTTCATCTATCGAATAATAGAGAGAACCGCCGCTTGAACTGCGACTTGCGGAACATCCGGTGAACGAAAGGGGGATATTGCTCCCGATCAGAGCGGAAAGATAGTAGCCGGAGTCATAGGTGAGAGCAGGAAGCAGGATACTGTCGCCGAGCTTTGCGGTCGAGGCAAACTCGATGTACAGCTCGGCGGAGCCGTCCGTGCTGAGTTCATTGAAAAGCGGAACGGTCAGTACGCCGCCCGAAAAACTTCGGTTTGCACGAACGCCGTTCAGCAGGACTTCGGAAACTTTAATATTTCCCAATTGAAGCTCTGCTGTATAGAACACGCGGTCGGTGTTGTTGACGAATGTCACAGCAAGTCGTCCGTGCATTTCAACGAACGGGCTGCCGTCTGCGGCATAATTCACGTAACAGTCAAGATCGAGCATGACGCAGCTCTGCTCCTCCGATATGCGAACGGGAATATCCTGAACGGGTGTTGGCGCAGCGTCTTCGGTCGTATCCGGCTCGGACGAGGTCTGCGGTGCGTCCGTCGGAAGGATGGCTTCGGGCGTCGATCCGGTGGTGCTTTCCGGAGAAGAAGCCGGCTCCGCAGTGGCGACTGCGGAAGTGGGAACAGCGGGAAGAATGCTTTGAAGCACGGTTTCGGAGGGCAAGGCATCGCTGTTGTCCTCACGCGGAGAATGAGAACGCAGAACGAAAAACAGTACGGCGACAACGGCAAGAATAACGACCGCGCCGAGAATTGCAAGCGGGACAATCTTCCTCTTTTTTCGTCTTCGTTCGATATTGTTCATTACAATAAAAAGAGGGCGGGAGAAGCGGTCTGCTCTCCCCCACCCTTTTTGATCATTTGTTGACGACGAACTCGTGCGCCTCTTCCTCGCCTCTGAGGACGCGCAGACCGCCCGCCGCCAAAGCCTCCATCTCATACTCGCCCGCCATTACCTCAACGGGGGCGATCCACTCGATGCGGGGCTTGAGCATGTCGATAAAGAGCTCGGAATGCGCAAGACCTCCGGTGATGACTATGCTGTCGACTTTGCCGTTTACAGCCGCCGCAAGCTCCGCGATGCCCTTGGCATGGGAGAGAGCCATAGCGTCGTACAGAAGTCGGGCTTTTTCATCGCCGCCTTCGATCATACGCTCGATTTCAAGCCCGTCGCTGGTGCCGAGATACGCTTTCAAGCCGGAGTTGCCGCGGATATAACGGCTCATCTCCTCCTTGGTGTATTTTCCGGAGTAGCAGAGCATTGCAAGATCCATGGCCTGCAGCCTGCCGCACCTTTCGGGAGCGAAGCCGGCGTCGTCGTCGGAGTAGCAATCGATGAGCCTGCCCTTGTGCGAAAGCCATGCGGAGCAGCCTCCGCCGATGTGAAGGACGATGATCGTGCAGTCCTCGAGCTTGCGTCCAAGGCGTTCTTCGGCGCATTTACGTGCCATAGCGCGGCTGTTCAAGACGTGGCCGCGGCTCTTCTTGGGGATCTCGGGCATGCCGGTGATGCGGGAAATATCGTCAAGCTCGTCGACGGCAACGGGATCGTAGACCATTGCTGGGATGCCGAGAGGCTTGGCGATGGCGTCTGCAAGCACGCATGCAAGGTTCGAGATATGAGTATCGACCTTTGCGGCGTAGAAGTAGTCCACCATGTCCTTGTTTATGCGGAACGCGCCCGAGGGCACGGGAGGAAGAAGCCCTCCGCGCGCCATGACGCAGGTAAGACTTTCCTTGGGTATGCCGTTCTCTTCCAGCGCCTTTTCTATAAGCGCCATGCGGTAATCGAACTGGTCCATGACCCAGGAGAAGCCCTTGACCTCCTCAAGGGGATGTCTGACGGTGACGGCCATGATGCGCTTATCGTCATCGAAAACGGCAAGCTTGGTGGAGGTGGAACCGGGATTTATAACGAGGATTCTTTCCATATCGGCTTAACTCAGCTGACGAAGCCCGCGCCGAGCGCAAGGGAATAATACTTTTCTTCAGCGCTGGAGCCGCGGGAAGCGAGCACGATGGGAACCTTGCAGCCCATGATGAGACCTGCCATACGGCCGCCTGCAGTGTAAACGAGTGCCTTGCCGAGCACATTGCCGACAACGATCTCGGGAACGAGCAGTATGTCGAAGTCGCCGACACAGGGGCACTCATAGCCCTTGATGGCGGAGAGCTCGGGGACCATGGCCAGGTCATAAGAGATGGGGCCTTCAACGTAGCAGGAGGGAAGCTCGCCCTCAAGGCTCATACGCTTGAGCTCTGCGGCGTCGACTGTCTCCTGCATCTTGGGATTGATGGTCTCGATCGCGCAGAGGGCGGCAACGTTGGGCTTTTCATAGCCGAGCTTATGGAAGAACTCAACGGCGTTCTTGACGATCTTGACCTTCTTATCGAGGTCGGGATAGGTGCACATGCCGCCGTCGGTGACGCAGACGAGCTTGTGATAACCGGGGACTTCGACCATCATGCAATGGCTCATAAGCGAACCTGTCCTGAGTTCCGCCTCGGGATCCAGAACGCCTTTGAGCATCTGGCCGGTCATAATCTTGCCCTTCATGAGGAAATCCGCCCTGCCCTCTTTGATAAGCTTGGCGGCGCATACGCTGGGATGCATACCTTCGGGTACTTCAACGATCTCGAAATCGGCGGGGTCCTGCCCCAGAGAAACGAGAACGGCTTCGATCTTGGCCCTGTCGCCGACGAGAACGGAATCGACAAGATCCTTGGCGTGGATCACAGCCTCAAGCGCGTGGGCGTCGTCTGCACAGACAAGAGCGACGGTGCGGCGCTTACCGGTCTTAACACGGGAAACGAGTTCATCGAATGTTTTGATAGCCATAGATATATCCTCCTTCTGTTTGAAGCAATACAGCTCAGATGCTTATATTTTACTATCAAATCCGTATCAAAGCAACACAAAAATGCTATATATTCGGGTGTTGCGATGACCGCTCACGCTTTTGCGGACGAGTTCAATGAAAATCATTTGTATACTTGCAAAGAGCTGGCTCCTGTTATATAATTATTCGATTATTTATTTAAGAGGATCGGGTATGATCTGTGTAAACGACGTCAGCTTTGTTTATGAAAGCGGCACACCCGCTTTGGAGCACGTTTCCCTTACGGTTGATAAGGGGGATTTTTTGTGCATTGTCGGGCATAACGGCAGCGGCAAATCCACCCTCGCGAAGATGCTGAACGGGCTTCTTCTTCCTACGGAGGGAAGCGTTACCGTAGACGGCATGGATACCTCGGACGAGGATAAGCTGCTTGACATACGACGCAGGGTCGGGATCGTGTTCCAGAATCCCGACAACCAGATCGTTACGACCGTCGTACGAGAGGACGTGGCCTTTGGGCCGGAGAACCTGGGCGTACCGCATGACGTAATGGTCAAGCGCGTGGACGAGGCGATAGCCGCTGTCGGCATGGAGAAATATGCCGAATCCTCTCCGCACATGCTGTCGGGCGGGCAGAAGCAGCGCATAGCGATAGCCGGAATGCTTGCCATGGAACCGGAGGTGCTCGTTCTGGACGAGGCGACCGCAATGCTCGACCCCCTTGGGCGCAGGGACATTATCCGCATAGTGCGCGAGCTGCATGACAAAAAAGGCATTACCGTTGTTATGATAACTCAGTACATGGAGGAGGCGCTTGCCGCCGACAGGATGATCGTTATGAACGGCGGCAAGATACAGATGGAGGGCGATCCCGTATCCGTTTTCAAGCGGGGGGATGAACTGCGTGCGATAGGACTGGACGTGCCCGCAGTCGTTGAGCTGAGGGAACGCATCAAGGAAAGAGGCATCGCCGACACGGGCGACGCCATGACGATTGAGGAGCTGTCAGATAAAATATGCCGATCGTTGTTGAACATTTGACACATACTTACCAGAGCGGAAGTGTGAATGCGCATACCGCTTTGAGGGATATCAACCTTACGGTGAACGACGGCGAGTTCGTAGGGCTGATTGGCCATACGGGCAGCGGCAAGTCTACCCTGATACAGCAGCTCAACGGCCTGATGCAGCCTACCGAGGGCCGCGTTACCGTCGACGGCTTTGATATGAACGATAAGAAACAGCGTATAAAAGGCCGCGCGCTTGTCGGGATGGTGTTCCAGTACCCCGACCATCAGCTTTTCGACGATACCGTCTATAACGATATCAGCTTCGGTCCGCGCAATATGAAGCTCAAAGATGAGGAGATAGACCGCAGGGTACGCGAGGCCATGGACCTTGTCGGGCTTGATTTCGAGGAATTTGCCGAGAAATCGCCCTTTGAGCTGTCCGGGGGCGAAAAGCGCAGGGCTGCCCTTGCCGGGATTATATCCATGTATCCCAAGTATCTCGTGCTGGACGAGCCCATGGCGGGGCTTGATCCTGCGGGACGAAAGGCGGTGCTGAGCATGATCGAGGGATTCAGAAAAAAGCTCGGCTGCGCCGTTGTAATGGTAAGCCATTCTATGGAAGATATTGCAAAGTCCGCGGATATGGTCTACGTCCTTCGCGACGGAGCTCTCTATAAAAAAGGCGTGCCGCAGGAGATATTCTGTGACGCGGACGAACTGCATGGAATGGGGCTTGAGCCTCCGTTTGCGGCGCGTCTTGCGTCCGAGCTCAAGCACAGGGGGTTGAAGCTGCCCGACGGTATCTATACTAACGAGGGCCTGCTTGACGCGCTTGAAGCCTTGAAAAAGGGGGGCGCTCATGTTTAAGGATATAACTTTGGGGCAGTACTTCCCCGTTGATTCTCCCGTCCACAGACTTGACCCCAGAACGAAGATCGTTCTTTTGATAATGTATATTGCAGCGGTGTTCATCGTGAAGGACATTCGCGTTTTCGCGCTCGTCATCGCTTTCATGTTCTTTATGACTGCAATGAGCCGCGTACCCGTAAGCTATGTGTTCAAGGCCATTAAGCCGATGAAATGGCTTCTTCCGCTTATGTTCCTTTTGAACCTTTTCATGATCCGAACGGGAGACGTGCTGTTTTCGTGGAAGTTCATAACGATCACATGGGATGGGCTGCGGCAGGCGCTCTTCATAGTGCTCAGGCTCATTGCGCTCGTGACCGGGGCGTCGCTGCTTACACTTACAACCACTCCCGTTGCGCTGACGGAAGGCCTTGAAAAGATACTTTCTCCGCTTAAGGTTATAAAATTCCCCGCGCACGAGCTTGCAATGATGATGACCATTGCTCTGCGTTTTATACCGACTCTTCTGGAGGAGGCCGATAAGATCATGAAGGCGCAGCTTGCCAGAGGCGCCGATCTTGAGAGCGGAAGTATTTTCAAACGTGCAAAAGCGATGCTGCCGATACTCATACCCCTATTTGTAAACTCGTTCCGCAGAGCCGAGGAGCTTGCGCTTGCGATGGAGAGCCGCTGCTATCACGGCGGCGAGGGCAGGACGAGGCTCAGGGTGCTGAGGTTCCGCTGGGCTGACCTTTACGCAGTACTGATTATGGGCGCTCTCATCGCGGGAGTCGTCATACTGCAGAACGTGCTTGCCGCATACCCTGTGAACCCCGCAGCGTTCGGAAGTATCATCATAGAATGAACGGTTTGCCTAAAGATTCGAGAAGGGCTTTTTTGATAGCCGCCGCAGTAATATTCGCCGGAGCTATGGTTTGGCTCATCCTGCTTGAAAGCCACAGCTATACCCGCGCTCTTTGCACAAGGCTCGGCGAATACGGGTACGCGGTCTCCCCCGCCGACTTGTATTCGCGCGGATACGGAAAAGATACGAGCATCGTGAGAGTTGCCGGAGAGGATCTTTCCGAGGCCTGCGAGCTGTCACGCGCAAAGGGCTTTGCTGCGAACGTTGAAAAGAACGGCCTTGTTGAATTGATGCTGTACAACGTCGACGGAGAAAGGGTCATGTATATCTGGCTTGTTGACAGGGAGCCGGAACTCGTTTTTATTGAAGATATGGGGACGGGAAAGCTCAGCGCCATAGGTGAATGAATGAGAAGGATCGCCATCATAATCGAATACGACGGCACGAACTACGTTGGCTGGCAGGTACAGCCGAACGGGACAGCCGTGCAGGAAGTCATATCGAAAGCCTATGAAAAGCTGACCGGAGAAAGGCCTGTCCTTCATGCCTCGGGCCGCACGGACAGCGGCGTGCACGCAAGGGCGCAGGTGGCTCATTTTGATACAGACGCTCGCATGCCCGCCGATAAGGTGTGTTTTGCATTGAACACGCGCCTGCCCGCCGATATAAGGATCAAAGCGAGTCTTGAAACGCCCGTAGACTGGCACGCGCGTTTTGACGTTAAAGAGAAACACTACGTTTATACTGTCGACAATTCCGCTCACGGGTCTGCTTTTACGAGAAATACTGCATTGCACATGCACTACAGGCTCGATGAAAAACGTATGAATAAGGCTGCGGAGCTGTTTCTGGGGACGCATGATTTTGCGGCCTTCAAATCGACGGGCAGCAAAGCGGCGACCACCGTCAGAACGATATTCGGTTCCCGCTGGGAACGTGACGGATCCATCCTCCGCTACCGGGTTGCCGGGAGCGGGTTTTTGTACAATATGGTTCGCATTATGGCGGGAACGATGATCCGCATAGGCCAGGGGTTTGAGGAGCCGGAGCTTGTGGCAAAGGCGCTTGAGGGGCGTGACAGGAGCCTTGCGGGCGATACCGCGCCCGCACACGGACTTATGCTCGACAGGGTCGTCTATGACCTGTTCGACACCGATACGCTTATCAAATAATGCTTGCCAAACACATATATGTGTTGTAAAATAGAGTGATAAAATAATCCACGGAGGTGCAGTATGCCTGCTAATCTTCTGTATGACCTCGGCACCGTCACTTTGACCGACGAGCTTATCGCGACTATTGCCGGCACGGCTGCCGTAGAAAATTACGGCATCGTGGCCATGAACAGCAAGAGCGCGACAGATGCGATACTTCAGCTTGTCGGCAGCGAAAACATGAAGCGAGGCGTTAAGGTAACGGTCCTTTCGGACGGCGCGACCGTCGATATCGACCTGCACGTTACCGTTATGTACGGCGTATCGCTCCCCGCAGTTGCGCAGAACGCGGTGAGCAACGTTAAGTACCGCGTCGAAGACCTGACAGGCCTTCACGTGAGGAACGTCAACATATTTGTTGAAGCGATCAAAGTTTGACAATAGAGGTATCCGATTTTGAAAAGAGCAGAATTTAACGGTGAAATGCTGAAGGAGATGTTCCTTATGGGGGCAGCTCTGCTCGAGCAAAATAAGGCGTCTATCGACGCTATGAACGTCTTCCCCGTGCCCGACGGTGATACAGGCACGAATATGTCCATGACTATGCAGCGGGCCGTTGCCGAGATACGAGCCTGCGATGAAGAGACCGTTGAGGCGATCGCCGCCGCGGCTTCTTTGGGCGCGCTCAAGGGCGCAAGGGGTAATTCGGGCGTTATTCTTTCGCAGGTTTTCAGGGGTATCGCACAGGCCGTCAAGGGCAAAGGCGACGTGATCACCGCGCAGCTTCTGGCGGACGCGATGAACAACGGCACACAATCCGCATACAAGGCCGTCATGCGTCCCAAAGAGGGCACGATGCTGACTGTTTCGCGCTTTATGTCCGAGGCAGCGCAGAAGGCCGCCAACACCCGCGGCGCGGACGCTTACGACGTTCTTGCCGCCATGCTTGAAGGCGGCGACGCCGCGCTTAAAAAGACGCCTGAGATGCTTCCCGTTTTGAAGGAAGCCGGGGTTCTCGATTCCGGCGGAACAGGCCTGCTTACGATCTTCCGCGGGTTCATGCTCGCGGCAAACGGAGAAGAGCCCGCAGACCTCGATATAGAGGCGCTGACCGCTGGCTCCGCAGCCGCAGCCGACAGCTATTCTGACAATGAGAGCATCATCGCATCCACCAACGTTGAGGATATCAAGTTCGGCTATTGCTCCGAGCTCTTTATAATCCATCTTCACGACGACGTTACCGAGGAGGACGTTGACCGTTTCCGCGATAAGCTTTGCAGGCTCGGCGACAGCGTCGTGGTTGTGCACGATTCCGATATTATCAAAGTGCACGCTCATTCCAACGCCCCCGGCAAAGTGATACAGTTTGCGCTTATGCTCGGCGAGATCGACAAGCTGAAGGTCGACAATATGCGCGAGCAGAACCGCCAGATACACGAAAAGCAGAAGCGCCAGCGCAAGGAGCAGGCGGTCATCGCCGTTTGCGCGGGCGATGGGCTTGAGGAGGATCTGAAGTCCCTTGGCGTAAGCCACATCATTTCCGGCGGCCAGACAATGAACCCCTCCATCGACGTTATTCTTCAGGCGATAAAGAAGGTCAACGCCAATAACGTGTTTGTGCTTCCCAACAACTCGAACATTATTATGGCTGCCCAGCAGGCCGCAGAGGCCGCTGAGTGCGGCGTTATCGTGCTGCCCACGAAGACGGTCATGCAGGGCATTGCTTCGATGACCGGCTTTAACCCCGAGTCGAGCGTTGAGGAGAACACCGCAAACATGACCGAATGCTTCGGAAACGTCGTATCCGGTGCCGTGACCTATGCTGTGCGCGATACTTCTTATGAGGGGAACGCGATCCGCACGGGAGATATCATCGGTCTTATCAACAACAAGATCTGTCAGGTTTCGACCGACCCGACCGAGTGCACAAAGGCGCTCATCGTGCGCATGATCGAACAGGTCGACGACTGCAGCTTCGTTTCGGTTTATTGGGGTGAAGGCGCGTCGCAGGAATCTGCCGAGGCAATAGTGCATGAGCTTGAAGAGGCTTATCCTGAGACGGAGTTTATGGTGCGCAAGGGCGGTCAGCCGCTGTACTACTACTTCGTTTCCGCAGAATAATGGATCTGAACGACTGCCTGACAACAGTAAAAGGTATTGGTCCCAAGCGCGCCGAAGCTCTTTCCCGCTTGGGGCTTTTTACAATGCACGACATCCTGTTTTTTGCACCAAGGGAACACTACGACCTTCGTGAGGCAAAAAAGATATGCGAGCTTGAACACGGCGAATATGGCATAATCAAGATCGAAAGCATAGACAAACCGAAGGTCGCGTATCCCATTGTCAACGGCAGACGCACATCGCTCGTTACAGTGAATGTATCGGACGGAACTGACGATATACGCTTATCGTGGTTCAATCAACCCTATGCGAGGAACGCGATCCCCGAGTTTGCTCACGGCTTCGTTCACGGGCGCGTAGACAGATCTCATGGCTGCGTAATGGTAAACGCGGTATTCTGTTCTCAGGCGCCTGGGATGCTGCCCGTGTATCCGCTGACGAAGGGGATCGGTCAGGTCTCGATGCGTGCATGCGTTAAGTCGGCAATTGCGGCTGCAGAAGGGGTTTACGGCGAGACCCTGCCCGACGACCTCAGGTTGAAACATGGGCTTTGTCAGATCGGATTTGCAATAGAAAACCTGCATTTCCCAATTAGCCCCGAAGCGCTGGGTATAGCAAAGAGAAGGCTCTCGTTCGAGAACACGCTGAACTTCACTATAATGCTTGAAGCGCTGAGGAGCAGGACCTTGAAGCAGCCCGGCATCTCGTTTAATGCCGACGGCTTAACAGAGGAATTCTGCGCGCATCTCCCCTTCTCCCCCACTGCCGGACAGCTTGCCTGCATGGATGATATCGCCCGCGATATGGCCTGGCCAAAGCCGATGAATCGGCTGGTACAGGGCGACGTAGGCTCCGGCAAGACGGTGCTTGCGATATTCGCAATGTACATTGCGGCAAAAAACGGTTATCAATCCGCTCTGATGGCCCCGACTTCAATGCTTGCCGAACAGCATTACAGGGAGCTTAAAAGATACTTCGGCGACCGTGTTCTGCTGCTGACGGGCGGTATGAAAAAAAGCGAACAGAGGACTGCGCTTGACAGGATACGCTCGTTTGAGGTCTCATGCGTGGTCGGGACTCATTCTTTGATAGAGGAAGGCGTTGAATTCTCCAGGTTAGGGCTTGTAGTTACAGACGAGCAGCATCGGTTTGGCGTTCGTCAAAGAGCTTTGCTCGATAAGAAGGGCGAGACCTGCGACGTGCTCATTATGAGCGCAACTCCCATCCCGCGGACGCTTTCACTGATCCTTTACGGCGATCTGGATGTATCGCTGCTGAAGGATATGCCGGCCGGGCGAAAGCCCGTTATAACGCGTTACGTGCCGCCCGATAAACGCTCGGATATGTACCGCTATATCGAGGAGCAGATCGTCTCGCGCGGGATACAGGCGTTTGTGGTTTGTCCGATGATCGAGGATAACGACGAGGTCAAGTACGCATACTCCGCAGAGGCTGTGTATGAGGAGCTGCTTTCAAGGCTGAACGTTCGGGTAGCGCTGGTTCACGGAAGGATGAAGGCGGAAAAGCGTGAAGCCGTAATGGAAGAATTCCGTCGGGGCGGGACGGATCTGCTCGTTTCAACTACCGTTATAGAAGTGGGCGTTGACGTGCCTAACGCCTGTATCATGGCTGTAGAATCGGCCGAAAGGTTCGGACTTGCTCAGCTTCATCAGCTTCGCGGCAGGGTCGGCAGAAGCGATAAAGAGAGCTACTGCTTCCTGCTTTCGGAGAGCAGGTCGGAATCCGCGGCGGAGCGCATAAAGACGCTTGTAGAATCAAACGACGGCTTCAAGATCGCCGAGAAGGACCTTGAAACGCGCGGACCGGGCGAGCTTCTCGGGCGAAGGCAGCACGGCTCGTCTGAGCTGCTGGACGCGCTTTCACTTGCTGACATGGCTACGCTTAACGAAGCAAAGGCTGCTGCAGAAAGGCTGATGCGCAGCAAGGACGCTGACGAAAAAGCACTTGTACGCGGAGTGCTTGCAAGGTACTCCGGGATGCTGCAGGATATTGCGATCAATTAGGAGCATTGACGAAATGAGTATACCGATGAAAAAGAATGACGAGATTTCCCTGGAAATAACGGGTATGACTTCCGAAGGAGCCGGCGTGGGAAGGGCCGAAGGCGTGGCTGTTTTTGTAAACGGAGCGCTGCCCGGCGAGCGCGTAAGGGCACATATTATTAAGGCCGCGGGGTCGTACGCCGTAGGAAAGCTTGTCGATATTAATTCCGAGTCGCCCGTTAGGGTAACGCCCACCTGTCCGGTATTCGGCAAATGCGGCGGCTGCAGCCTGCAGCACATGGATTACAGCGCTCAGCTCGAGGTGAAACGCGAGACGGTCAGGAACGCGCTCGAGCGGATCGGCGGTTTTAAGGACGTTGAAGTCATGCCCACACTCGGAATGGACGAGCCGATGAGATATCGCAATAAGGGAAGTTTTCCCTTTGGATACATGAACGGCAAGGCTTGCTTCGGTCTGTACGCCGCAAGGTCGCACAGGCTCGTCAACGCTTCGTTATGCGATATTGAGAAGCCGGAGGCGCTTGCCGCCTGCCGCGCAGCCGCGGAATGGGCAAACGAGTTTGCCGTGCCCGTCTACGATGAAGAAACGCATACAGGCGTGCTTCGACACGTTGTTACGAGGATTATGACGGGGGGCGTTTATACGGTCATCGTGACTACCGGGAGCCTGCCTCATAAGGATGAGCTTATAAAGCTGCTGCGCGATAACGTGGAAGGTCTTGCCTCTGTTTATCATAACGTGAATCCCAAAGCGACGAACGTGATCCTCGGCGAGGAATACCGATTGATCTGGGGCAGTGAAAATGTCATCCACAGACTCAACGGGCTTGATTATTCGGTAAGCCCGGAGAGCTTTTTGCAGGTGAACACCGCTCAGACCGAGAGGCTCTATTCGACTGTATTACGAGAGCTTGCTCTTTCGGGGAACGAGGTTTGCGCCGACTTATTCTGTGGGATAGGAACGATATCGCTGCTAATAGCAAGAAACGCCAAAAAAGCAGTCGGCATAGAATACGTTTCGCGCGCCGTTGAGGATGCAAAGCGAAATGCCGGGCTCAACGGAATTGAAAACGCCGAGTTCTATGCCGGCCCAGCGGAATCGCTTCTCCCCCGCCTTGTCGAAGAAGGCGCCAAGTTTGACGCCGCCGTGCTCGACCCGCCGCGTAAAGGCGCGGATAAAGCAGTGCTGCGCGCAATCGCGGAAAGCGGCGCTCGAAAGGTCGTTTACGTTTCATGCGATCCGGCAACGCTTGCGCGGGATCTGAAGGTGATGGCAGAATACGGATACGAAATCTCCTGCGTTCAGCCGGTTGATATGTTTCCGATGACCGCACACGTGGAGTGCGTGACATTGATAACAAAGAAATAAACAAATCGGCATTTGTGAGGATGGTTTTATATGAATCTGGAAATGCAGTACATACAGGTAAATGAAGCAATCTCATCACTGGATTTTGGCAGAATCTGGCCTGGTTTCAAACCTTTGAAATTTGCCTTGTACGATGATGAAAAATGCTTCTTCGACGGACATTATATTGAAAAGACCGATGCATTCTGCGCAAACACGTCCATCGTCTATGAAGGGGAGCAGATCGCAATATGGATGGTTCAG
>JAEEGL016777710.1_pt1 | contig 23859 bp, 22 predicted proteins | sample 9134231 | NCBI WGS metagenome assembly JAEEGL01 (sample SAMN16246548, study PRJNA631951) | gut metagenome | biome: gut microbiome; feature: rumen; material: fiber-attached | host: Bos | place: Iran: Karaj | collected 2018-10 | reverse complement strand
TTCCCAATCTTTTATCTTGGCTTGCATGGCTGTAATCATGGCCATATCATGCAAATCCTCCTCAGTACCATTCGACTTGACAATATCGTATGTTGAACGTTCCGACTCTAACAGGAACGACTTCGAGAGTACCAAAGCATCATAGCAATTCTTTGTAAATTCTGTCTGCCATTCCTCTGCTTTCACGGCAAATGCCGTTGTATTCCGAAGCAAATCAGCCTTGGAATTCCAATAGGCTTCTCGTTCGATGGCTGTATAGTAGGGCAACTTCTGATGTATCTGTGTCTTTGTTTTCTCAATAGAGAAAGTATAATGTTTACAAGCATCATTGATATGATCTGCATAACCTTCAGCATTGGCAAGGTAATACATAGCATCTATATAGTCGTCACTGTTCTCACCATGATGCATCTTCATCCCATCGGCATACTCCTTATACAATCGCTCTGATTCATCGAAATGTTTCAATCGATGCTCCATACCGCCCATCAATGCTAACAGTTTTATCCTGTCCCCGTCACTTTGGGGGTATTTTGTCGCCAATTGTCTGTCTGCCTCCTTATAATCTGCTAAAGCCTGTTCATAATTCTTGAATGCAGAATAACATCCCGCTCTTGTCGTGTATAGATACTGTTTCTGCTTAGGCTCTGCAAGTCTGTCTATTGCCGAAAATAGCGTATCAAGATGTGCAAAGCACTTGATACTGTCACCTTTCAGACGATAAATATAGGCAGAAGACATATAGGGCATAAAGTAATCGTTGCTTTCCGGCCCATTCATTCGCCGAAACTCTCGCTTGCTTAGTTCAGCATACTTCAAGGCATCATCATATTTACCCGCTTTGGTGTACAGGTCTCGCAGACTGGTATAGAACAAATGCCTGTCAGCACCTATATATTCGTCATTCAACTTTTGTACATACTGCTCATTCATCAGATACCAATGTTCTGCCAGATTGAAGTTCCCTTGATCCTTTGCCTCACCACCCTTATAACTGTAGTATTCAAACTTAATTTTTTGGTCATCGGTGAGTGCCACCAATGAATCAATCTGCATCGCAACCTTGAAAGCGATTTCCGTGTTGCCAATAAGGCTGCTTAACCGACGTTGCTCCTTCAGAATACTCATCAGTTTGGCATCATAGTTGCCGCCTTGTGCCAATTCCCCCGCCTTTTGGTACTCTTCGAGTGCGCCCAAGGTATCAAACATCGCATTCTTGATATTTCCCAACTGGCAGATAGCGTCTATCTCATTCTTTGTCTCGCCAAGCTTATGGAATCCCTTTTGTGCCTCTTCTATACAAGGCAGGGCTTCTTCATACTGTTGCAACACTTGATGCACCGTACCCTCAAAGTACCACGACAGAGGTATCTTGGGCAGAATACGGTTTCTCATATCCTCATCAGCAAACGGAAGAATCTTGTCGAACATCGCCCTTGCATCCGCATAACGACGATTACTGCTTTTTATATACGATGTGGCCATAAAATAGCCATTCATCACATAGAGATGAAGAATGTCTTCCTTTTCCTTACCCGTCAATTTCTCTTTCAACAGTTGCTCGCTAAGTGTAAATCCTTCTTGATACTTTTTCAGCTGTTCATAGCACATAACGGCCATCGTTTGGCTGCATACATAGACCTGACGTTCTGGTTCTGTACGCTGCTTCTTCGTATTTTGACCAACCTTCAGGAATCCTTCTAATGCCTCCTGGTGTTTTCCTGCCTGATTTTGCATAAAAGCACTGTTCAGCAGTTCCGTTACCTCTGCCTCCGTCAGTTCCTGCGCATAGAGTATAGTTTGGAACAACAGACAAATTAATATGCTCAATATCTTCTTCATGCGCTATTTATATATAATAAGGTATAGAGAATCTGCTTTTTCTTTATATTCGCCTTCTGTCTGGCGAAGTTCATCGAGTAATTGAAGAGCGTCATCGCGTCTGTTAGCACCGAGCAAAGCATATACCTTCAGCCATGACAGTTCATCTGCTTTTTCTTGGATCAGCATCTGGTCGTATGCCCGGCGTTCCTCGTCAGCAATGGAATCAGTAGCAGTACGCTGTTCTGCAATCTTCGCTTCTTCTATTCCAATCTCCTTCATTGCATTCTCGTAATCCTTGTCTATCAGCAGTTTTTCGATGTTTTCGTAATTTCCGCCACCTCTCATAGTGCTATACTCTATAGATGAAGGATTAAACATCATGTCCTCTTCGCTACCCATATAATTGTGGATTAGGAAGAATCCAACTATAAAGATGGCTGCAATACCAGAAATCCAGTACAGATACTGTCTACCAGATGAACGAGGCATTGACCGCGTTTGTTCGATTGATGGGGCAGGGCATGATTCGTAGCCACTGCCTGTCGGACGGTAGCGGGCTGCAGCTACGTCTCTATCATCTTCCCATTCATAATCATCTTCCCATTCCTGCATCTTTGCAAGTTTCTCATTCCTGCTTTTGGCTGCAGTCTGTACATCTTTAGTGAACTCCATTTGCTCACGGAGTTCATCATTGTTTCTTAGCTCCTGCTCGAAAGCTTTACAGTCCTCGTCAGACATCCTATCCAACAGATAATCGTCTATATGGTCTTGAAAATCTATATTCATAGTGAGTCGGTTTTATGCGTTCATATATCTGTGATAAATCTCTTGGGCTGACTTCCGCAGGTTCTCCATGCACTTATACTTCTCCGTTTTCAGTGCATTCTTACTTTTGAATGTCGGCAACTCCAACATAATGTCATCCAGACTTTTCTCCTTATAGTAGAACAACGTCAATATCTGGCAACACCGTTCAGACATGTGACTGATACAGTCCGATATAATCTCCAACATAGCATTCTCGCCCTCGTCATAAAGCATCTCCTTATAGATTTCTGCATCCTTGGCCTTCCGCTTCTTTTCTTCATTTTCCGCATCCTGACCAGTATGACGATCACGTACCCACTCTTTGAACTTCAACTTGGCTATGCCCATGAAGTAAGTAGTCAACTTTCCAATGAAAGGTGCTCCGTCTTTACCTTTCAGAATACCATCTTCTACATAAATCTTCCGTTTCTCAATCTTTTCCCATAGCGTGATAAACGACTCTTGGAAAATCTCCATCTTGTGCTCATCTCCCACGAAGAATACGCCACGGTAGTTCTCATCGAAGTATTGCTTACAATGCTTGTGCAAGGCACGTTCCATCACAGGGTCACGCCTATACATCCCTTCCACGTAAGCAACATCCGAATACGTCTTTGCATATAGTCTTGCTTCTGCCATTATCTTAGAAAGTCTGATATTTTATATTTATTTATCTCGCCAGTCAGTACAGGCGTCTGTGGCAGCCTTCCACGATAGGCAGACATCATGCTCTCTATCTCTGTCAGGCTCACTTTACCTTTCTGTGCAGTCATATATAGAGCGTAGGTCAGTTTCCCGACTTTTGGCGTTTTCATTTCCTGATTCAATTGAAAATCCTTGCAAGCACTCAGTGTTATCCAACGTTCTGGTGCTTTTTCTGTATTCCCTTTCTTCTTGATGGGTATAACAAACTCGTCTTTTACACCTCTGATTACTTCATCCTCATCACCGCGCGAAGAATCGCCACTGTGACAAGCATCCACGACAACTAACAGTTTCCCGCTATCACCAATTTTGTTCCGAATACCAGTCAACAGCACATTGATTTCATCATCTATCAGATGCTTTTCTCCTTTATCCTTCTTTCCATATTTCAGATACGCATCGTATGGAATCCATGCTTCGTCCCATCCGTCCTGTTCATCACCATTCACATCCGTCACTAATTGACCATGCCCAGAGAATTGCACATAGATTATATCGCCTGCCTTACATTTCACCGCTAACTTCTTAAACGCAGCAACAATAGCAGCTTTTGTTGCTTGTTTATTAACAAGTATCCGCACATCCGTGTATCCCGCATTTTTTAATATCTGTTGAACATAAGACACATCATTATCTCCGTTTATCTTCGTCCAACTCGCATCCTTTTGTACTCCAATACCTATAATAAGGGCTCTTCTTGTCTGTGCTGAAATAGAAAGAGACAAGAAGATGGTACAAAGGATACATATTGTACTTTTTCCAGACTTATATAAAAACCTGTTCATTGAATTATTTCACACTATTTACCTCAGTCTTTCTATGGAAGATTTGCATAACTCTTTAAGTTCTAAATATTCCTCATCAGAGGTTTCTGTAATCATATATTTTTTACTTTCAAGTCCGCGTTTGTACCAATAACTGGCATTAGATGTGTCCCCTTCTTTTTCAAACAATTGTGCCATAATAATTTGGGCCTCAATCATATCACTTTCAGCTGCTTGACGTAACCAAAAAGAAGCTTCTTCTGGATTCTCTTTGACTCCATAAGAGCCATTTAAATAACTAATTGCCAACCTATATTTGCATTCTGCATTGTCATTAAATGCTATATCTCGATACCAATAAAAAGACGCATCCTTTTTAAATGCAAGACAATTATCTATTGAATCATATTCCAAAGCAGAATTTGACATTACATTGTTATTAAGTACTTTGTAGATTTCTAATTCGCTACTATTCCTCTTTTCTGCTTCCCTAAATAATTCTAATGCATCTTTGTAACTTTGATTACATCCTAACCCTTTTGCATAACAATTAGATAACTGCCAAAATCCATTTGCATTTCCACGAAAAGCCGCTAATTCATAATAATGATATGCTGAATCTGGATTTTCATCAAAATACCCCGTCATGTATTTTACTCCAATCTCAGTTAAAGCTTCAGAACATCCCGCTTCATATGATTTTAACAGCCACTCTTTGGCAGTACTTCCTATAGCATAATATTTTCCATATTCATATTGTGGGAGTCCATAGCATGCACCTTGTTCTGCACTTTTCTTTAGCCACATTTCTGCCTTTTTATCATTACTTTCAACGCCTAATCCGTTATGATAAAAATAACCTATTCTGTATTGTGCCCAATTGTACCCTTGTTTTGCAGCCTTCTCGTACCAATAAAATGATTGTTTATAATTAGGATTTTCTTGGTCTTCTAATAGTTGTCCTAGTGCGGATTGTGCATACATATTTCCTTTTTGAGCAGACTTTGTAAACCAAAATATTGCACTATCAAGTTTGTTCTCGTCTTGATATAAAGAACCTATTACATGCATAGCTTCTGGATCTCCTTTTAACGCTTTTGCATAGTACTCATCTTCACCTATAGTTTGCGAATACAAAGGACATGTAAAACATAAAAGAAATACATATAAGATAACCAAGTGTATCTTTTCATTCAAATAATTGATAATAAATTTTCGCATTTTTGTAGTATTTTTATATTATAACGTCCATCCAAGATCATTTAACTTAAATTTACAAGATTTGCAAAATCCAGTTGTTTGTGGAAACTTCATTTTATGCTCTGCATCTACCATATAACAATGTTGGTTAGGACAGTGGTTTAAACCAAATGCATGACCAAGTTCGTGGAGTGACAATTTAAGAAAGTTATCATCACTCTGCTCCTTACCGCTTTTGGGTATCTTTGATGACACCACGCATTTATATGTACCAACAGGACTCACTCCCATAATACCATATGTGGGAGAGATTTTGTTAGGCTTGAATATTATATAGTTTGTTAATCCAATAACAACATCACCATTACGATGAATGGCAAGTTCCTCAAATAGCCCTGTTCCGCGATACCTATTTAATTCTTTTATATAATGTTTAGCCGGTAGTGTTAAACGCTGTTCTTTTAACACAACTTTCGGGAAAAATAGTTTAAGTTGTTTTTCTAACTTTTGTGCTGTATTAATTGGAAAATCCCCAAAGCGATAAATACTTATCGCTTGAGGAGAAAGAGGCCTCTCTTTTCCCTGCTGAACTGTATTTATTCGTTGTTCGCTATGTGAATTTGAAGTACATGCAGTAAATGACAATACGACTATGAACAGACAAAATAAGCCTGAGATTATTTTCCTATTACAACAATATTTATGCTTAAATCTATTCATCTATACACATTCCTATTGGTGAATACCTAACTCTCTTTCCCTTGTTTTCCACATAAATAGTATTATCACTTGCTAATGATATACTATCCACATTTCTGAAAAGATATTTATTCCTAATATAATTATACAGACAATATTTCCCCTTTCTTTCCATAATGAAAACGGGATAATCATTTGATGATAACTGCTGAATACTGCGAAATTTTGCAGGTGTTATTCGATGCCTTTTGGTGTACAGACCAAGATCTCCTTTCTTGTTACAATAAATCTTAAAATGGTTGGATGTGTTTTCTATTGCACATATACCAAAATATGGCCAAAAGCCCTTTATGATTCTAAAGATCAGGAAAAAAAGAATTCCGACAACCCAACCATAAATGGGAATACACAATAGTATCACCCAGGTTATTTGCAAGACCGACCATCTACCTTTGAATTGTTTAATATCAATCCAATCTGTATTGCCGATAGTTTTCCTTTTTGATTGGCTTAAAGAACCATCAGAATTTACAATTATACTTTCTCCCATAGCAAGAAACGAGCAAAAAAGAACGTCCCCTTCTGCATGATACCACACAGAAGAGGACATGCAAATTATTAAATATCGTGAAGCAGATGATCTATACTCTGCTGAGTTTCATGGGCTTGATTCTGCCACATAACCGCAGAAATAGGCATACCATTATCAATACAATCCTGAGCATGCTGCATACAATCATCATAAATACCCTGGAGCACCTCCAACGAATGTTGTTGGCTCATATCAGTTTCAACTCCAGTATTCAAAAGTCCAGAATCGTATACATTCACATAATTATAAGGGAACATTTGCTGACTGAATACATCAGTATTGGGAACTGCGACCAATGAACCTGTAGGGTCAAATGGGGGCATATTCATCTGAACAAGAGCATCATTAAATGGAATATTATTCAACTCAGGATAAGTATCAAAGAGGGTGTATAACTGCTCGCCTTGTGTTGGGTAGTCTATCTGATGACTATAATTCAGGAAGTCATTAAATGTATTGTAATCTACACCTGCGATTGTGTTGAGATGACCCTCTGTTAAACCGTTTGCCTCAAACGATTCTATAGCTTGCGGGGTCGCAATGTCTGTTGACACCATAAAGCACTGAGAATCATTCCAAGCATCCATAAATTGGTCTAACGGGTATGGTTGTGCGGGCTGGCCCGTTCCAGGGTCAGTTAGAATTACCATAGGATTGTCAGGATCTGTCATATCAATACCTGCAACTATCAAGGCATGATCAGCTGTACCGCCCAAGAAAAAATCTTTAAGCCAATCCCAGATGGTGTTGTCCCAAAGTTCGCCACTATCAACGCCAACGATGACTTTATGACCTTGCTGCAATTCGTTAACAAGATCATAAATATTGGCGTTTTCTGTCTGAGTACAAGGAATACCCGCGTCATTAAGTAAATTACCTACATCATACGGATTCGTTCCAGTTCCATCGTTGTTATACCAGCCATGCTCAATCGAATACTGTACACACTGGTCTTCCGTAACAGGAACTCCAAACTCATTAAGAATAATCTGCTGCGACTTTATCGCACAGGTATCAATGTAATTTTGCTGGTAGGGATTTGAAATATCACCTACAATGTTTGGGATTCTTTCTTCCATGTTCTTTTTATTTTTAGAGTTGTTATTTATTTGTTTATGTAAGCACTAAGCTAAAAGTAACCAATGTTTCTAAAATTTTGATAGTTGAGGTATCTCTTTACCTATCCTTCGATAAATGGCATGACGTCTTTCTTCAAGAGCTTTAATAATTGCATCTTTTTGCCAAACTGCTAGTTTGACTTTCTTTCCATTGTTGAGGAAAATTGTTAAAATCGTGAGGAGTCCTTTTTTATAGCCACATATTTCTTCAATAGGTATAACTTTCTCAGACAAGTCACCAATATTATACATATGTGCTTTAAAAACAGCGGTTTCTTCTCTTATATATAGTGTCCCGCCTTTAGCATTCCAACCATCGTAATAGTTTGCCTTAAATGATAATTCTTCAAACTGTAACTGTCCCATATTAACCTCCACTGCTAAATGTAAATGAATTATTTTCGTCTCTATCGTATAAAGTACCACTTCCATCCTTAACTTCAATGTCAAAAGAAAAGTCTCCAGAGACTCCAGGAGCCATATTTAGTCCCACATAAGGAACAAATATCTTGAAATCGCCAAATCTGGCTGACTTGTAACTTGGAGAACCTGTGCCATAGAAATACAATTTGTCTCCATATTGGTTATGAAGTGGCGTTTGATTATCACTCTGATAAAAATATGCATATACATATACTGTCTTTCCTAAAAGGTTCTCTGTAGTAAATTCTACATGAATCAACATTCCTTTATAACCATTATTATATTCATTATGGTCAACCCAAACTCTTTCAATATTAGCAGAAGGCTCATTATCAGCATGCTGTGTTATTTCTATTCTTTCTTCATAATCGCCTGCTTTTATAGTAAACCAATCTGTTCTGTCTTCATCACCAGAATAACTACCAACTCGTAGTGTTACAGAGGAACTATGTTTAGACAAATGTCCCCAATCTGCAGTTGAAGTGCCTATTTCCCATTCTCCATTTGTGCTAATATCAATATCTATTGATCCTCCGTCAGAATCAAAAATCACGCTACTCTCTGATACGCTCAAATAAGTTGCCTCGTTACTAGTTTCTTCTACATAAGTTTCTTCTTCCTTAGAACTATTATTACTAACAACCTCTGATACGACCTTTTCAGGTTCTGAATAAGAATTGTCGCTACTATTACTATTTGCTGCGATTACAATTCCCACAATAATGCAAACTGCGATAATAACAGCCCAAATGCAACCAGTATTATCAGAAGAACCACCATTGTTGTTAGACGCGTCCCTACGAGTTATAGTGCCATCTGCATTTATTATAATATTATCTGAAGCCATGATATAATATATTATATAGCCATTTTACCCGTAGGGATACATATCCTTCCATCCTGTTTCATTGTGGAGATATTTCCTTCGGAGTAATATAAAGGTTTACCAACTCTTAAATAGTATGCTATTTTTTGACGTTCATTCTCAAATTCTTCTATTGAGGGGATAGAAAAATCATCTTCTTGATAAGTTGATTCTTCAGTAGTGCTTTCTTCCACATCTCTGTCAGACCAGTCGCCAATATGATAATTGTAATCCTTAATGAGTTTTAGCAAGCAAATTTCTTCAGTAGTCCATTGACGCTTTCCTTGAGACTTTGCTATTTCCTCCATACCTTTAATCAGAAAGCGTTTCTCTTCTTCATTAAGATAGATAGTATTGGCAATATCAAAGCCTGCTCCACGACGCCAAGTGTTCCACTTTATCCAATTCGACATTTCTTTATCCAATTTGTCATCTTTGGATTTACTTTCCACTATTGCTTGAGCCCTATCGGAATCTGGATTGACTTTGTCTTTTTCTAAATCTTGATTTGTCATAATAGCCATAGAAAGAAAAATTTAATTATATATTCGGAATTGTTTAACAAAAGCACATCTGCCGTCATACCAGATTTCCAACCGATATTCGCCGCTTTCCCAGTGTCCCATAGTTTCATTTCCCCAACCAGAAAATTCTATGGTACTACTTCCCTCGCTTAATGAATGGCTGTCTGATTGTGAATAACCATATGGAGAACTCGTACCTGTTGACAAACTTCCATTTGGTCTGAACCATTTGACCTTTATTTCATAATCACCTGCTTTGAAGCCCTTATAATAAATTTTGGGTTTCAAATACATGGTGCGACTACTATATATTGTGTTGCCATAATCTGTTTCCATGGTCCCTCCGTTATAAGAGTTTCCTATCTCAACTTTATAAATAACGAAAGGAGAAACTGAAGCTATTTCTGATTTCAAGTTAGACAACTTTGCCTTAACATCTCTTATCTCATTATCTTTTGAATTGATCTGAGATTCTAATTTTGATATTTGATTCCCAGATGATCTTCGTTCATTATAATATTGATCTTTGTAATACTCTACATCATTGTATGCAAATATATATAAGGCAAATCCTATAATCGTACTTATGATGAGTAACGTGATTATTACCCACCATTTAGTGTTACCACCTTTCTTTATAGTGGTAATATTACCATTTTCATCTATTTTAGCAAGCTGCTTAATGGAGCCATCTTCTTGTATAGCGAAGATGGTTCCATCAGAAGAAAGTTGGTAATTCATCATACACTATGCATTTGCAATTCCTACTATTATTCCAAGAATGAATGATATGCCAAGAACCCAAAGAACTGCTATTGACCAGTTTTTCTGAGTTTTTTCAAAATCTTCAACGCTGGGCCAATTCTTATTACTGTTCCATGACAACTCGTTTCCCTTTATTCCAAGATAGATACATCCGGCAAGAGTGGCAATCCACCCTACGAAGGGGATAAGACCTACTAAAATTAACAAAAGAGGCCAATAGACACCATTGAAAATGCCCCATAACCAGTTAAACCAAAACGCGCCCCAATTCCATTTCCCAATAATACTTGGGGTGCCACTCATATTTATGGTGCCATCAGGATTGATTCTGTCCTGTACAGGAGGTGTGTATGTATGTTGAAGATTACTTTGTGTCTGCATATTAGCGGAAGAAAATGAAGTAGATGCAGTACCATTTTCCTTTTTCAGCATGTCTTCAAAGTCGAATCTTCTTGCAGGAAGCCACTCTCCGTTCATACTTTCCTCTGTTAATAAGGTATCATCCAGCAGAGGTAATTCCATCAATTCTTTAACTGTGTAAGGACCATATGATTGTCCTTCCATTTGAACATAAAATTTGTATGTCATAATCGTTAATGTTTATTTATCAAATATGTCCAGTACCATGACATGCTGTACATTTGCCACTTTGATGACAAATATCGCATTTATACCAACTTCCATCGTCATATTGTAAATGACCTATACCATTACACATCGAACATTTTCCAGTACCATTACAATTCCAGCATGCAGAATTATCGCGTTTTGGAGTTTGAGAAGAATTTGGTGAAGGATTAATCATTTTGTTAACATCCTGCATCATCTTTAATAACTCTGCAGATTTTTCTGGGGATACAAGGCCAGTTCCAGAACAACCAGTACATGTTTGTCGTAGATTTGCTGACATAATATCTCCAGGCATTGGTTCTGTAAATCCACGACCAGAGCACATAGGGCACATTACCTTTTGAGAAGTCGGTTCTGTATTTGGCTTAGGGGTTGGCGACGGCGCAGGATTAACAGGTTTTGGAGTTGGACTAACAGGTATTGGTCTTGTATCGGATGTTGAACTATTGAATACGTATGCGACTCCGACAACTACCAAAAGAATCGCTACTATAATAAGTATCCACTTAAAATTAAAACTCGAAGAAGACGATTGCTGGGAGGTATTAGAAGAAATCGTCCTCGAAGAAGATTCTTCTTTTCTAAGTAGATCCTCAAAATCAAATTCGCTGGCCTGATGCCACTCTCCATTCATGCTTTCTTCCGTAATAAGAGTGTCATCAAGGAGACCTAAGCCCATTAATTCTCTTACAGAATATGGACCAAAAGTCTCACCATCCATTTGAACATAGAACTTAAAAACCATAATTTTACTTTTTAGACTACATCTTTCCAAATTTCACGTATTCCATATGCACAAGCAATCGCGACAGGAGCACCGTATCCAGAAGAAACAAGTGCAATACCTACAGCAATAAGTGCTATAGTACCAATAACCCTAAAGAAATTCGCAACTCCATCACTAGAAGATGACGAGGAACTTGACGAACTAGAGCTACTATTACTTGAAGAAGATCTTGATGGGCTACTTGACGAACTAGTAGTTACACCTCGAATTTGTCCGAATTCATCAATTTGAATATTGTTCCGAGAAGGACTATTGCGTATTTGCCCATACTCATCAATCTCTATATCCGGAGTCGAACTGGATTCTGGGAAATTATAATATTTCGCAGAATACCATTTACTATCCAGCATTTTCCGAACTTGTATGTCATCAAAGTCCAATACCCCCATACTCCTAAGCTCTTCATAAGTATAGGATTCAGGGGCTTCTTGGCCGTCTATTTTGACATAGTATCGGTTCATAACTATTCTTCTTTGTTAGCGTATTCTACTTCAATACTTGTTGTTACCTGCAATGGGTAAGAAAAAATCTCTGCCATATCACCACCAATCTTAGGATTATTGGTGTTGCAAATTAGGGTATATTGAGACAGGTGTTGGATAAGTCTTTGGGTATAGTTTTCATTATTACGATTTAGCAAGTCAAGAATCATCTTGACAGCTATTGTGGTAACAAAATTTATATCCGCAGATATTCCAGGTTCAAATGAGCCAACATCTCCCATATAGATATGAGTGTTTGCAATGCTACGACCAGAAGATTCTCCTAATGCCGCAACAAAATCCGAGTAGGCAGGCATACCTTCGGGAAGACAATAGAAAATCTCACCTGCAAAGGCACGTTCCCAACATCCAATCGAGATAAATGGCATCTTATATGGCTTGGCAAGATACTTGTCTGCATACAAATCTCCTTCTCGATTGTCAGCGCATCCTACGATTATTGTATCTTCATTGCAAAATTCTTCCAATTCATTTTGAGAAACTTCCTGAATCATTTTGTTAGCAGTATGAACTTCTGCGTATGGGTTTATCTGTAGAATTCTTTCCTTTACTGCCGTAGTCTTAAATTTACCAACGTCCTGAACTCCACATTGATGCCTACAAATGTTATGATAGCCCATCATATCCATGTCTATCAAGAAGAAACGCCCAACACCAGCACGGGCTAACTCCATAGCAACTAGACTACCAACAGAACCGCAGCCAATCAGAAGTGCACCCTTCTTTAACATGATGTCAGATTCAAGGATTCCCGTATTTCGCGAAAAAATATCAATCTTTAATTGATATGGCTCCAACTCACATTCTTTACCTTCTGAAGTTATAAATTTAGCTATATCTTCAATAAAAACAGATATCGTTTCTCTTATATAAATCTTTTCTGCTTTCTCAACTTTTTTTTCTATGTCATCGACAACTTCGACTGAAAATTTAAGCAGAGTTGCTTTTTCGTTAAAGATTTCTATCTCTACACGTCCTAACCCAATTGCACTAATTTTATTTGTCTCATCATCAACACTAATAATAGTAGAGTCCGAACTTGTAATATGGAGTTTACCGAAGGTAGTCGGATAAGGAAATTGCTTAAGGCATTTATTTCCTAATTTAAGCTCCTTATGATGCCAATATCCAGAAATTCTGTCATCTGATATAAATTCTGATGTGTCGTTGGAATAAAAGTGGCCAAGGAGAATGGGAGCAACTCCCCCCATCTCCTTTACAGGTGCATCGCCTGGTATTACATTATAATAATTACTCTCTTTGTTGTAATAGCCATACAATGGTGTGAGCTCTGGCAATAAATCACGGGGGAAACCTACCTTGGGCTTCCTCTTGCCCTTCATGAATATATTAGCGTCTATCATAATCTTTCTATTTTACAGTTATCTTTATTGTATCAACAATTGTATTTCCCAAACATAGCACAACTTCGGCAGTTCCTGTAGATATCGCAGTGACGTTTCCCTTTTTATCAACAGAAACTACTTTTTCATCATTACTAACCCAAGTAAGCAAATTAAGATCGTAGTTCTTGTCAGAACGCGTACACCTAATATTTAACTTATGTGTTTGCCCCTTTTGCAAAACGCAAGCTTCAGAGTAATCTCCATTTTCTATTTCTATAGGAGGGCGTTCCCCCTCTGCTTCTTCAATATCCACTTTCACGTAGCAAATAAGGTCTTGCTCATTATAAACTGTTTTGACTTGTGCGCTTCCTTTCTTTGCAACGGCAAAAATCTCCCCAGCTTTATTTACTGTCACAATTTTAGAATCAGTACTTTCCCATTCTAGTGGTTCTTTTATTTTTGGAGTAGTTTCAATCTTAACTGGATTATAATCCTTAAGTTCGAAGTGATCTTTGACCAGTTTAATTTCAGTGCCGTAAGTATTGTCCGTTTTTGAGCCATTATCTGGTGTCACAATAACATTTTCGTTTGGCCACATTCCTTTAATTCCATCCCAACATTGTTTAATCAAGAAAAAGCAGACAACAATAATAAGGATAGAAAAAAGGCAACCTGTCAATTTCTTTTTTTTTAACTGGTCAAATACATTCGCAACTTGCTGATACCAATCAGGTACATCATTACGATGAGGAATGGTTCCTCCACCATGATGACGTATATAATCATTATATCCAAGTTGATCATTGATAATCCTACCAATATTAATATCACCAGATTCCTCATGGCTTGTTTCCTCATTTACACGCTGGCGTGCTTTACTTTGTTGCTGGTTATTTCTCCTTGGGGCAAAAGGGTGTAGTTCATCATTTTCACCTCCATAGTATTGCATTTCAAAATACTCTTCAGGAATCAAATCAGAACCAACTTCCACATCCACAGTCAGGTAATTCGGTCTTCCCATTCCTGTATCATTATGTCGGATGTAATACATGGTCATCCTCAATTGGGGGTCAACATTGACAAGACCTGAGATTGCGCCATTCGGATTCTGTGATGCAAATGTTTTATTTGTACCATCATCAGTAGATGAAAAATAATCCATACTACCAGGATGTCTATGCCAAAGTCCCAAAAGTTCCAATGGGATTTTGTACTGGGTAGCAACAGAGTTTGCTAAATAATTTACAAATCTCTGGTTATACTCAAAATATCCCATCTCGTGATGAACATTGTCACCTTCTCGACCTTCGCTATATCCAGGAGGAAGAACCTCCATAACAATCCAACAGCCATTATCTAAGATATGGCCTAAAAGGATACCGCCAGTTTCGACGGGATCCCATTCAAATGTCTCACGAATAATAGCATTATATGCCTTATCCGAAAAGACTACCATTTTACAGTTGTTTGCCATATTTATATTTTTCTATTAAATTCTTCTGCATCAATATCACCAGTAAGGACTAATTCTAAGCCACAAAACCATTTCACCGCACGAGCTAAAATGGAAATGAGATCTGATTTTGTTCCAAGATCCGCTGAACTTAAACATGGGTATAAATTATATGATGAATCCCTGAGTAATCCCCTAGGAATAAATCCGCATTCATTAATTATATCGTCAATATCTGGTAGAATTGGATAAACTCTAACAGAAGTACCCATAACCTGCTCAGGATGGTTGTTGTTGTAAACGGCCATGACTGTATAAGTCTTTTTTACACCAAACTTGGTTTCATATATGCCCGGATTCAATTCACCCATCCAATAAAGACGGCCATCCTCTAACTTGTCAAGAGTAAAATTTGGAAAATACTTTTTCATTTCCAACTTTTCCTTTTCTAGTAATTCAGGATTGCTTAAGTACCATTCCATGATAGTTAGTCTTTCTGTTTAACTAATACTATACTCCCCCATGACGGTTAAATACATCTTTATCCAAATCACCTGTTAAAACAAGCTCATAACAAGACAGCCACTTAACTGCCCATGCGAGCACGGAAGCAGCCGAAGTCGTGGTTGAACCAGTCTTCACATTGCCAGCTTCGTTTGTACATAGATATAAATTTTCGCTTGAATCTCTAAGAAGATGATATGGTCTAAAACCACATTCGTTGATAATGTCATCGACATCGGGGAGAACAGGGTAAATTCTTACAGATGAACCCATAACCTGCTCAGGATGGTTGTTGTTGTAAACGGCCATGACTGTATAAGTCTTTTTTACACCAAACTTGGTTTCATATATGCCTGGATTCAATTCACCCATCCAATAAAGACGGCCATCCTCTAACTTGTCAAGCTTAAAGTTTGGGAAAAATTTCCTCATAGCCATTTTCTCCCCTTCGAGTAAAGAGGGATTCTTCTCATACCATTGAGATGCGAGTTTACCTGTTGGGATATTAATACCTGATCCATCGCCACCTTCAGAAACCTTTCCATCAGGTTTGATAGTTACTTTTTTGCCTTGAAGCAGACTCTGCTTTAGAGCCTCTCTCTTTGCTTTCAGTGCGGCATCGTCCATTGCCAACTTACCCGTAGGAATGTTAATACCTGATCCATCGCCACCTTCAGAAACCTTTCCATCAGGCTTGATAGTTACTTTCTTACCTTGAAGTAAACTCTGCTTTAGAGCTTCTCTCTTTGCTTTCAGCGCAGCATCGTCCATTGCGAGCTTGCCGGCGGGAATAATAATCTTGTTCTGCATAATTTGATTTTTTAATTATTATGAATTTTTTCTATTATTTCAATCCAAAATTGAAGTTTATATATCTCTTGCACAAAAGTGTCGTATCCGAGTCGCTCATATCTGTCTTGCAACTGGCATAGGTATTCCACCAATAATTCAACACTGTTTTCACCAACTACATCCAAAATTGGTTCTAATGCTAATGTCCCATCTACGATACGAAGATTATCTATAACGTACTGGAAAATCTGCAATAAGTAGTTATAACATTCATTGTCTTCATGTTCTGTTAGCTCATTATAGAAGCAAAATGCAGCCATCAACCAATTCTTGGGCCTGTCGCTACCATTGTAAAACCTTATACCCTTTTCTCTGTTCGACAAAGTCTCATCATCTTGAACAGTTTGCTGAGAAACTATTCTTTCACATTCTTGAATATATTGTATAGCACCTAAACAAATGGAATAATTGGAATCTAACAATTTACCATCAGCGGTGTTGTTGTGTACAATATTGGTGTTGACATCTTTCCCATTTAGATATTTATGGAAAAGTGTTGTAACATAGGGTATATTAGAAGAGCCACCAACAAGAATAATCTGATTTATATCTTTCCATTCCAAGTTAGCATGATGTATCAGCAAATCACATTCTGAATATGTCCTCTCTAACAATGAAGAAATCAAACTTTCGAATTCTTTTCTATCAATATTGAAAATGCCAGCACCTTTAAGGGGCACAGGGTGAGACACAGTTTCAAACTCAGACAGTTGTTCCTTAACTTCACGACACATGGTTATAACAGAACTTATCTGCTGTATTTGCATATTATCATCACTAGCATATTCAAGATGGTTAGTAGCTAAAAGCTTCTTGTAGAGCCTTTCATCAATGTATTTGCCACCAGCTTCTATGCCTGTAGATGATGCAATCACAGATATACCGTTAGAATCATTTCTAACAAGAGCTGGTGAAAACATCGTTTCCCCCAAATCATATATTAAAGCAACCTGGTTTTGGCTATTAACTCCATAATAGTAAGATGTGGCAAGAGCCTCTTTAATGAACTCCACACGCTTGAACCCTGTTGCATGTGCAGCATTCTTTAATATATCGATTCTAGGGTCAGATGTGCCATACTGATTTGGAATAGATAAAAGAACATCCTCTATTTGTTGTCCACCTAACATTGCTTCTGCAGAGATCTTTATACTATTAAAAATAGCAGTGATGATGTCACAGAATGAAACACCAAGGAAAGCTAATTGTTCCTGATGTATATCATATTTAAAGTCCTTTATGAAGCGAGAGGGATCTTGACATTTCCATGCATTTGCTTCAGCACAAACACGAATATGGTGGTCTTCTGTAACATATGCTACAGTAGGGAATGAACATGTATCTAAAGAACTTCCTAATGGTCGTACTTTCTTAACTTCTCCACCAACCTCAATAGCAGCAGAAGAATGATATGTTCCTATATTTATAGCAATCCAACTCATAACCTATCTACATTAATTGATTCACCATAGACAAATTGCATACACTCATTTAATGTTCTTTTTGCCTCTTGCATCTTCACATCTATATCTTCCAATTCCTTGATAATGACATTGTATGACATCTGCATCACCTTTATCAAGGATGCTGAAGACGGATTAGTCATTGAATAGATATTGTATTTACGTTGCCAGAACAAAGCTCTTTCTGTTGCTTTCTCCTTCAATTCTTTAATAGCTGATGATGATGGCATTGCTAACTTTTCATAAGCGGCAGAACCTTTTTCCCCACAGATTCTAAGAAATTCTTCTATAATGAATTCATCTGTTTTTTCTTTCCCTGTGTAAATTTTAGTAAGATAATTCCATTCTTGATACTCATGTATTGAAAGCAAGACAGACAACAACTTTTTTTCAATATCATCAATCATTTGAATGTCTTGAACATTGATGTCGTTTCGTTGTCTTTCTAAATGACATACCTCTTTTAATGTCGCTATAGAATTTTGAGCCTTGATTAAATTTGCCCTATCACCAAAATGCGAAATTACCATTCTCTGGAATGATTCAAATCCACTCTTCTTTATCAGTACTTGAGATAAATCGTATCGAGTGGCTAATGTGTTCCTTTTCAAATAATCAATAAGAACAAATATCCCATACATTCCAAACTTTTGCCAAAGAATTTTCCGCTCTATAGGAGATACATCTGTTTTATAGTCTTCGTCGAAAAGGAATTCTGGTGATGAAAGCATTTCATTTAGCACAGACTCCTGAACAAGTGAAAGTTGTTTGAGATAGACAACATCATCGTCACTTATTGTTGAAGCGGCAAGTCCCATTAACGCTGATAAAGGGAATATGTCAAATATCGCATGCCTAACCTCAGGGTACTTTTCGTATAATGTTTGAGCTATAACCCTCTTACCCTCGTTAAGGACATCCTTCTTGGGATTCATAACTGTCCACATAGTATCTGCTTTTGCAAGAACTCCGATGGAATTTAAAGGAGACAGCACAAAAGAGCTGTCTTTATTTACTGAAACAAAATCATTCAGTACAGACATTGTAGATTCTGCAATGCTTTTAGTAAAAAGCATAACAACGGCATCAGGATGAACATTCTTTAGAAACGCAATAGTATTTTTAGAATCTATTTCCGACAATGCATCTAATCCTGGAGTGTCGATAATATTAATTCTCTTTAATATATCATGTTCGTAAGTTACTTCAATATAACTGACTTTTTCTTTTAGTTCATTTGATTCCTGATGGGATGTCCATCTTGCCCAATCCTTTCGGGGTATCAATTTCATTGAACCATCCTTGAAGAACACCTTAATATCAGCACTTGAATCCCCATATTTTATCCAACTTACATTGAAAGTTTCTTCCATTTGACCAGTTCGGACAACTTCGGCTTCTCCTAATAAAGCATTTACCAAAGTAGATTTTGAGCTACTGATTTTACCAATGATAGCTACCTCTATGGGCTTTGACATTTTATCTATGGTTTGGTCAATGCATGCAATAAGATTTACACAGTTACTCTCCTTAATCGTTTCTCTACAATCAAGGAGACACTGCATTAACTTATTATATACATTAACCGTAGCCATTTCTTACTTCTCAAATGGATTTGACATCAACAACTGAGTTTGTTTCACTATTGTTTCAAGCATTTTTATTTGATTAGTCAATTGTATTTGCGTCTTGGCAAACTTTTGCTTGTCCTTCTCACATTCTTTAAGTGCATCTAAGACCTCTTGCATGTCAGCAACCAACCCATTAGAAATACTTTCCAGACTACCTAATAGATTGTCATTAAACTCGTCAAAACGTTGCTGAACATATGTTTTCAAGTCTGCCATAGCCACCGTTATCTGCGGACCAAGCTTCGATTTCAATTCGATAGTCCTAGACATATCATTGCTGTCTTTGTGACTTTTGAATATGAATGCTGCACCTAAGGCGAGTCCACCAATAGCCCCAATCACAGGATTTATCATCGCTGTAATTAGCATTTCTGATATACCTGCTACGCCCAAACCAGGCAGGCTATGCCTTGCTAATCCACAGGCCTTATCTGCAAAAGACCTTTCTGTAGGCGAAAGATCAACTTGAATTGTTTGTGTGAAACGGTTATGTACTATATCAATTTCTCCACCAAGCATTTCGTTTACGGCATCGAAACCTGCATCAATCTTTAAATCTACTTCTGCTGCAAGTGCCTCTAAACCCATGTTAATTTGCTGAAGAATCCACTGACCACCATTGTCACCTTTTGCCCTATCGTCCTTTAATAGTGTATCTAGGCAGTCCGTGGAAAACAAAATGCTTTGATGCGTCAATTCACTCATGACACTTGTTTGGGATTTCTTCAAAATTGAACTAATGTTTTTCCTTAGTTCTGATGTAGGAGTGATAATGTCCTTTTGCAATTGTTTCAGTTCTCCCAATTTTTGAGAAAACAGTTCAGCGTCATCATTATTTGGTTTTTCCATCTGATTCAGTTGGAATTGCATATTTTGAAGAACATCTTGTATAGATTTTACCAAAAGTCCTTTTGCAGAATTGAGCAAATCTTTTCGATACTCAGGAATAATTGTACCAATAAGACCATTTACCTCGTCACAATGAGAAGACTGGCGCATCTTTTCACTTCCAGAAGTATTAAACATCTTCCAGTGAGTAGATGAAACAGGAATAATAGAAGGTGCTTCTATTCCGCAATGTTCTGAAATCTTGTTCTTGGCATCAATTATTAATTGTTCTATTTCATCCTTAGGCTTCAGATCTGCTTTGTTGAATATAACAATGTTCTTCTTTGAATACTCTACAATTTTATCTCTATAGAAATCTAGTTCTGTACTGCTCAGAGGCTCTCCTGCGTCCATCATAAAGAACACTATATCGGCTTTCGGCAAAACGTAAAGTGTTAGATAAAGATGTCGAGAGTCTAATCCTCCGACACCCGGAGTGTCAATTAAAGTAAGCCCATTTTCTAATTTGGAAGATGGCACTTCAATAACCAACATCATTGTATTGTCAATCTCCAAACTTGACCCTTTCGCAAATTGTTCTATGCTATCAAAAGATATTTCTTCTTGCTGCAACTCTTTTGAAGATGGGGCAGTAAAGAACCTTGTTACTTTTCTTTCTGGACCATACTTTATAATTGAGACAACAGATGTTGCTATACCATCGTCTGTAGGACATAAATCTTCATTTAAAAAAGCATTTATAAAAGAAGACTTTCCTCTTTTAAACTCTCCACAGACTAATATAGAGATATTGTTGGACAGAACGTCTGCCAATATTTTCTTTATGTTCTCTACTTCAGCATCTTTATGATGCTGTAGAAGGACGGGTTCTACCTGTTTTAAGGTCGTACCTATTCTTTTTGCAATCTCCAATTCCTGTATCATATTGTTTTTTTATTATTTATGCTAGAATGTTTTTAATAGTAACCATTAAAAAGAATATTTTTCATATAACGCAGAAAGTCCTACAACGTCTGCTTTATTGTGGCAGTACGTTGAGGACTTTCCTTTATATCCCTTTAATCCTTTCTGGATTCTTATATCGTAGAGTTCCAGCGGAACATCCATATTTACTCTTTGCTTTAGAGGTTAGTACCCTAGTTAATGGCTTAATCAACACTAACCTTTGAGCAAAGAGAAAGCGCAGACAACTGCCATACGTCTTCCAGGTTCAGCACGACCCTAATTCCTTATGGATGAAGCCTACGCTTATACGCGGCTCCAAACAGGAATTAGTCTTTGCTCGTTAAACTCGTTTTGCGAGGTGCTGATTCGGAAGACGATTTGAGCAAATATGTAATGTACTCTCATACGAGAAATACGCGCCAAAGGTACAAAATTTCTGGCACATACGAAAACGAATTAACAAAAAAGTGGCAATATGAGGCTTTTTTTGTCGATTCCAACGCAATTATGGAGCATAATTACAACTATTAATGATAATAATTACAAAAAAGTGCTTGTAATTTTTACGATAAGTAAGAAAACTGCCAGTCCTGAATTTTTAGACTGGCAGTTTGCCGTATTCGAACTCCCTTATGGACGTAATCCTTTACTTGGAGTCTCTTTTGGTTTTGACACATCTGGCACCACATCACTGTTGGCAACAGCCTCTTGTTCTCCTTGCTGTGGATGATTTTCTTTTGCCAACTCCAGTTGAATCTTTCTGTCAAGTGCTGCCAGTTCAGACTTCAAGCCTTTCAGTTCATCTTCTTTCTTCCATTGCTTATTTGCAATCTCCTTCAAGAGCGGAATGTCCTTGGCGAGTACAGCGTTTTTCTCTTTATACTGCTCGATGGTCTGGGGAATGCGCTCCAGTGAGTTGATGAAGTTCCGGGCTGCAGCTATAGGGTCAGACAGGGCGATAAAGCCGTTGTTATACTTGTATTTGAGATTGCCCTCCACGCAGAACTTGTTTTGGAACATACCCAAACCGTCATTATCCAACGGTTCACTGCACATCAGGATGGTGAAGCCGTGAATCTCGCCGACACGTCGGTATTCGCCCTTGGTGTCCTTCTCCTTGGCAATCTTCTGGAGTTGTTTGCCGATGCTTTCTTCGTCCGTTGGCTTGAAGTTGTCAAGACGGATAGGATTAAGAAGATTGCCCTCGCCGTCGAGTTCCCTCTGAGCCTTGTGTTTGTCAAAGTCCTCCTGCAACTTGGCAATAAGTCCGTCATAGCGCTCCATTTCCTCCTGCCTGCTTTCCAGTTTCCACACAGATTCATTACGGGCTTTGTTGAATGACTTGCGTTCACCCTCCAATGCTGCAATCTTTTTCTCCAACTTCGCCTTATCCAACAGGTCTGTATTGCCTGAGAGAATTGCCATGTACTCCGAGAAGTTCATGCCCGACTTCTCATCCATTGCACCCTCGTCGATGGTTCGGGCACCGAGTGCGCCGCTCTTCAACTGAGAGATAAACATCTGTTTGCAATGAAGAAGATTGAACTTGTAACTGTCAAGCGACTTCTCCACGGCATAGATAATCACATCCACCTTATTGTCGGCAAAGTGCTTGGCAATCTCATTCCTTGCACGCACCGCCCGACCGTTACGCTGCTCCAAATCAGAGGGGCGCCAGGGTGTGTCCAAATGATGAATCGCTACCGCACGTTTCTGGGCATTTACACCAGTACCGAGCATGGACGTGGAGCCGAACAGCACACGGACACTGCCCTCGTTCATGGCAGAGATGACCGCCTTACGTGCCTTCTCGTTCTTGCACTCTTGAATAAAGCGTATCTCGTTGGCAGGGATGCCGTAGTCCTCCACCAGTTTGCGCTTGATCTCCGAATACACCGACCAGCATTCATTACCTTGCCATGTACCCAAATCTGAGAAGACAAACTGCGTGCCCTTCTGTGCATCGAAACGATGGTAGTAGTCTGCAATCATCTTGGCGCAGTGGGAAGCCTTGTTGTCAGGATGATCCTCGTAGTTCGGGCTAATCATACGCATATCCAGCGCCATCTTACGGGCATAGTCGGTGGCAATGAGCATCTTCGCCTTTTCCTCCGTCTCAGAGAGTGGCGGACGACCGAGCAACGTGGCATCACCCGACTTGGCAAACTCCATCAGTTTCTTGATGAATACTTCCTGGTCGGGTGTCGGTGGAATGTTGTGCAGTATCTCGTTCTTCTCCGGTCTGTCAACACCCACGTCTGCCGCCGTGCGATAGTCAGTGATTTCGTTGTAGAAAGCAGCCAGTTCCGGCACTTTGATGAAATAGCGGAAACGCTCCTTCTGTACGATGTTGTTGGTGACATTAAACTCAAAGTCAGTAGTTTTCTTGGCGAAGATTGCCGCCCACGCATCGAAGCAACGGATGTTCTGACGTTCCAGTTCACGGGGACGGAGGTACTTGAAGAGCAAGTAAAGTTCCGTCAGTGAGTTGCTGATGGTCGTACCCGAAAGGAAGGTTGCACCGAGGTCTCTGCCCGTCCGTTCCTGTATGGTACGAATGGCAAAAAGCATATTCAATGCCCTTTGGCTACCCTCCGAGTTGCCGAGTCC